>Ga0209480_10000673_pt1 | contig 27006 bp, 29 predicted proteins | sample JI61114C2DNA_FD_187501 | JGI IMG/M metagenome (GOLD analysis project Ga0209480, IMG submission 187501) | Wastewater effluent complex algal communities from Wisconsin, to seasonally profile nutrient transformation and Carbon sequestration -... | ecosystem: Engineered > WWTP > Effluent > Algae... | reverse complement strand
TCGGAAAGCGAGGAACTGCGCGGCTTGCTCTCACAGGAAAGCGATCTGGTGGTGATCAATTCCTGCGCGGTGACTGCCGAAGCTGTGCGCCAGACCCGTCAGGCGATCCGCCGCGCCCGGCGCGAGCGGCCCGATGCGCGGTTGCTGGTAACCGGCTGCGCAGCCGAAGTGGAACGTGCTGCGCTGGCCGCGATGCCCGAGGTTGATGGCCTGATCGCCAATGTCAGCAAACTCGATCCGCGCGCCTGGAATGTTGCTCCTTCGGTCCAGCCGGTCCGCCAGCACACCCGGGCCTTTATCGCAGTTCAGAACGGCTGCGACCACGCCTGCACCTTTTGCGTGATCCCGCAAGGCCGGGGCCCAAGCCGCTCGCTGACCGTCACTGCGGTATTGTCCGAGATAGAGCGACATCTGACGTTAGGCGCACGCGAAGTGGTGCTGACCGGCGTGGATTTAACCAGTTGGGGCCACGACCTGCCCGGTGGGCCGGGGCTCGGCGTGCTGGTCAAAGCGATCCTGACGGCGTTCCCCGCACTTATGCGGCTGCGGCTGTCATCGGTCGATGGCGTGGAGATTGATCCGCTGTTGCACGAACTGATCGCCAGCGAGCTGCGGCTGATGCCGCACCTGCACTTGTCGCTGCAGCACGGCCACGACCTGATCCTCAAACGCATGAAGCGTCGGCATAGCCGCGCACAAGCGACTGGGCTGGTATCGGCTTTGCGCGCACGGCGGCCAGACCTCACGCTGGGGGCCGACCTCATCGCCGGATTTCCGACCGAAGATGCGGCGGCGCATCAGGCCAACCTGTCGATCATCACCGAGCTCGGTCTGGTCCATGGCCACATCTTCCCCTACTCGCCCCGCCCCGGCACGCCAGCCGCGCGGATGCCGCAGGTCGATCCGCAAACGATCAAGGCCCGGGCCAGTGAACTGCGCGCCGCAGTAGCTGGCGAACGTGCCAGATGGCTGCAGATGCAGCTTGGTCAGCCGCTCGAAATACTTGCCGAACGCGACGGAACCGGCCATGCGCCGAACTTCGCCCGGGTGCAGTTGCCCCCCGGCACCAAGGCTGGAATGATCGTGCGCATGACCCCCACCCGGATTGTCGAAGGCCTGCTGGCATGAGTGCAGAAAGCTGGTCCGACCGCCTGTTTGGCGGTTTCCGCAAGACCTCCGAAAAGCTGACCGAAAACATCGCCGGGATTGTCTCAAAAACCCGGCTGGATGCCACGCAGCTGGATGAGCTGGAAGACGCGCTGATCCTCTCTGACCTCGGCCCCCGCGCGGCGGCACGGATCCGAGAGCGGCTGGCGGGTGAGCGATTTGAGCGCGGCGCCGATGAGGCGGCGATCCGGCAGGCTGTGGCCGATGAAATCGCTGCGATCCTGCGCCCGGTTGCAACCCCGCTTGATATCGTGGCCTTCCCGCGCCCGCAGGTCATTCTGGTGATCGGGGTCAACGGATCGGGCAAGACCACGACTATCGCCAAGCTCGCGCATCTATTTCAGGAATTGGACTATTCGGTGATGCTGGCCGCCGGAGATACATTCCGCGCAGCTGCGATCGGCCAACTTGGCATTTGGGCAGACCGGCTCGGCGTGGAGCTGATCAAAGGCCCTGAAAGCGGCGATCCTTCGGCGGTGGTATTTGATGCGGTCAAGGCTGCGACTGAGAAGGGGATCGACGCGCTGATTGTCGATACCGCAGGCAGGCTGCAGAACAAGCGCGAGCTGATGGACGAGCTGGCGAAAATCCGCCGCGTCCTTGGCCGCCTCAACCCTGAGGCACCGCACGATGTGGTGCTGGTGCTCGATGCCACCAACGGGCAGAACGCGCTGCAACAGATTGACACTTTCAAGGAGGTTGCCGGTGTGACTGGCCTGATCATGACCAAGCTAGACGGAACCGCGCGCGGCGGGGTTCTGGTGGCTGCCGCCGAGCAATACGGCCTGCCGATCCACGCCATCGGAGTGGGCGAAAAGATCGACGATCTGCGCCCGTTCGATCCCGAACTGGTCGCCCGCGTGATTGCGGGTGTGGCATGACCGAGGCGGTGCAATCCAAGCCGAAATCCGGCTGGCTCAACCTGCTGGTCGACTACGGCCCGGTGGTCGTATTCTTCCTGACCTACCGGTATTATTCTCCGCCCGCTGATCAGAAAAACGCCGTTGCCGAAGTGAGCGCGGTGGTAATCAGCACGCTGTCATTCATGGTCGCCGCTTTGTTGGCGCTCGGGGTATCGTGGTGGCGACTGAAACATATCTCCCCCATGCTGTGGCTCTCGACCGTCCTGATTGTCGGGTTTGGCGGGTTGACCATCGTGCTGCGCGATCCGATCTGGATTCAGGTCAAGCCGACCGCGATCTACCTGCTGTTCGCTGTTGTCTTGCTGGTCGGTGTCTGGCGCGGAAAGTCCTATCTCAAGTACCTGCTCGAGGCGGCGTTTGAAGGGCTGAACGAGGAAGGCTGGCGCAAGCTTTCGCGCAACTGGGGTCTGTTCTTTCTGGCGCTGGCCGCCCTGAACGAGGTGCTGCGGCAGATCTACAACGTCCAGAACGACAATTTCGGGACCTGGATTTCACTCAAGCTGTGGCTGTTTATGCCGCTGTCGTTCCTGTTCACTTTCACGCAGTTACCGATGCTGCTGAAGCATGGCCTGCTGCAAGAGGCAGAGGGTGAAGTGCTGAGTGATCCGCCGCACGAGTGAGAATGGTTCGCGAAAAGGGTGACAAACCGCGCAAACCGCGCGATAACGCCCGAGCAAGAAATAACGCTTCAATTTAGGGGGAAGCAAAATGGCCAAGTTTTTCGGAAATCTGCACCTGGTGCTGGGCGTTGGCCTGGGCGCCGCGATCGCCGTGATGTTCCAGTTCGCGGATCCATCGTACGGCGTGCAACCCGCCAATGTGCTGTCATGGCTGCACGTGTTCTTCGGGATCGTCTGGATCGGCCTGCTCTATTACCTGAACTTCGTTCAAGTGCCGACCATGCCCGCCATCCCGGCTGAGCAAAAAGGTGCGATCACCGGACACATCGCTCCAAAGGTGTTCTTCTTCTTCCGCTATGGCGCGCTGCTGACCGTGCTGACGGGTCTGATCATCGCGATCATCAAGGGTTACGGCCACCGCGCCCTGACCTTCAACGGCGCTACTGCATCGGAGAACCTGATCGGTCTGGGCATGTGGCTGGCGCTGATCATGGCCTTCAACGTGTGGTTCATCATTTGGCCGGCGCAGAAGAAGATCCTGAATCTGGGCACGACCGAAGCCAGCGCTGAAGAGAAGGCCGCTGCCGCACCCCGGGCACTCTATGCCAGCCGCACCAACACGCTGCTGTCGATCCCGATGCTGTACTGCATGGTCAGCGCCAACCTGGGTTAAACTTTCAACAGTCCGCCGAGGAGGGCGCGGCGTTCCATCCGGGGCGCCGCGCTTTTCTTTTAAGCTGCGCATGGCTAGTCCAGCAGTCATGACTGCACAGATTGATCCGTTTCAGGCCATTGCCGTGTCCGGCCTCGCTCACCGCCTCAAAGCTCAAGGGCGCAGCATTATCCACATGGAATTCGGCCAGCCCAGCACCGGCGCTCCGGCTGACGCAATCGCCGCCGCACACCACGTGCTCGACAATGATCCGATGGGATATTGGGAAAGCCCCGCGTTGAAATCGCGGATCGCGGCGCATTATTCCGAATGGTATGGTGCAAAAGTCAGCCCGGAACGGATCGTGCTGACCTGCGGCGCATCTCCCGCGCTGGTCCTGGCACTCAACATGAGCTTTGCGCCGGGTGACCGGGTAGCCTTTGCCCGCCCCGGCTACGTCGCCTATCGTAACACGTTGAAGGCGCTGCACATCGAACCGGTCGAGCTGTCTTGCGGCGAGGCAGAACGATTTCAGATGAGCGCCAAGGCGTTGGCCGCGCTCGATCCCGCTCCCCAAGGCGTGATCCTCGCCAGCCCGGCCAACCCGACCGGGACGATCATCCCGCGCGACGAACTGGCGGCGATTGCCGAGGTTTGCCGGGCGCGCGGGATCACGATCATCTCCGACGAAATCTATCATGGCATTTCTTATGACATGGGCACGCCCTCGATCCTCGAGGTTGCGCCCGATGCGCTGGTGGTCAACTCGTTCTCGAAATACTGGTCGATGGCCGGATGGCGGCTTGGCTGGCTGGTGGTGCCTGATAGCGGAATTGACGCGGCGCGGGCACGGATGGGAAACCTGTTCCTGACGCCCCCCAGTCTGGCCCAACACGCCGGGCTGGTCGCGATGGACTGCACCGCCGATCTCCGAGCCAACATTGCGACTTACACCCGCAACCGCGAGCTGCTGCTGGCGGCGCTTCCCGCAATGGGTCTAGGTCGGATCGCACCGCCAGATGGCGCGTTCTATATCTATGCAGACGTGTCGGAATTCACCGATGACAGTATGGAATTCTGCAAAGCGCTGCTGCAGGATACCGGCGTTGCCACCGCACCTGGGATCGATTTCGATCCGGTTGAAGGGCGCCATTTCATGCGGATCAGCTTTGCGGTTTCAACGCCCTTGGTCGAGGAAGCCATCGACCGCATCGGGCCGTGGTTCGCCAGCCGCAATCGCGGGCTACGCGAAAGCTAGATTTCAACCTGACTGCCGAGTTCAACCACGCGGTTGCTGGGCAGACGGAAGAATTCCATCGCGCTCGCGGCATTGCGCAGCATCCACGCAAACAGCTTTTCGCGCCAGATTGCCATGCCGGGCTTTTCCGAAGCGATCAGCGTCTGGCGTGAGAGGAAAAAGCTGGTTCGCATCATCTCGAAGGGGCCGCCGCAAATTTCGGCCTGCTTGAGCGCAAGCGGAATGTTGGTTTCTTCTAGGAATCCGTATTTGAGGGTCAAACGGTAGAAACCCTGCCCCAGATCCTTCATTTCACAGCGCTTGGCCTCGTCCACAAAAGGCACATCCTGAATTGCCACGGTCAGCACGACCACCCGTTCATGCAGTACCTTGTTGTGCTTGATGTTGTGGAGCAGCGCCGATGGCACACCAGCCGCCGTGCTCGCCATAAAGATTGCGGTTCCCTGCACTCGCTTGGCGCTGGTATTTGCGCTTTTGGCGAATACCTCCATCGGGATCGTGCCCTCGGTCATCGACTGGCGCATCAGTTGCCGTCCGCGCGACCAAGTGGTCAGCAAAGTGAAGATAAACAGCCCGATTACGAGAGGCACCCAGCCGCCCTGCGGAACCTTGAGCAGGTTCGCGCCAAGGTAGGCCATATCGACCACGATAAAGACCGCGATCAGCGGTGCGGCCTTCCACAGCGGCCAGCGCCATAGGGTGATCAGCACCACAGCGAGCAGGATCGTATCGATGAACATCGCCCCCGTCACCGCGATGCCATAAGCGGCGGCGAGGTTGCTGGATGACTGGAAGAACAGCACCAGAATGATCACCATGATCATCAGGGCCCAGTTCAGCGTGGGGATATAGATCTGCCCGGCTGCCGCCGCGCTGGTGTGCTTGATCTGCATCCGCGGCAAGAAGCCCATGTTGATCGCTTGCTGGGTCAGACTGAACGCGCCCGAGATCACCGCCTGACTGGCGATGATCGTTGCGGCCAGCGCCAGGAAGATCACCGGAATGCGGACCATGTCCGGGATCATCAGGAAGAACGGGTCCTTGATCAGCAACGCAGCCTGATCGGGCGTCGTCGACAGGACCATCGCACCCTGCCCCATGTAGTTGAGCATCAGCGACGGCAACACGAAGGTCATCCAGCTGACCCCGATCGGTTTGCGCCCGAAATGCCCCATATCGGCATAAAGCGCCTCGGCCCCGGTTACCGCCAGCACAACGCTGCCCATCGCTACGAAGGCGCGGAACCCGTCGGTCATGAAGAACTTGATCGCATTGACCGGATTGATCGTTTCCAGAATGACCATCGGCATCGCCGTCAGGTGCATCAACCCGAGCGCGGCCAGTGTCAGAAAATAGAGCACCATAATCGGGCCGAACAGCTTCCCGACTTTTTCCGTCCCCCGCGCCTGAATCGCAAACAGTGCGAACAGGATCGCCACAGCAAGCGGCACGATCCAGTTCTTGAAGCCGGGATTGACGTATTGCAGACCTTCTGTGGCGGAGAGCACCGACATCGCCGGTGTAATCATCGAATCGCCGTAAAACAGCGCGGTAGCGAACACGCCGAGCAGCACGAACGGCGCGGTCCATTTGGCATTTTCTGACTTGCGGTTGATCAGCGCGAGCAGCGCCAGACTGCCCCCCTCACCCTTGTTGTCCGCCTTCATGATGGTCAGGACGTATTTGAACGTCACGACGATCATCATCGACCAGAACACCAGGCTGAGCACGCCGTGGATGTGAACCGGATCAACCTGAATCCCCGGCGCGCCGTGGTGCGAGGCGAAAGTTTCGCGGAATGCATAGATCGGGCTGGTGCCGATATCACCAAACACAACACCAACCGCGCCAATTGCCAGCGCGATGATTCCGCCGTGGTGATGGCCATGGCCTTCACTTTGATGCGCGGGTGACTGCTCTTTTCCAGCTGCCTCAGCACCGGAATTGTCTTGATTACTCATGCAACCCGCAACCCTCATCAGTCGGCGCAAGCGTTTCGCCTAGCACTGCCCGAAAGGCAGGTCCAGAACTGCCGTAAGTCACTGAGCTTGCTGCATCGCCACGATTTGATCGAGCCGTTTGATCCGATCTGCCAGCTCTTCCCGCCAGGCGGCATCGCTCGGTGCATTGGTCACAAGATCGACCCAGATCGCGCGGCCTTCAGCCACCTTGCCATTGGTGATCAGCGCCAGCCCCAGGAAATAACCCGGTGCCGGACTGGCTGGATCTGCCTCTGCCGCCTTGCGAAATGCGTGCATGGCCGCTGGGGTCAACGTTCCTTCAGCATGGCCAACCAGATTGTTGCCCAGCGCCACCCAGGCTTCGCTATCCTTGGGATTGGCCTCAACCGCACCCAGCACCATGCCAGCTGCATCGCCATACTGGCCGTGGCGGGTCATTGCGTCGGCGGTCAACAGCCAGCGATTGGGCAGATTGGGTGATGCTGTTGACCCGATCAGCGCCTTGCGCGCCTCAACCAACAAGGGTCCAGCCTTGTCCTGACGTTGCTCGGCCTGACGGGGTGCGCCGGGTTGATCTGGCGCGGCCTGCATCGCAAAACCCGCCAGACCAAGCGCCAGTGCAGCGCCAATCGGTTCCCAGCCCTGGCGCGGAATCTTCAGCGCGAACAATGCCGCATAGGCCGCCAACCCCAGTCCGATCACCATCGCCCAGATCATGCCTGCTTCCCTTTGCCCAGCCGCCGCCGCAGGATCAGTCCGATCAACCCAAGCAGGACGAGCGGTGCTGCAAACAAAGGCCAGGTCGCCGCTGTCACACGCGGGGCATAGCTGACGTAATCGCCATAGCTTTGCACCAACCAGCCGCGGATGGCCTCAGGATCTTCGCCAGCCTTGATCCGGGTGCGAACCTGGTGGCGCATATCGCCGGCAATCGGCGCGTCCGAATCGGCAATCGACTGGCCTTGGCATTGCAGGCAGCGCAGCGTTTCCATCAAGGCCTTCGCGCTTGCCTCCTGCGCCGGATTTTCCAGCTGGGTATAGGCGTAGGGCGCTGCTGGCATGGTCCCATCGGCCAAGGCTGGCGCCGCAACAACCAGCAGCACGGCACCGATCACACAGCGGATCATCGTGCAGCCCTTTCGATCTCAGCCAGGATCAGCGGCACCTGATCGGCCCGGATTTCGCCGATATGTTGATAGCGGATCACGCCCCGACCATCGACCACGAAGCTTTCCGGCACGCCCGACGAGCCCAGCTGAAACTGGATTGCGCTGACATTATCGGCCGCGATCCGGCTGAAGGGATTGCCGTTGCGATCCAGAAAGATCTTCAGATCAGCCGGCTTGTCGCGGATCGCCACACCAACCAGGTTGACCCCGGCCGCCTTCAATGCGGCCAGTTGCGGTGCCTCAACCGCGCAAGGCACACACCAACTCGCGAAAATATTGACCAGCTTGACCTTGCCATCAGCCAGATCGGCGCGCGCCAGCCCCGGCTGGCCATCGAGCGCCGGAGGCAGATTGAATTCAGGCACCGGTTTGCCGATCAATGCGCTGCGCACTTCACGCGGAGCCGGATTGCGCAGGCCATAGGCGACCAGCGCCAAAAATGCGGCGAAGGCCAGCAGCGGCAGCCACAGCAGCCAGGGCGAAGCGCGCGTGGGGGCGGGTTCGCTCATCGGCCCTGTTTCATCCGACGGTATGCGATCTTATCCTGCGCGACGATCCGGCGCAGATCGCTGCTGAGATGGCCAAGCATCGCCAGCAAACCGCCCAGCGCGATCAGCAGTCCGCCATACCAGATCAGCGTCACGAACGGCTTCCACCACAGCCGCAGTTGCCAACGCCCATCCTCTGCCACTTCGCCCAGAACCACGTAAAGCTGGCCGTTCCAACGGGTCGATAGCGCAGATTCGCTGGTTCCCTGAGGTGGCGACCAGAAACTGCGCGCTTGCGGATGCAGTTCAATCTGCTTGCCGCCTTGATAGCGCGCCTGAACGGTCGCCTCCAACGCAGTCCAGTTTGGCCCGGCAACCGGGACGACTTGTTCCAGCTTGACCTGCCAGGGACCAACTTCGACCGTATCACCTGGGTTTGCCGCAACCAATCGCTCTGTCGTGAAGGCCGCATCGGCGGCCATCCCGAACAGCGCCACCGCCACCCCGAAATGGGCCAGAACCATGCCGATCAACGGCAAGCGCAAGGTCCGCAACCTGCGCCCTTTCAGCGGCAGCAGGCTGGCCAGTGCCAACCCAAACGCCAGTGCCATGCCCAGCAGCGGCAGCAGCTTCATGCCCGAGATCAGTGCCATCACCCCAACCCCCAGGGTGACCGCCAACGGCAGGATCAGCAATTTGCGTACCCGGACAAAGTCATCACGCCGCCAGCGCAGCAGCGGGCCAACCGCGAGAACGACCAGCATCGGCAGCACGAACACCGCGCTCATCGGATTGAAATAGGGCGGGCCGACCGAAACCTTGGCGCCCAGCGTTTCCGCCAGCAGCGGATAGAGCGTGCCCATTAGCACGATGCCCAGCGTCGCGCTTAGCAGCACGTTGTTGACCACCAGCGCACCTTCCCGGCTGGTTACGGAAAACCGTTCGCCTTCACTGATTGTCGCGGCGCGAAGGCCGAACAGCGCCAAGGCCCCGCCAATATAAATCGCCAGCAGGATCAGGATGAAGGCGCCGCGGGTGGGATCGACTGCAAAGGCGTGAACGCTGGTCAGGATGCCCGAGCGGACCAGGAACGTTCCCAGCATCGACATCGAAAACGCCACTACGCCCAGCATGATCGTCCAGGTCCGCAGCGCATTCCGCGATGCCAGTACTGATACTGAATGGAGCAGTGCGGTCGCCGCCAGCCAAGGCATCAGGCTGGCGTTCTCCACCGGGTCCCAGAACCACCAACCGCCCCAGCCCAGTTCGTAATAGGCCCAGTATGAACCAGCCACGATCCCCGCAGTCAGGAACACCCAGGCTCCCAGCACCCATGGCCGCATTGCCTTTGCAAAGGCCGGGCCAACTTCGCGCGTCAACATCGCCCCAACGGCAAAACTGAACGCGATCGAAAGCCCCACGTAACCGATGTAAAGTGTCGGCGGATGGAACGCGAGGCCCGGGTCCTGCAGCGTCGGGTTAAGCCCCAGGCCGTCCAAGGGAACCGGATTGAGCCGCGTGAACGGGTTCGATGCGAACAGCAAAAAGGCGTAAAAGCCCAAACTGACAAATGCTTGCGCCGCGAGCGTCGCCAGCATGGTGCGTTCAGGCAAACGTCGTTCCACCATTGCCAGAAAGGCACCCGCCAGACCCATCACGGTAACCCACAGCAGCATTGAGCCTTCGTGGTTTCCCCAAGCACCCGACAGCTTGTAGATCAACGGCTTGGCCGAATGAGAATTTTTGGCCACCAGAAGTACAGAAAGGTCGGTGACGCTAAACAGGTAAAGCAGGACCAGGAAAGCCACCGCAACCAGCGCGCCTTGCACCATCGCAACGGGGCGGACCAGACCGGTCAGGGCTTGACCGCCTTTGTTCAGGCTCATCCCGCCAGCCAATAGCTGCAACGCCGCCAGGGCAGCCGCGAACCACAGTGCCGCAAGACCAAGATTGGCAATCACTTGGTGACTTCGACGGTTTTGCGGGCCTGATCGGCGGTCATGTCTTTCATTTCGCGCGGGACGTATTTCTCATCATGCTTGGCCAGCAGGTTGGTGGCAACAAAGGTGCCATCGGCCCCGCGCTTGCCCTCTGCGACCACGCCCGATCCCTCTTTGAACAGGTCAGGCACGATGCCCTTGAACACCACCGGGACACGAGCTTGATCGTCGCTGACGATGAACCGGATCGTCACGCCGTCAGGCTCAGTCTTCAGCGAGCCAGTTTCCACCATCCCCCCTAGCCGTACAGCGCGGTCCGCCGCCGGCGGGCTGGCAGACATTTCCTTGGGCAGGTAAAAAAACGATGCCTGACTACGCAGCGCCCAGGCCGCCAATAACCCCGCCCCGATCAGGGCCGCCAGTGCAATCAGGACCAAGACCAGGCGCTGATGTTTGGCCTTCAGAGGAGCACTCATCGGTCGCGGGCCTTGTCTTTGCGGGCTTCGGCATTGCGCATGGCCAGCAGGCTGGAGAGAACCAACACGGCTGTGCCGATTACACCGATCCCATAGGATGCGATTACGAAGCTCCAGTGGTTCAGATTTTCAACCATCGACTGCCTCCATCGCCCGCCTCCGCAAGCGCGCTTCGGCCTGAGCATCGGCCAGTATCGCCCGCATTCGCATCAGCACCACCGCACCGAAGATCAGCGAGAAACCGATCGTGGCGGCCAGTAGGCCATAGAGGAATGCCGGTGCCATTTCGCTCTTGCCAAGGCTGATCGAGGGCGGCTGGTGCAGGCTGTTCCACCAGAGCACCGAATAATGAATGATCGGAATGTTGACCGCGCCAACCAGCCCGAAAATCGCAGGAAGTCGGGTTCCATTGGCACCGTCGCGATTGGCTGCATCGGCCAGCGCGATGTAGGCGCAGTACAGAAAGAACAACACCAGCATCGATGTCAGACGGCCATCCCAGACCCACCAGGTTCCCCAGGCCGGACGGCCCCACAATGATCCCGTGATCAAACACAACAGCGCAAAGAACGCCCCCGGCAAAGCCGCCGCCCGTGCTCCAATCCCGGCCAGAGGATGGCGCCAGACCAGTTCAGCCAAGCTGGCCACGGCGATCGCGCTCCACCCGCCCATGCCAAGCCATGCGGCGGGAACGTGGACGAACAGTATCCGAACAGAATCGCCCTGCAACCGCTCAGCAGGGGCGCCGAACAGACCCCAGCCGAGGGCAGCCAGCGTCACGACTATCCCTGCCAGCAGCAAGGGTATTGTCAGGATGCGCGCAAGGCGCAGAAAACGGGCAGGATTGGCAAAGCCGTGCATGAACCCAGCGATCAAAAGAATCTGCGCCACGCTTTGGCAGCAGCGGAGCTTCGCGGCAAGCGCCAAGTCGCCTAGCCCGACGGCTTGTTCATTGACTCGGCGCAAGGGGATCTAATGGGGCGATCGATGGGGTTCGAACCCACGACCTCCGGTACCACAAACCGGCGCTCTAACCAACTGAGCTACGATCGCCACGACCCGGATCACAAGAGGCGATTCAGGCAGGGGCGCGCATTTGCACAAAGGCCGCGCGATGGGAAGGGAAAACTGCTAGAAGTGGGGGATGAACACCGTGGACGACACCGCGCGCGCGCATTTGCTGACCGTGCCCGGAATGCAGAAAGTTCCAACACCGCGGCTCGATCTGTTTGTACTGCGGGGGTTTCTGGATCCGGCGCTGTGTGAGAGCTTGATTGACCAGATTGAGGCCAATCACCGCCCTTCGACCATCGCCGATGCCAATGGCGATACTGCCTTTCGCACCAGTTCAACCTGCGATCTTGATCCAGCCGCCCCCGGCGTGGCCGCACTGGAAGCCCGTCTTGTCCAAATCAGCGGGATCGATCCCCGTTTGGGCGAGCCGCTTCAGGGGCAGCGTTATGAAGTGGGTCAGGAATTCAAAGCCCATACCGACTATTTCGAACCCGCCATTGATGACTATGCCCGCTATTGCAGCGAGACCGGGCAACGCACCTGGACCTTCATGGTCTATCTCAATGCCGTTCCAGCAGGTGGAGCAACCCGGTTCAAGCTGATCGACAAAATCATTCAGCCCGAAGTCGGAAAACTGTTGGCATGGAACAACCGTCTGGCTGATGGAGCGTTGAATTCCGCCACGCTCCACCACGCGCTCAAAGTGCGCAAAGGCCGCAAATATGTGATCACCCGGTGGTACCGCGAGCGGCCGTGGCCGCAGCTGTGATCCATGCCGCCCCGCACAGCAAATTGTTAACCAGGCGTTCCTACTATCACCAAGATATGTGCGTAGAAGGGGAATACGGTGGCGGCCAAATTAAAGCCTGATCTGGGATTGCAGCACCGGATCGTTCCGCAAACCCGCCGGGTTTCGCGGATGCGTTCACAGACCCGAGCGATGGTACTTTCGAACCATGGAGACCGCAGCAAAGCGCTGGTGTGTGACGTCTCAGTACACGGCTGCTCGCTCAACACCGATGCGGGCTGGTTGCGGATGGGGCAGTTCGTGTCACTGCGCCTGTCGAGCGAATGGAGCATTCAGGCGATCGTTCGCTGGGTGCGTGATCACCGCGCAGGCGTAGAATTCCTTCGCCCGATCAGCGATGCCGACGCGCGCGAGATTTCGGGCGACTGACTTCACAGCCATCACGACACAGCAAAAGGGCGGCTCCAATGGAGCCGCCCTTTGTGTTTGAGCAAAGCTGGACGCTCAGTTTTTCTTGAGCGAAAGTCCGCCAAAGCGCTTGTTGAACTGGGCAACACGGCCACCTTGGTCGATCTGACGGGTGCCGCCGGTCCAGGCCGGGTGCGAGGTGGGATCGATTTCGAGAACCAGCGTGTCGCCTTCCTTGCCCCAGGTGGAGCGGGTTTCGAACACGGTCCCATCGGTCATCTGAACCTTGATGGTGTGGTAGTCGGGATGTCCTTCGGCCTTCATGGCAAGTGTCTTTCGCTAGCGACCGGTTCCGACCGGTCTGGAATAGGAAGCGGCGCGCTTAGCCGCCGTTTGCGAGAAAATCAAGCGTCGGCAATCATCGCGGTGAAATTGACTTCGCAAGTCACCTTGCCTTCGATCGAGGCCTTGCCCCAGAATTTGCAGACCCGGCTGCGCTTTTGCACAAAGCCTGCCTCCAGCGTCAGCAGCACGCCGGGTTCAACGGGTGCGCGGAACTTGGCCTCTTCGATCGCCATGAAATAGACGAGCTTGCCGGTTCCGGCGAGGCCGAGGCTTTCGATCGCCAGGATCCCGGCAGCCTGTGCCAAGGCTTCGATCTGGAGCACACCCGGCATGATCGGGCGGCCCGGAAAGTGCCCCTGAAAGAAGCCCTCGTTGAAACTCACCGCCTTGACCGCGGTGATGGTTTCTTCGCCGACTTCGATCACCCGATCGACCAGCAGCATCGGATAGCGATGCGGCAGGGCAGCCAGGATCTTCGGAATATCATAGGCCGAAGACCCGGCTGCTGCTGTCTCGCTCATCACTGCCCCCTTGCGCTTGGTTTAGCGGCCTTCGGGCTGCGGCCCAACCGGGCGCGGCGCGGGCTGCGTCGGAGCGGCGGCAGCCGGAGCTGCCCCGGCAGACCGCTGCTGGGCGGCCTGTTGTTCACGGACCGAACGCGGCACCCAGCCCTGTGGCGGCACCAGATTGGCACTGGGCAGCAGGATGTTGAGTTCAGCAATGATCGCTGGGGTCATTTCATACGCATTCGACCGCGCTATCACCGCATCGGGTGCCAGCAGAATCGTGATCCCGCGCTTGGACATCGCGTTCTGCACCGCTTGATCAAGCTTTTCAGCAATCTGTTCGACTACGTAGGCTTCGGACAGGGTGATCGGCAGCCGCAACTGCTGCAGCTCTTCCTTGGCGCGGGCTTCGAACTGCTGGATCGCCACGTACTGCTGCTGCAGCACGGCATCCGGCTTCTTTGCGGCGCGATCAGCATTGAACTTGTCGATCATCGTCTTGAGCTGCGCATCCAACTGCGCTGCACGCGCGTTGTAGGCATCGACAGTAGCCTTGTAAGTCACCGGGCGCTGCTGCGCGGCAACCTGATAGGCGTTCGAATTCACGACCGCAGCGTCAAGGTTGGCAACGCCAAGTCCGGGCACGACCGGCCCGGTTGCAGGAGCAGCTGCTGCCGGGGCCGGAGCGGGCTTCTTTTGCGCCGCCAGCGGGGTTGCCAGAGCGAGCACCAGTGCAGTGCCGCACAGGGTCTTGAGAAGTTTGGTCATCAGAACTGGGTTCCTACGTTGAAAGTAAAGGATTTTGTATCGTCGCCATCGACCGTAGTCAGGGCGTGGGCAAAGTCGATCCGGAACGGCCCGAACGGCGAATTCCAGTTGACCCCGATGCCGATCGAAATACGCGGCTTGGGTGAATTGCCAACGAAGAACTCCTGGAAAGGCGGAATGGTTGAGCCGATCGGGGTGTTTACGCCTGCCGTTACGCCTACAGGCAGGCAAGGCAAAACAACTGTGCTTGTCGGGCTGGTGACCTGCGCAACAGCGGTGACGTTGCAAACTGGAGTCGACGTGGAGGTATCAAGCACGGTCGAATTGATTTGGGTGTAGAGTGCTGCACCAGCCGGGTCACGTGCGGGAACAAAGATTCCACCCGGGTAAGGGCTAATCTGTTCCACAGGCGCCTTGATACCCCAGACCGCACCGATATCCATAAAGATCGAAGGGCGCAGGCCCATCTCACGGGCACCCGACCCGAGAGGAATCTCCAGCTCCATGTGCCCAAGGTAATAATATCTACCACCCAATGCATCGTCTGACCAAGTGGCCCGATCAGGATTCGGACCCGACGTCACGGTCGTCGATGGGTCAATGTCGATCAACGGTTTGCGCAGCATCCGCGGTCCAATCCCGCGAATGTCGAAACCGCGCAACTGCGGCTCGCCCAGATAGAACCGGTCGGTCAAGCGGACCGCATCGGTTCCGGCCGTTGAACTGCCGCCCCACGGTGCAATCGCCCCGCCTTCGGCCTTCAATGAAAAGACAAAGCCCTTGCCCAGACTGAAGAACTGCGCCGCATTACCCCGGAACCGAACATATTTGACCGAGCCGCCCAGCCCGGCAAATTCAGTGGTGACCGAGAATGAACGCCCGCGCGATGGGCGGTAACGGTTGTCCAACGTATCGTAGATCAACGTGAGGCCCAAGATAGAGCTGGTCCGCTTACCCAAGGCATCACAAAGATATCGACCAGCGATCAGCGAATCGCATTCCAGCAGCGGCGGATTCTGTCGATCGGTAAAATACTGGCTACGATCAACGCTGATGTCATCATAGTTGAAGGTATAGCTACCGACAGCCGAGACATATTCGGACAGCGGCACACCGGCGCGGATCTGAAATCCGGTTGTAGCCTGCTGGTAGATCGTGTTGCGATCATTATTGTAGTAGTTGAAACTGTTCAGATCGCGGCGGTAAACGTTCACACCCAGGCTGACATTCTTGTCGAAAACATAGGGTTCGGTAAAGCTAAGATCGACCTGCTTTGAATAGTTCGAATAGGCCAGATTTAGGCCAATCGTCTGCCCGCGCCCGCGGAAGTTGCGCTGCTCCACCGCACCTTGGAAAATCAGCCCTTCAAGGCTGGAATAACCGGCAGACAGCTGCAGCTGCCCGGTTGGCTTTTCTTCGACGTTGGCTTCCAGAATGATCCGGTCAGGAGCAGAACCAGGCTTCTGTTCGATTTCGAACTTTTCCTGGAAGTAGCCGAGCGAGTTGATCCGCGCGGTCGACCGCTTGACCTGCAGCGAGTTGAACGCGTCCCCTTCTGCCAGACGAAATTCGCGCCGAACGATCTTGTCCTGGGTCAGCGTGTTGCCGTTGACGTCGATCTTTTCGACATAGACCCGCGGTGCCTCGGCAATTTCGAAGGTCAGGCTCATGGTGAGCTCGTCCTTGTTGCGCGCATAGCTGGGCCGCACATCGGCAAACGCATAGCCAAAGGTGCCAAGCGTCTGGTTCAACCGGTCGATAGTATCTTCGACCATTTTGGCATCGTACCAATCGCCCTTCTTCATCGGCAACTGGCTGGCCAGCCGGTCCCCATCGAAATCGCGCAGCTGGCTTTCGACCTTCACATCGCCAAATTTATAGCGCGGACCTTCTTCGACCACATAGGTCAGGATGAAGTCCTTCTTGTCTGGCGTCAGTTCGGCCACCGCCGACACGATCCGGAAATCGGCGTAACCCTTGGTCAGATAGAACTGGCGCAGCTTCTGCTGGTCAAACGCCATCCGATCCGGGTCATAGGTCGTGCCAGAGCTGAGGATCTTGGTGATCCCGGCTTCCTTGGTGATCATTTCGCCGCGCAGATCGCCATCATCAAAGGCTTCGTTGCCAATGATGTTGATCTTGCGGACCTTGGACTTGGGCCCTTCGTTGATTTCAAACACGATATCGACGCGGTTCTGGTCGAGCATGACCATTTTCGGTTCAACCGAAGCGGCGAAGCGGCCCTGCCGCTTGTACAGTTCGATGATCCGGGCGACGTCGGCGCGAACCTTGGACCGGGTAAAGATCTGGCGCGGGGCCAGCTTGATTTCGGGGACAATCTTGTCCGCCTTGAGCCGCTTGTTCCCTTCAAGGATAATCCGGTTGATCACCGGGTTTTCCTTCACCTCGATCGTCACAATACCGCCATCGTTGCGGATCTGGACATCTGCGAACAATTCAGTCGCGAACAGGTCCTTCAGCGCCTGATCACCCGCGGCCTGGGTGTAAGGCTGGCCAATCCGCAGTTTGACGTAAGTGCGGATCGTATCAGGCTCAAGCCGCTGTGAACCGACCACATTGATCGAGCGAATGGTATCATCTGCCGGAGGCGCCTCAGGCGCTGGCGTGGCGGGCACCGCCGTCGCTGCCGGTGCCGGTGCAGCCTGGGCCAAGGCGGCCTGAGGCAGGCCGGCCAGGATCGTAGTACCCATCAGCAGCGCTGCCATCGAGAGACGGGCGCTAAGGCCAGGATTGCGATCCAGTTGGTCTTGATTCATCGACACGGCATTTCCCGTCTAAAATTGGCTGCTGACAAACCGGCCAAAGCGCGGCCAGCCCGCAACACGCAGACACGTCGCCGCCCTCTGCCCGATGCCCGCCATTGGATCAAGCGAAGTTGCTGCAACCTTCCGCAGATTTCCTTCACCCTGCCCCGTTCTTCAAGAGAAGAACAACGAGGCCAGGTCGTTGAATGTCACGAACGCTGCCACTGCCAGCATAAAGGCCATGCCGGTGCGGAACGCCCATTCCTGACTGCGATTACCCAGCGGTTTGCGGCGGACTGCTTCCGCGGCATACATTGCCAGGTGCCCACCGTCTAAAGTGGGAATTGGCAGGAGGTTGATGAATGCCAAATTAATTGAAATGAGCGCGGCGAACTGAACAAACGAAAGCCACCCCAAGCTGAGCGCTTCGCCCGAAAATTTCGCGATTTTGACAGGCCCGCCCATCTCCTTGACCGAGCGTTCGCCAACCACGATCTGCTTCAACCCGATGATCATGGTCTGCATGATCGACACGCTCTCGGTAAAGCCATAACCGACCGCGCTGATCGCACCAATTTCCCGCCGTTCGATCAAGCCGCCAGCGACACCGAGGAAGCCCATCCGCGATTCATTGCCGAACCGGTCCTTGACCACGTTTTCAGCCAGCTTGACCGGCATGGTCATAGACCGTCCGGCCCGATCAATCGTCACCTGCACTGTCTTGTTTGGATAGATTGAGACCGCCGTGACCAGATCCTGAAAGTCTTCAACCTTCGATCCGTCAATCGCGGTAACCCGGTCACCTTCTTGCAACCCGGCAGTGCGCGCGGGCGATTGTTCTGCAAACCCGGCCACAACCGCCGGATTGGAAGGAACCCCAAAGCTGAGCGCGAACACTGCGATGATCGCCACAGCGATCAGCAGGTTGGCCAGCGGCCCAGCCAGAACGATCAAAGTGCGCTGCCACAAAGGTGCACCGGGGAACGTGCCCTTCAAGTCTTCTGCACTGGCGTGTTCCAGCGCTGGATCAGGTTTGCTGGTGGCATCGGCGTCGCCCGCGAACAGCACATAGCCGCCCAGCGGAATCGCGGCGATCCGCCAGCGGGTGCCGCGTTTATCGATCCGGTGCCACAGCTCTTTGCCCACGCCGACCGAAAAGGTCATTGCGCGCACGCCAAAAGCGCGGCCCATCCAGTAATGGCCCAGCTCATGCAGCACGATCAACGGCCCAAGCAACAGCAGAAACGCGCCGATATACATCAGAAAAGAGGGAGATTCGATCAAGTCAGGCAAGCTCCAACAATTGACGGGCACGGTCCCGCGCCTCGGCATCGATGGCGATCACATCGCCAAGCGCCGCCGGGGCCGCAGGAGCATAGCGCCCCAATAGGTCTTCGACCATTACCGAAATGCGGGTGAATGGCAGGTGTCCCGCAAGGAACGCCGCGACAGCGATTTCGTTCCCGGCATTGAGTACAGCGGGCGCCGCCCCGCCCGCTTCGGCGGCCAATCGGCACAGCCGGGTCGCGGGGAAGCGGTCCTCATCCGGCGCGCGGAACGTCAATTCGCCCAGCGCGGCCAGATCGAGCGGGGCGCATGGCGTATCCATTCGGCTCGGCCAGGCCAGGCACGAAGCGATCGGCACCCGCATATCCGATGGCCCCAACTGCGCCAGTGTCGAGCCATCGCGGTATTCGACCATCGAATGGATCACCGATTGCGGATGGACCACGATCCGCAGCTTATCGAGGCCAACCGGGAACAGATGATGCGCCTCGATCAGCTCAAGGCCCTTGTTGAACATCGTCGCGCTATCGACGCTGATCTTGGCGCCCATATCCCAGTTGGGATGCTTGACCGCCTGCGCCGGGGTGGCAGCCGCGAGTTGCTCGGCGCTCCAGTCGCGAAACGGTCCGCCGCTGGCGGTGAGCGTGATCGAGCGGACGTGATCGTAGCTGTTGCCTGCGAGGCACTGAAAGATCGCGTTGTGCTCGCTGTCTACTGGGAGCAGCGTGGCACCGTGCTTGGCGACGGCGGCGGTCATCACGCCCCCTGCCGAAACCAGCGCTTCCTTGTTGGCGAGCGCTACCGAATTGCCCTGCTCGATCGCCGCCATGGTCGGCGCAAGCCCCGCGCATCCAACGATCGCGGCCAGCGTCAGGTCAGCCGGCTGCGCTGCAGCCTCAACCAAGGCCTCCGCCCCGCCCCGCGCCTCAATCCCGCTGCCATCCAGCGCCGCACGCAGTTCCGGCAGGCACGAGGCATCGGCTACAACCGCCAGCTCCGCGCCAAATTCGCGGGCTAACCTGGCCAGCTCCTGCGCCTGACAATTGGCCGTCAGCGCCACCACCCGCCACTTGTCCCGCTCCCGCCGGATCAGGTCCAACGTGGATGCGCCAACCGAGCCGGTCGCGCCGAGGATGGTGATGGTGCGGGTCATGCGGGTATCGCTAGAAAAGTCCCGTCGCTAACGAGCGAGAGAGCTACAATTGCGATTCCAATCGCGCCAATGACAAACAGGACCGCGATCAGGCCGTCGGCCCGATCAAACAATCCACCATGCCCTGGAAGAAGGTCACCCGAATCCTTCACGCCTGCTCGCCGCTTCATCCAGCTTTCGAAGAAGTCGCCAGTCTGGGCAACCACCGCAACGAGCGCCCCCGTTAGCAGGAATCCCCAGAGCGTTGCCAAGCCCGCCGCCGGTTCGCTGCAGCGTTCGTCAAAGCTAAACGGCAGTGGCGGATCGGTTAGATCAATGTAGGCTTGGCACAGAAACGTGGGCCAAGCCCACCAAATAGCGAACAGGAACAATCCTCCGACCAATGCCCCGCCGATCAAGCCCGACCAGGTCTTAGATGGGCTGATGGACGGTGCTATTTTTGGTCCGCCAACCGTGCGCCCGACAAAATATGCTCCAACATCGACCCCAATTACGGCCAGCAGAATTCGTCCAACTTGGTAAATTCCGTCATAGAAGAGTCGCAGAAAAATCAACAGCGCGGCAGCTAGGCCCACATAGATCAATCCCGCTAGGATCCATCTAAGTCGAGCAAGGCTATTGTCCGAAAAAGAGAATGCGAGCGCTTTCCACTCCGAGAGCACGCCCAACGCCACGGCAACTACAAACGCAGCCCAAACCCAGCCCCCCAGCCACAGCGCCGTCCCCGCCACCGCGACCATCACGATCGCCGAGAGCACCCGCACGCCGAGGTCGGATTTTTTGGGTGGGTTGGCGGTCACAGAACAACCTCACAATCTTCGTCACCCTGAACTTGTTTCAGGGTCCATCGTGCCGCACGCTCAGAGGCTGGCGATAGCGAGCAAACGGAGCCGCCTTGCTTCCGCACAACGCTCCGATCCGTGCCGAGAAATGGACCCTGAAACGAGTTCAGGGTGACGGTTTCTGGAAGGTTGGGTGTAAAATTACCGCCCGCCATAACGCCGCTCCCGTCCTGCAAATTCCGCCAGTGCGGCGCGTAGATGCTCGGGCGTAAAGTCCGGCCACAGCACATCGGTAAACACCATTTCGGCATAGGCCGCCTGCCACAGCAGGAAGTTCGACAGCCGGACTTCGCCCGAAGTGCGGATCAGCAGATCGAGCGGGGGAAGTCCGGCGGTATCAAGCTCCGCCTCGATGCTGTCCGGCGTAATCGCGCCCTTCGCAGCGGCCTTGGCAGCGGCGCGGGCGATTTCATCTTGCGAGCCATAGTTGAGCGCGACCACCAGTGTGGTGCCGTCATTCGCGGCGGTGCGGGCCAGTGCCTCATCGAGCAGTTCGACGATATCGCGCGCCAGAATGGTGTAATCGCCGATGATTTTCAGCCGCACGTTGTTGGCGACGAATTCTTCCAGATCAGCTTCGATATAGCGCTTCAGCAGCCCCATCAGGACCGAAACTTCTTCTTCGCTGCGGCGCCAGTTTTCGGTGCTGAAGGCATAGATCGTCAACGCCTCCAGCCCCATTTCGCGAGCAGCGCGGACCAACGTCCGCACCGCCTCAACCCCGCGCTGGTGGCCCATCGCGCGCGGCAAGTGGCGCTTTTTGGCCCAGCGCCCGTTGCCATCCATAATGATGGCGACATGGCGCGCGCCAACAGGGGCGCGCTGCGAGGTCACTTGCCGAGGATTTCCTGTTCCTTCTGCGCCGCGACTTCATCGGCGGCCTTGATCTGCTCGTCGGTCAGCTTCTGGACTTCGGTTTCGCCGCGCTTGCGCTCGTCTTCCGAGATTTCCTTCTTTGCTTCATCAGCCTTCAGCGCATCGATCCCGTCGCGGCGGACATTGCGGATCGCGATGCGGGCCTTTTCGGCATAGGACTGCGCCAGCTTGGCCAGTTCCTTGCGGCGGTCCTCAGTCAGATCGGGGATCGGCAGGCGGATGTTGTTGCCATCGTTGATCGGGTTGATCCCGAGACCCGCCGAGCGGATCGCCTTTTCAACCGGGGTGACATTGGCCTTGTCCCAAACCTGAACCGACAGCATCCGCGGCTCTGGCGCCGAAACGGTGGCGACCTGGTTGAGCGGCATCTTGCTGCCGTAGACTTCAACCACGATCGGATCGAGCAGCGTGGTGTTGGCGCGCCCGGTCCGCAGACCGCCCAGATCACTGCGCAGCGATTCCACCGCGCCCTTCATCCGGCGCTCCAGATCGGCCTTATCGTACTTGGCCATGGCCCTACCCCTTTTTCACAACTGTTTGAACGCCTTCGCCCTGCAATACCTTGGCGAGGTTGCCCTGCTCGCGGATCGAAAAGACCACGATCGGAATATCGTTATCACGGCACAGCGCCACCGCGCTCGCGTCCATCACCTTCAGGTTCTGCGCGAGGACCGTATCGTAATCGACCGAATCAAAACGCTTTGCGTTCGGATTGGTCTTGGGATCGCTGTCATAGATCCCATCCACCGAAGTGCCCTTGAGCAGCGCATCACACTGCATTTCCGCGGCGCGGAGTGCGGCGCCGCTATCGGTCGTGAAGTACGGCGCGCCGACGCCAGCGGCAAAGATCACCACCCGGCCCTTTTCCAGATGCCGTTCGGCGCGGCGGCGGATCACGGGTTCGCACACCTGATCCATCTGCACCGCGCTCTGCACCCGGGTTTCAACGCCTTGCTGTTCCAGCGCGTTCTGCATCGCCAGCGCGTTCATCACCGTGGCGAGCATGCCCATGTAATCGGCCTGGGCCCGGTCCATGCCCTTGGCTGCGCCAGCCATCCCGCGAAAGATATTCCCTCCGCCGATCACCAAACAAACTTCCAGACCGGTATCCTTGGCCGCCTTAACCTCTTTGGCCAGTTCAGCGACGAATTCCGGATCGATCCCGAACTGCTGATTACCCATCAGCACTTCACCGGAAAGCTTGATCAGGACACGTTTGTAGGCAGGCTTGGACATGGCTGGTGCAGCGCTCTTTCAAGGTTTGAGCGGCCTTATACCGATGGGCTGGCAAAGCCAAGAACTGCACCGATAATTCATAGGAAAAGGGCGCGAGCATCGCTGCCCGCGCCCCTATCATTTGGCGTCATCCCGGACTTGATCCGGGATCGCGGGCCGCTGAAACGCGGCCTTGCGGCAAGACTGCCAGCGGTCCCGGGTCAAGCCCGGGACGACACTTAGTTCAGACCAGCCGCCGCAGCCACTTCGGCGGCGAAGTCGGTCTCAACCTTTTCGATGCCTTCGCCGAGCTGGAAGCGGACATAGTCCTTCAGCACGATCTTGGTGCCGGCGGCCTTACCGGCCTGCTCGACGACCTGGGCGATCGGGGTCTTGTTGTCCATCACGAACACCTGGCTGAGCAGCGCGTTGTCCTTGGCGAACTTTGCAGCAGCGCCATCGGCACGCTTGGCGAGGATGTCGGCCGGGATTTCCTTGCCGTTCTTGGCAGCTTCTTCGACAGCCTTGTCGAGCGCGATCTTGCGTTCGCGTTCCAGCACGGTGGGGTCAAGATCGTCAGCCGAGAGCGCCTGCGGGAAAGCAGCGGCGATGTGCATCGCGATCTGCTTGCCGAGCGGTTCCAGAACGTCTGCACCGGCTTCGGATTCGAGCGCGACCAGCACGCCGATCTTGCCGAGCATCGGCGCAGCAGCGTTGTGCATATAGGGCACAACCAGACCGCTGGAGACCGAAACGGTCTTCATCCGGCGGACCTGCTGGTTTTCACCGATCGTGGCGACGTTGGCGGTCAGGGTGTCGGCAACGGTGCCGCCGCCCGGATAGGCTGCAGCCTTCAGCGCGTCGACATCGTCCGAACCGGCGCTCAGAGCGACTTCGGTGGTCTTGCGCACGAAGTCCTGGAACTGGTCGTTCTTGGCGACGAAATCGGTTTCCGAATTCACTTCGACAGCAACACCCTTGGTCCCGGAAACGGCAACGCCGACCAGGCCCTCGGCCGCAGTGCGGCTCGACTTCTTGGCGACGGCCGCGAGGCCCTTGGCGCGCAGCAGATCGACCGCGGCTTCCATGTCGCCGCCGGTTTCGTCCAGGGCCTTCTTGCAATCCATCATGCCGGCGCCGGTGCGCTCACGCAGGTTTTTCACGTCAGTGGCGGTATAGGCCATTGAACTGATCCTTCTTGAAAATGGTCTGGCGGCCGGGGCCATAGACCCCGGCTCGCTACAATAGTGTGACGGAAGCGCTTAGGCTTCGGCCGCAGGCTCTTCAGCAGCTACTGGGGCAGCAGCAGCTTCTTCAGCGACTTCGACCACGGCCACTTCGACCGGGGCAACGTCCAGCGCGCCGACATCGACGCCCGAATCAACCACGGCTTCCTGACGGCCCTTGGTTGCAGCAGCAGCCACGGCCGAGCAGTACAGCGCGATGGCGCGGCTGGCGTCATCGTTGGCCGGGATCGGGAAGGCAATGCCATCAGGCGAAACGTTCGAATCGAGGATCGCAACGACCGGAATACCCAGCACGTTGGCTTCCTTGATCGCCAGTTCTTCCTTGTTGGCATCGATCACGAACATCACGTCCGGAATGCCGCCCATGTCGCGAATCCCGCCGAGCGAAAGCTCCAGCTTGTCGCGTTCGCGGGTCAAGTTGAGGACTTCCTTCTTGGTCAGACCGTGGGTTTCACCCGACAGCTGCTCTTCAAGGGTCTTGAGGCGCTTGATCGAACCGGAAATGGTCTTCCAGTTGGTCAGCATGCCGCCCAGCCAGCGGTGGTTGACGAAGTGCTGACCCGAAGCGCGAGCGCCAGCAGCGATCTGCTCCTGCGCCTGACGCTTGGTGCCGACGAACAGCACCTTGCCGCCAGCGCGGACGGTGGCGTCGATGAAGTCGAGCGCGCGGGCCATCAACGGAACGGTCTGCGACAGATCAAGGATGTGGATGCCGTTACGGGCGCCGAAGATATACGGCTTCATCCGCGGGTTCCAGCGGTGGGTCTGGTGGCCGAAGTGAGCGCCGGCCTCAATCAATTGCTGCATGGTGACGACGGGAGCCGCCATAAGATAATTCCTTCCGGTTTAACCTCTGGGAAGCTGGAACCGTGCGGAAAGCTACCGCTGCGGCACCGGGATGTGTGCTTCCCATGTGGATTTGCCTGCGGAACAGCGGAATGCGGAACCTGCAAGCTGGCGCGCCCTTAACCGGGGTTAGCTGGGAAATCCAGCAGAAATTTGTGGGTTGAATGGCTTGCGCCGAGCCTTCGGGACCGGGCCTGCATTTTCCTGCTTGACACTGCGGAACAAAAAAGGAACAACGGCGTCAGAAGAACAGAATGGCAACTTTCTAGTTCATCCCGAATTTATCCACAAGCCTGTAAACAGGCGGCAAAAAGGGTTTTTGCGATGTTTGGCTTTGAATTTTCGGTTTTGCTGACATGTTCCGCCCTCCTCGCCATCGGTACGCTGGTACAGTCGCTGCGCACCGCGCTCCCTCAGATCGCCGGACTGCGCCAGGCGCTGCGTGACTGCCCAGAGGTACTGGAAGTTCGCTACACCACCCGCGCGATGGTGGTGCATTACAACGATGGCAAGGTTGTGCCGCTGCGCCCGCGCACGGCGCTCAATCGGCCGGTTGGTCTGCCTGAACGCGCTGCCGCTTGACCTTGGCGTAGTTGAAAATGCCAACTGGCAGCAGCGCCAGATAGACTGCGCAGATCGCGATCAGGGTCCACCACGGTTCGGTGATCAGCGCGGCGCCAACCAGGCCGAACAACGCGATCACTTCCAACCGCAAGGCGCGCCGGGGGCGTAGCTTGCCCCAGCTCATCGTTGCGACATTGGAAATCATAAGGAAAGCCATCGCGACCAGCCAGACGCTGACCAACCGGGGATCGCGGAACAGCTCGTTGTCCGAAACGGTCCACAGGTAGAGCGGCAGGAAGACCAGCCCTGCCCCGACTGGAGCAGGCACCCCGGTAAAGAATCCGGCGGTTTTGCGCGGCTCATCAGGCAGATCGATCTGAGCGTTGAACCGCGCAAGCCGCAGCGCGCAGGCGATGGCATAGGCCAGTGCCGCAAACCAGCCGACCCGGGGCAGATCGTCCAGCGACCACATGAACAGGATGAGTGCCGGGGCGACCCCGAACGAAACATTGTCAGCCAGACTGTCCAGTTCGGCCCCGAACCGTGATTGCGCCTTCAGTAGCCGCGCAATCCGTCCGTCGATCCCGTCGAGCATTCCGGCCAGCACCACAGCTAGCACCGCCTTGTCAAAATCGCCAGTGATCGCAAAACGAATGCCGGTCAGCCCCGCACACAGCGCTGCGGCGGTGATCGCATTGGGAACCATCGCCCGCAGCGTCAGTCCTCCGGTGCGCGTCGGCAGATCACTCACTGGCGGGCACCCTCGATCAGCATGGCCGAGCCGAGTTCGGCCAAGACGGTTTCACCGGCAATCGTCTTTTGACCGATCAGCACCTTCGGTTCCGTCCCGGCCGGCAGATAAACATCGACCCGACTGCCGAACCGGATCAGCCCGACCCGCTGGCCAGCCGCCAGCATATCGCCCGGCTTGACGAACGGCACGATCCGCCGTGCAACCAGTCCCGCGATCTGCGTAAAGCCAATCGATATCCCATCGCCGCGCTCGATCAGGATGTGCTGGCGCTCATTCTCTTCGCTAGCCTTGTCCAGATCGGCGTTGAGGAACCGCCCAGGGATATAGATCACCCGGCGAACTGTCCCGCCAATCGGCGCGCGGTTGATGTGGACATCGAACACCGACATGAAGATTGAAATCCGAGTGACCGGCCCCGTCCCCAGCCCTGGTGCGCCGGTGCCATCATCCTGAACCAGCTCGCGCGGGGGCTCCATCTGCTTGATCAGTGTGATCAGGCCGTCAGCGGGTGCGACAATCAGATTGTCCCCCAGCGGCGTGACCCGCTTCGGATCGCGAAAGAACGCCAGGATCCCGAGCACCAGCGCTCCAAGCGGCCATGCAACCGTTTCCCAGGCAAAAAAGGCAAAGCCCGCACTCGCTGCCGCGGCGACCAAGGCGAACACGCGGCCTTCAGGGTGAACGCTGGGCCAACCCCAGGCCGCTTCGCCGCGTCCGCGATTGTCGAGAATATCTCCGGGCATCAGGCGGCCTTCCGAATGAACACGGTGCCAGCGGAATAACCGGCCCCGAACGAGCAGATCACCCCGGTGTCTCCGGCGGCCAGATCGGCATTGTTGAGGTGAAACGCGATAATCGACCCCGCGCTGGAGGTATTGCCATAGGTATCGAGCACGGTCGGGCTCTCATCCTCGCTCGCCTCATGCCCCAGCACCCGCTGGGAAATCAGGCGGTTCATCCCCTGATTGGCCTGATGCAGCCACAGCCTCCGCAGTGCCGCCGGATCGATCCCCA
>Ga0209480_10000672_pt1 | contig 27021 bp, 21 predicted proteins | sample JI61114C2DNA_FD_187501 | JGI IMG/M metagenome (GOLD analysis project Ga0209480, IMG submission 187501) | Wastewater effluent complex algal communities from Wisconsin, to seasonally profile nutrient transformation and Carbon sequestration -... | ecosystem: Engineered > WWTP > Effluent > Algae... | reverse complement strand
TGCGTTTTTCAAATCAAAACTATTGATAATTTAATAATAATTAAAAAAATATTACCCTCTGTATTGTTTTATAAGTCGTTTTAATTAAATTTGTTGAATTATCAATTTCGTACAAACGGCTTATGAAAACAGCAACAACATCGGAAGTAGTTTCTTTTGAAGATTTCAAAAAAGAAGTCATTAACGATTATAAAATCGCCCGAATCAGTAGAGAATGTAGTCTTCTTGGAAGAAAAGAAGTGCTTACAGGGAAAGCGAAATTTGGAATTTTTGGTGATGGTAAAGAAGTACCACAACTGGCATTAGCGAAAGCATTTCAAAACGGAGATTTTCGTTCAGGATACTACCGTGACCAAACCTTTATGATGGCAATTGGTGCTATGAATATCGAGCAATTCTTCGCAGGATTATATGGTCATACCGATATTAATTTTGATCCAATGAGTGCTGGACGTCAAATGGGCGGTCACTTCGCTACACATTCATTAGACGAAAACGGAAATTGGAAAAACTTAACCCAACAAAAAAATTCGAGTTCTGATATCTCTCCTACTGCTGGGCAAATGCCTCGTTTGTTAGGATTAGCTCAAGCTTCAAAAATATATAGAAATGTTTCTGGTATCAACCAAACCAACTTCTCTGAAAATGGAAACGAAGTAGCTTGGGGAACTATCGGAAATGCTTCAACTTCTGAAGGTTTATTCTTCGAAACTATCAACGCTGCTGGTGTTTTACAAGTACCAATGGTAATGAGCGTTTGGGATGACGAATACGGAATTTCGGTTCACGCACGTCATCAAACTACTAAAGAAAACATTTCTGAAATCTTAAAAGGATTCCAACGTGATGAAGAAAATAACGGTTACGAAATCTTACGCGTTAAAGGTTGGGATTACCCAGCTTTAGTAGAAACGTACCAAAAAGCATCTCAAATTGCTCGTGAAGAACATGTTCCTGTTTTAGTGCACGTACAAGAATTAACGCAACCGCAAGGTCACTCAACTTCTGGAAGTCACGAACGTTACAAAAATGCAGAACGTTTGGCTTGGGAAGCTGAATTTGATTGTGTGGCTAAAATGAAAACTTGGTTAATCGAAAACAATATCGCTACTTCAGAAGAATTAGAAGAAATTGATAATCAAGCTAAAAAAGACGTTTTAGAAGGTAAAAAAGCCGCTTGGACAAACTTTACAGCACCAACAAAAGCAGAACAACAAGAATTAGTTGGTTTACTAAATACCATTGCTTCACAAAGTGAAAACAAAGTATTTATTGAGAAAATTGCTAACGATGTTGCTTCAATAAAAGAACCAATCCGTAAAGATATTTTAGTTGCAGCTCGTAAAGTTTTGCGCATGATTATCAAAGAAAATTCTCGTGCTACTTTAGCTAATTGGATTGAAAATTATACGGAGAAAATCCAACCAAAATTCAGTTCACACTTATTTTCGCAATCGGATAAAACGGTTTTAAAAACGAAAGAAGTAGCTCCAACTTACGATGCAACTGCAGAAGATGTAGATGCACGTTTAGTATTAAGAGACAACTTCGATGCTATCTTCTCAAAATATCCAGAAACCTTAATTTTTGGTGAAGATTCTGGAAACATTGGTGATGTAAACCAAGGTTTGGAAGGCATGCAAGAAAAATATGGAGAATTACGTGTTGCCGATGTCGGAATTCGTGAGGCTACTATTTTAGGTCAAGGAATCGGAATGGCAATGCGAGGATTACGTCCAATTGCTGAAATTCAATATTTAGATTATTTGTTGTATGCTATTCAAATCATGAGTGATGATTTAGCAACATTACAATACAGAACGGCGGGTCGTCAAAAAGCACCGCTAATCATTAGAACTCGTGGTCATCGCTTAGAAGGTGTTTGGCATTCAGGTTCTCCAATGGGAATGATTATCAATGCAATCAGAGGAATTCACGTTTTAGTCCCAAGAAACATGACTAAAGCAGCTGGTTTTTATAACACTTTGTTAGAAACAGACGAACCTGCATTGGTTGTAGAATGTTTGAACGGTTACCGTTTGAAAGAAAAAATGCCAACAAATTTAGGCGAATTCAAAACACCTATTGGAGTGGTAGAAACTATCAAAAATGGTACTGATATCACATTAGTTTCTTACGGTTCAACATTACGTTTGGTAGAACAAGCAGCAAACGAATTAGAATCGGTTGGAATTAGCGCTGAAATTATTGATATTCAATCGTTATTACCTTTTGATATTAATCATGATATTGTGAAATCGGTTGCAAAAACAAATCGCTTATTAGTAATTGACGAAGACGTTCCTGGTGGAGCAAGTGCATACATTTTACAAGAAATTGTAGAAAATCAAAAAGCCTACCAACATTTAGATAGCGCACCGCAAACATTGGCTTCAAAAGCACATCGTCCTGCATATGGAACCGATGGAGATTACTTCTCAAAACCTTCAACAGAAGACATTTTTGAGAAAGTGTATGCGATTATGAATGAGGCAAATCCAACAAAATATCCAAATTTGTATTAAAAAATTTGTTTATTCGAAAATTAATTAGAAATATTTGCAACATACAATTAAGAAAATGATTTCAATTTTAAACAATACTTGGTGGTGGTCTAACTTACGTCGAACTTCGTGAGCGAAACCTGCTATAGTATAATTTAAAACCAAATACATAGAAAAGGCTTGTCAATCACGACAAGCCTTTTTTTATTGCCAAAAATTCAAATCAAATGAGAAAATACAAGTTAAATACCAATTACAAACAAATTCTAGCCGACACCATTACGCCTGTGAGTGTTTATTTGAAAATTCGCGATAAATTCCCAAATAGCATCTTGCTAGAAAGTTCTGATTATCATGCGAATGACAACAGTTTTTCATACATCTGTTTCAATCCAATTGCTTCTATTAAAGTGGAAAATCAAAAAATTGAAACGAATTTCCCTGATGGATTTTCAGAAATTATTCCAATTGATTCTGGTGTTAACGTAGCAAAAGAAATCGAAAATTTCTCTAATCAATTTCAAACGGAAAAGTCAGATTTTAAATTCATTACGCAAGGATTATTTGGCTATTTAGCTTATGATGCGATTCAATATTTTGAAAAAGTTTCGATTGCAAAAAAATCAATAGAAAACGAAATTCCCGAAATCTTTTACGCTGTTTATCAAAACATTATTGCTATTAATCATTTCAAAAACGAAGCGTATTTATTTTGTCATAGTTTTGATGGAAGCAATAATATCGCTGAAATTGAACAATTATTACAATCGAAAAACTTTGCTTCCTTTTCATTTCAAAAATCAGGAAACGGAACTTCAAACTTAACTGATGATGAATTCAAAAACTACGTTTCGATAGCCAAAAAACATTGCTTACGTGGTGATGTTTTTCAATTGGTGTTATCTCGAAGATTTTCACAAGATTTCAAAGGCGATGAATTCAATGTTTATCGTGCTTTACGAAGTATAAATCCTTCACCCTATTTGTTCTTTTTCGATTATGGAAATTTCAAAATATTCGGTTCATCACCCGAAGCGCAATTGGTAATCAAAAATAATTTCGCCGAAATTCATCCTATCGCAGGAACATTCAAACGTACCGGAAACGACGAACAAGATGCCGAATTAGCTAAAAAATTAGGCGAAGATTCTAAAGAAAACAGCGAACATGTCATGTTGGTCGATTTAGCAAGAAACGATTTAAGCCGAAGTTGTAACGAAGTAAAAGTAGATAAATACAAGGAAGTCCAATTTTTCTCTCACGTGATTCATTTGGTGTCAAAAGTATCAGGAAAATTAAAAGAAAATCATACTTTTATGGAGTTGGTAGCCAAAACATTCCCAGCCGGAACATTAACCGGAGCACCAAAAATAAAAGCCATGCAATTAATAGAAAACATTGAGAAAACCAACCGAAGTTTTTATGGTGGTGCTATCGGAGTTTTAGATTTTGAAGGCAACTTTAATCACGCTATTATGATTCGTTCTTTTTTGAGTAAAAATCACACCTTACACTTTCAAGCTGGAGCCGGAATTGTAGAAAGTTCATCAGAAGAAAACGAAATGCAAGAAGTGTACAACAAGTTAGGCGCTTTACAAAAAGCATTAGATTTAGCAGAAAACATATAAAAAGGTTTCAAGTTTCAGGTTTCAGGTTAATTGGAACTTGAAACTTGAAACAAAAAAAACATGAAACAAAAAAACATGAAAATAGCAGTTATAGACAATTACGATAGTTTTACATACAATTTAGTCCACTATTTAGAGGATCTGAATGCGAATGTAACCGTTTTTAGAAACGATGAATTTGAATTGAATGAATTAGAAAAGTTCGATAAAATTCTTCTTTCGCCAGGACCAGGAATTCCTGATGAAGCGGGTTTATTGAAAGATGTTATCAAAAAATATGCTACAACTAAAAGTATTTTCGGAGTTTGCTTAGGATTACAAGCTATAGGAGAAGTTTTTGGAGGCACTTTAACCAACTTAGAAAAGGTCTATCATGGTGTGGCAACTAAAGTCACAAAAACCGAAGACGACTTCATTTTCAATAATTTACCAAACGAATTTGAAGTTGGGCGCTACCATTCTTGGGTAGTTTCAAATGAAAACCTTCCGGCTGAATTAATCGTAACTTCTACTGATAAAAATGGTCAAATTATGTCGATGAAACACGCACATTTTGATATCCGTGGTGTTCAATATCATCCTGAAAGTGTTTTAACACCTTTCGGAAAAAAAATCTTAGAAAATTGGCTTTTGAATTAGTGGTCAGTATTCAGTTTAAAGTATTCAGTAAATAAAACATCCAAATGAAAAATATATTAAACCGATTAATTAATCACGAAATATTAACGAAAGCTGAAGCTAAAGACGTTTTGGTCAATATTTCTTCTGGAAGTTATAATCCAAGTCAAATTGCGGCTTTTATGACCGTTTACATGATGCGAAGTATAAGCATTGAAGAATTAGCAGGTTTCCGTGAAGCTTTGCTAGAATTGTGCATTCCAGTTGATTTTTCAGCTTATAACACGATTGATTTGTGTGGAACTGGAGGCGATGGAAAAGATACGTTCAATATTTCCACTTTAGCTTCTTTCATTGTAGCTGGAGCTGGAATTAAAGTTGCGAAACACGGAAATTATGGCGTTTCCTCTATTTCGGGATCGAGTAATGTGATGGAAAAAATGGGTGTGAAATTTACTAACGATTCCAATTTTCTAACTAAATCGATCGAAGAAACAAATATTGCTATTTTGCACGCACCACTCTTCCATCCGGCTATGAAAAATGTAGGTCCTATTCGAAAAGAATTAGGCGTAAAAACGTTTTTTAATATGTTAGGGCCTATGGTAAATCCATCGTTTCCAAAAAATCAAATGGTTGGTGTTTTTAGTTTAGAATTGGCTCGAATGTATGCTTATTTGTACCAAAATACTGAAACCAACTACTCCATTTTACACGGGTTAAGCGGTTTTGACGAAGTTTCATTAACCGATGAAGTGAAAATCATTTCCAACACATCCGAACAAATTTTAAAACCATCTGATTTCAAACTACCCGAATGCCAATTAGCAACCATCAAAGGCGGAACAACCATAGATGAATCTGCTAAAATTTTCTACGATGTCATTTCTGGAAAAGGAACAACAGCTCAAAACAATGTAGTTTGTGCTAATGCAGCTATAGCCATTCAAACAGTGGAAAAATCGAATTATGATGAAGCTTTAGCAAAAGCGCAAGAAAGTTTAGCCAGCGGAAAAGCATTAGAAAAATTGAAAAAATTAATCACAATAAGTAATTAATCATGAACATCTTAGATAAAATCATCACCTACAAAAAACGTGAAGTCGAACTAAAGAAAAGCATCATTCCTGTTTCGCAATTAGAAGCTTCTGTTTTATTCAATTCTCGAACCTATTCATTGAGTAAGTTATTAAAAAACAGCGTTTCAGGAATTATTGCAGAGCACAAACGTCGTTCGCCATCAAAAGCCATTATTAATAACAATCATTCAGTAGAAGATGTAGTTTTAGGCTACCAAAATGCTGGAGTTTGCGGGATTTCGGTTTTGACGGATGCTAAATATTTTGGTGGAAGTTTGGATGATTTGTTATTAGCAAAAGCTTCAGTAAATATTCCGTTGTTACGAAAAGAATTCATTATTGACGAATACCAAATTTTGGAAGCCAAAGCCCACGGAGCCGATGTAATCCTATTAATTGCAGCGGTTTTAACTCGAAAAGAAATCAAACAACTTTCAGAATTTGCGCATAGTTTAGGTTTAGAAGTATTGTTAGAAGTACATAATTTAGAAGAATTAGAAACTGCCATAATGCCAAGTTTAGATATGATTGGTGTTAACAATCGTAATTTAAAATCCTTTGAAGTGAGTTTAGATTATAGTAAAGAATTAGCAACTAAAATTCCAGACGAATTTGTAAAAGTTTCAGAAAGTGGAATTAGTTCAATTGAAGCAGTCAAAGAATTACAAAAATATGGTTATCAAGGCTTTTTAATGGGTGAACATTTCATGAAAACAGAAAATCCTGGTTCGGAAGCTCAAAGATTCATTCAAAAATTAGTGATATGAAAAACGTAAAACTAAAAATTTGCGGTATGAAATATCCTGAAAACATTAAGGAAATTTCAACTCTAAATCCTGATTATTTAGGTTTTATTTTCTGGGAAAAATCAAGTCGAAATATGAATTTAGAAACAATTCCAGAAATTCCTAATAACATTAAAAAAGTCGGAGTTTTTGTAAATGCATCCATACAAGATATTATTTCAAAAGTGAATCAATATCAATTAGAAATAGTGCAATTACATGGAAATGAATCTGTTAACTATTGTAGAAACATCAAGAAATTGGGAGTTGAAGTAATTAAAGTGTTTTCGATTGGAGATAAATTCGACTTTACAACTATTAAAGAATATGTGCTATTTGTTGATTATTTCCTTTTTGATACCAAAGGAAAGTTACCTGGTGGAAACGGTATTACTTTCGACTGGAAAATAGTAGAAAATTATCCCTACGAAAAACCATTTTTCTTGAGTGGTGGCATAGGAAAAACTGAAGTAGATGCTATAAAAGATTTCTTCAAAACTGAAGCATCAAAAAATTGCATCGCCATAGATGTCAATAGTCGTTTTGAAAAAAAACCAGCATACAAAAGTGAAATTAAACTAAGAAAATTTAAAAAATTGCTATATGAAAACGAAATATAATGTAGATGAAAATGGTTTTTATGGCCAATTTGGAGGAGCTTTCATTCCTGAAATGTTATACCCAAATGTGGAAGAATTAAAAGAAAACTACCTTAAAATCATGGCCGAACCTTCTTTTCAAGAGGAGTTTAACGACTTATTACAACAATTTGTAGGTCGCCCAACACCTTTGTATTTTGCTAAACGGTTATCCGAAAAATACAATACCAAAATCTACTTGAAACGAGAAGATTTGTGTCATACCGGAGCACACAAAATCAACAATACTATCGGACAAATTTTAGTTGCGAAGCGTTTAGGAAAAACTAGAATCATTGCTGAAACTGGCGCAGGTCAACACGGTGTAGCAACAGCAACGGTTTGTGCTTTAATGGGATTAGAATGCATTGTGTATATGGGAGAAGTCGATATTAAAAGACAAGCGCCAAATGTAGCTCGCATGAAAATGTTGGGAGCAGAAGTTCGTCCAGCCACTTCAGGTTCGAAAACTTTGAAAGATGCAACTAATGAAGCCATTCGCGATTGGATTAACAATCCGATTGATACGTTTTATATTATTGGTTCTGTGGTTGGACCTCATCCTTATCCCGATATGGTGGCACGTTTTCAAAGTGTGATTTCTAAAGAAATTAAATCCCAACTTTTAGCTCAAGAAGGCAAAGAAAACCCAGATTACGTAATTGCTTGTGTAGGTGGCGGAAGCAATGCTGCTGGAGCTTTTTACGAATTTTTAGATGAAGAATCCGTGAAATTAATTGCTGTTGAAGCGGCTGGACATGGCGTTGATTCTGGGGAAAGTGCTGCGACTTCTGTTTTGGGTAAAATTGGAATTATTCACGGAAGTAAAACCTTATTAATGCAAACCGAAGACGGACAAATCACAGAACCCTACTCTATTTCAGCAGGATTGGATTACCCTGGTGTAGGACCACTTCATGCGCATTTACACGATACCAAAAGAGCGGAATTTATCGCTATAACTGATTCGGAAGCCATGCAATCGGGATTAGAAGTATCAAAAACGGAAGGTATTATTCCAGCAATTGAAACCGCTCATGCTTTTTCAGTTTTGGATAAAAAACAATTCCACCCCAATGATATTGTGGTCATCAACTTATCTGGAAGAGGCGATAAAGATTTGAATACTTATATTGATTATTTTAATTTAAGTGATAAGTAATTAGTGACTAGTGATTAGCTTAAAAACTTATATGACTTTTATGTTTAATAAAACCATTGCGCACTTTGCGAAAAACTTTGCGTCTTTGCGTTAAAACCAAAAATTATGAACAGAATCAACCAAAAATTAAAAGAAGATAAGAAACTGCTTTCCATATATTTCACTGCAGGATTTCCAAAAATAAACGACACCATTTCCATCATTCAAGAATTAGAAAAAAATGGAGTTGATATGATTGAAATTGGTCTACCTTTTTCCGATCCGTTAGCCGATGGACCTACCATTCAAGAAAGTTCTACTATTGCTATTGAAAACGGAATGACGACTACGCTCCTATTTGAACAATTAAAGGACATCCGAGAATTGGTTCAAATTCCTTTAATCATAATGGGATATTTCAATCCGATGATGCAATTTGGAATGGAGAAATTTTGTCAAAAATGTGCTGAAGTTGGAATTGATGGATTAATAATACCCGATTTACCTTTATTCGTTTACGAAACCGAGTACAAAGCTATTTTCGAAAAATACAATTTAAAAAACATCTTTTTGATTTCGCCACAAACTTCGGTTGAACGTATACAACAAATTGATGCTATTTCTGATAGTTTTATTTATATGGTGAGTTCGGCTGCGGTTACGGGAAGTCAATCAGGTTTCGGTTCGGAACAAATGAATTATTTCAAGCGAATTACCGATTTAAACTTGAAAAATCCTCAAATTGTTGGTTTTGGAATTAAAGATGAAGAAACATTTCAACAAGCTACACAATATCAAAAAGGAGCGATTATTGGAAGTGCTTTTATTAAATTTTTAAAAGAAAATCCGATTTCTGAAATTTTTAAATTTGTCAATAAAATCAAATAAATTTAAGAACGTTCATAGTATTTTTTTGTAAATTGTAACTTTTTGTAAAAGTAATCGTATAATTACAAAACTAACTGACAACTATGAACTTTCTTGAACATTATGAGCCGCTACTCAAGGCTTTTTGGTACATTGCATTACCTGTGAGTATCTTTTTTCTATTGCAAACCATTTCTACTTTCATTGGATTAAGTGGTTCGGAAGCTGATGCCGATTCACACGATGGAGATGGAGATATGCCTTTTGAATTATTTACATTGCGCAACTTGATCAACTTTTTGTTAGGATTCAGTTGGACTGGAATTTCGTTTTATCAATCCGTTGAAAACAAAACGATTTTGATTGGAATTTCTGTTTTAGTAGGATTGCTTTTTGTGGGTGTTTTCTTCTTCTTAATCAAACAAATTTTAAAACTTTCGGAAGACAATAGCTTTAAAATTGAAAACACTATCAACAAAACTGCCGAAGTATATTTGACAATTCCTGAAAACAAATCGGGAAAAGGAAAAATTCAAATCAGTGTGAATGGTTCGTTTCATGAGTTGGATGCCATTACCAATTCATCTGAAAAATTAGCTTCAGGAAGTGCTGTAAAAGTTATAGCTGTGGAGCACAATTTAGTTATTGTAGAAAAAATCTAATCCTTTATTTATATGACACAAATTATCATTATTGTTGTAGCCGCTTTTGTGCTATTCGTTACTTTCGTGACTTTGATTTCACGATACAAAAGATGTCCTTCGGACAAAATTTTAGTTATTTATGGAAAAACTGGTGGTACATCTGCAAAGTGTGTTCACGGTGGTGGAGCTTTTATTTGGCCAGTAATTCAGGATTATTCATTTTTAGATTTAAAACCTATTTCAATTGAAGCCAATTTAACCAATGCGCTTTCAAGACAAAATATACGTGTCGATGTTCCATGTCGATTTACTATTGCAATTTCAACCGAAACAGATAGTATGAATACGGCTGCTGAACGTTTATTAGGATTGGCACCAGAGCAAATTCAGGAATTAGCAAAAGATATTTTATTTGGACAATTACGTTTGGTTATCGCAACCATGACGATTGAGGAAATCAACTCTGATAGAGATAAATTCTTAGATAACATTTCTAAAAACGTAGATTCTGAATTAAAGAAAATTGGTTTAAAGTTAATTAACGTTAACGTTACCGATATCAAAGACGAATCAGGCTACATCGAAGCTTTAGGAAAAGAAGCCGCTGCAAAAGCGATTAACGAAGCTAAAATTTCGGTTGCTGAACAAGAGAAAATTGGAGAAACAGGTAAAGCAATGGCTGATCGTGAAAAAGACGTTCAAATTGCGGAAACTCACAGAGATCGTGACGTTAAAATTGCGATTACTAATAAAGATAGAGAAGTAAGTATTGCTGCCGCATTTAAAGATGAAAGCATCGGAAAAGCAGAAGCACAAAGAGATACTCGTGTTGCTACATCTGAAGCTAATGCGATTGCGGTTCAAGGAGAAAATGAGGCTAAAATCGCTATTGCACAATCAGAAGCTGCAAGACGTGAAAAAGAAGCCGAAGCTTTACGTATTGCATTAGCATCTGAAAAAGTTCAAAGTGCAAAAGCTTTAGAAGAATCGTATTTGGCAGAACAAAAGGCAGAATCGGCTCGTGCTGACAGAGAACGTGCTACTCAAAATGCGAATATTGTAATTCCAGCAGAAATTGCAAAACAAAAGGCAATTATCGATGCGCAAGCAGAAGCAGAAAGAATTCGTGAACAAGCAAAAGGAGAAGCAGATGCAATTTTTGCAAAAATGGAAGCAGAAGCAAAAGGTTTATACGAAATCTTAACTAAACAAGCCGAAGGTTATAAAGAAGTAGTTAGCGCTGCTGGTGGTGATCCAACAAAAGCTTTCCAATTGTTATTAATTGAAAAATTACCTGAATTGGTTAAAACTCAGGTTGAAGCAGTTAAAAACATTAAAATTGACAAAATCACGGTTTGGGATTCTGGAAATAATACCGATGGCAATGGTTCGACTGCGAATTTTGTTTCTGGAATGATGAAAACCGTTCCGCCATTAAACGATTTATTTAATATGGCAGGTTTAAATTTACCCACGTATTTAAAAGGTGAAGATATGTCGAAAGATGCATCAAGTTCCACAGAAGTTACACCAACTGAAGAAGTGAAGTAATTTCAGAACCTAATATTATTAAATCCCAAATTTGTAATGAATTTGGGATTTTTTCTTACATTTACTTTTCTAACTACAGGTTTTAATGAAATACATTATACAAACTTCTAATTTAGACTTTCAATATTCAAAGAATAAAAAAATTCTAAATAACTTATCTATAAACGTTCCAAAAGGAAGTATTTATGGCTTTTTAGGTCCAAATGGCGCTGGAAAATCAACCACAATGCGATTATTAACTGGTATCATTCCTGATGATAGCAACTCTATTTTTTTATTTGAAAAACCCATTGAAAGTCAAATTCCTGATGTTTTTGAAAAAGTTGGAGCTCTTGTGGAAAGTCCTGCACTATACTTACATCTTTCGGGTTATGACAACGTAAAATACATTGCACTTTTACGACAAGTTCCTTTGTCAAAAATTGATGAAGTTTTAGAATTAGTGGATTTAACTGCGCATAAAAGACAAAAGGCGAAACAATATTCGCTAGGAATGAAACAACGCTTGGCTATTGCAATGGCACTTCTAAGTGAACCTGAATTGTTGTTTTTAGACGAACCCGTAAATGGTTTAGACCCAAATGGAATTGTAGAAATTAGAAAGTTACTGGTTAAAATCAACAAAGAAAAAGGAGTTACTATATTTGTTTCGAGTCATTTATTAAGTGAAAATGAAAAAATGTGTACCCATATTGGAATTATCTCAAAAGGTACTTTAAAATATGAAGGTACTATGGAAGATTTATCCAGAAAATTTGAAACTTGTAAAATACAAATCACATTAGATGATGCTGAAAATTGGAAAGAAAAATTAAGTTTTAAATATGCCAATGTAGTATTAGATGAGCAAAACAAAATTACGATGAACTTAAGCCATACCTCTGAAATTCCAGATTTCGCTAAACAAATTATCCAAGAAGGTGCTCGCATTTACGAAATCAAAATTTTGGAAGGTTTAGAAGAATGGTTTATGAATTTAACTGAAAAGTAAATGAAACAATATATTTCAAATTTATTAATTGCTCTCAAAGCAGAACATTTAAAGAAAAAAGGAACTGGAATTTATTACACTTCTATAATTATTGGTGCCCTCTCTCCTATTTTATACTTTTTTTTTCAAATTGCTTCAGATGATAAGGTTGAAGCTGGAATGCCATACAATTATTATACTACATTTATTCATGATGTTATAACACCATTTGCTTACTTTTTATTCCCCATGATTATCATTATTCATGCGAGTAAAATGGCACAACTAGACCATAAAAATGGTGGTTGGCAGTTAATGGAAACACAACCCCTTCAAAAATTTTCAATTTACTTTTCTAAATATATTGTGCTCCTTATAAGTAATCTTTTAAGTATCATCAGCTTGTTTGGATTTAGTATTTTATGTGCCTTTGTTTTAAAAAATACGATTGAAATACCTGAAACAACCAATTTTTCGATTGAGTTTTACAATTTGTCAAACTTATTTGTACGAACTTTTGTAGCCAGTTTATTTGTTACCGCTTTACAATATTTTCTATCGGTGTTAATTTCAAGTTTTATTTGGTCGTTACTTATTGGTTTTTTCTCATTATTAGCAACCTCTTTTTTAACGAGTTTCAATTTAATTCCCGATTGGTATCCATATGGGATTTTAAATAAAATTTCTGATTACAAAGAAGGAAGTGACATTGGAAACTATTTGTTATATACTGAAGTAATAGGTCTTGTTTTAAGTATATTTATTTTAACTGCCGGATTTTATTGGTATAAAAACAAGAATTTCATACGTGCGTTTGTAAAACCGTATTCAAAAATAATAATTTCTACATCTTTTACCTTATTGTTTGTTGTTATCGGGTATTTCATACTTATACCAAAGCAATATGAGCCTTTAGAAACTACCATTTTATGCGGTAAAATAGAGAGTTTATCAAAATTTAAAAATGGTTATTTAATTCATCCTACCATATCGGATACTATTGCAAGTTTTAAAATTATAAACAACGAATTTAAATTAAAAACTGATAAACCAATACCTCTTGATACATATAAAATTATAGTTGATAATAGTTTTCCGGTTGGAGTTATAATGGCTTCAAAAGATAGCATTTATGTTTCAATTAAATATTTTAACAATGAAGTAACAACTAAGTTTACTGGTACACGTTTAGCTGAAAATCAATATAAATTAGATAAAAACTTTGATTGGAGTTATGTTTCATATTGTTTAGAACAAAATGAACTGATTGATAAACCAAACGATTTTTTTGATGAACTATACAAAGAATGGAATAAAAGATACAAAAAAGCTAATTCATTTAAAACTAGAGACAACTTCATTCCAAAAAAAGATTTCATCAACAGAGAAATGAAACTAGTTTGTATTGAATATCTAAACTATTTAAATTCATATTTGGATAAACGAAAAGCAATGTTCCCAAAAGATGAAACGATATTATCTAAAAACATTCTTGAAATAAAAAGTAAAATAAAATTAGATGATGAATCATTAATAAGTAATGAATCCTATTTAGAATATTTAAAACATGAACTTTGTAAAAACGATTCCCGTGATATTGATTCAAAACTGAAAGAAATTGAAAATATCACTAAACTAAAATCTAGTAATTTTAAAAATAGATTATTGTATTCAAATCTAAAAACAAATCTTGAAGAAGCTAGCAGTAGTTTAGAGCGTAATGAACTTATTAGTAACTATTCCAATTTCATAACAGATGAAAAATTAAAAGAAAACTTAATCAATCAATTCAAAATATACGAAAGATTAGGTAAAGGAAATGAAGCAAGGACAATACAAACTAAAGATTTAAATGGAAATCTTGTTGAAATTTCAAAATTCAAAGGAAAATTTGTTGCAATTGATGTTTGGGCAACATGGTGTGGACCTTGTAAATACGAGTCTCCTTATTTTGAAAAAATGGCAATAAAATATAAAAATGAAAATATCGTGTTTTTAGGTTTAAGCAGTGATCAGGATGCTAAGAAATGGTACTTAGATGCTAAAAACAAATCCAAATCGGTAATCCATTTACGCTTAGAAAATCCAGAATTATTTTCTAGTGACTATAATGTAAATAGTATTCCTCGATTTATTTTAATTGATTCTGAAGGAAAAATTTATAATTCTAATATGCCTAGACCAAGTGATTCTGCATTTGAAATTATAATTAGAAAAGCATTAAGATTAAAAGACCTTGATTAACTAAGATCCCAAATTCATTAAAAATATTGAATTTGGGATTTTTAATATTATTTTATTATGAAATAATCCTACCTCGTAAAAACCATGATATTTCCTTTGCTCAAATTAGCATCAAAAGCATAGCCTTCGTAGTTAAAACCTTTTAAATCTTCAATGGTTTCAGCATTTGTATCGATAATATAGCGCACCATCATTCCTCTTGCTTTTTTTGCGAAAAAACTAATCATTTTAAGCTTACCATCTTTATAATCTTTGAATTCAGGAGTAATTACTGGAACTTTTAAAGCTTTTGTATCAACTGCACTAAAATATTCATTACTAGCTAAATTTAGAAACAATTCACCTTTTGAAAGTTCTTTGTTTAAGGCATCGGTAATGGTTTTCTTCCAAAATTCATATAGATTTTTCTTTGTTCCAATTGCAATTGAAGTTCCCATTTCTAAACGATAGGGTTGCATTAAATCTAAAGGTTTTAAAAGTCCGTACAAACCTGAAAGAATACGTAATTTTTCTTGTAAAACAGCTACTTTTTCAGTTGATAACGAATACACATCTAATCCTGTATACACATCTCCATCAAAAGCATAAACTGCTGGACGCGCATTTTCGGATGAGAAAGGAACACTCCATTCCTGATTGCGTTGCCAATTTAATTCGGCTAACTTCTCTGAAATATCCATAAGCTCCATCAATTGCTTAGGCTTTTTCTTTTTCAACGTTTTTTGAATAGTTTCGGATTTTGATAAAAAAATAGGTTCTGTATAAGTAGTTATTGGTAACTGACTTTCATAGTTTAATGATTTAGCTGGTGAAATTACAATCTTCATGGTTTAATATTTTTTAAAAAATACGTTTTAAATAGAACTTTGGTTTTTAATTGGTATCAGAAATTTTTATTAACTAATTTGGCTTTATGATAGTATTTTAATCAACTAAACCTAACAACAATAATTGAGCTGTAGCCTCATTTGTAGCTAATGGAACATTATGTACATCGCAAATTCGTATTAACATATTAATATCTGCCTCGTGAGCATGACTCGAGTTTGGATCTTTAAAAAACAATACCATTTTGGTTTTTCCGATTGCAACACGTGCGGCAATTTGGGCATCACCACCCAATGGTCCAGAAAGCATTTTTTTAACTTTAAATCCAGCTGCTTCTGCCCTTCCACCAGTTGTTCCAGTGGCAATAATTTTAATATTTTCTTTTAAAAGAAGATTTTTATTTTTATTTAAAAACTGAACCATATCAGCTTTTTTTCTGTCGTGAGCTATGATTGCTATTTCCATAATTTTCAATTTCATTACAAAGATATAAATAAAAAATCCCAAATCATTTTCATTATTTGGGATTTAAAACTAACTATTTATTTTACTATTTATTCATAATATGATAAGCAATTAAGCCATCTATTGGTCTTCGTAAAACGTTTCCAATTTTAATTCCATGTTTAGATAAAACTGCTGCTAATTCATCTTTTAAGTAAAAGGCAATTGAACCTACGAAATGAACTGGTACTTTTTTACAATTTTCAAATTGCTCAATATAGTTTTCTACAAAACTTTCCATTTCTCTGTGAATGAATTCTTGGCAGAATTCGGTGTCTTTATGTTTGATTAAAAATTTTGCGAATGTAGCTAAATAAGCATTAGGATTGGGTTCTTTATACAAATTATGCTTAATGTAATCGGCATCTAGATTGTATTCTTCTTCAAATTCAATTGCTAATTCTTTTGGCATTTTATTAAAATAATAACCTCTTATTAAATGACGTCCAAAACGATTCCCAGAACAATCATCCATAGCAATATAACCCAATGATTGTACTTTTTGATGCAATACTTTTCCATCAAAATAACTGCAATTAGAGCCTGTTCCTAAGATACAAACAATCGCTTCTGCATCTTTTGGAGTAGTTGCATAAACTGCTGCGTAAGTATCTTCATGAACTACAACTGCAGCATTTTTAAAATACAATTGAAAAACATCTGATAGAAAATTCTTCATTCTATCGGTTCCACAACCAGCGCCATAAAAAAATAAATGCGTGGCTTTGTCTTTGTTGTGAGAAATATCAAATTTATCATCTAAACGATTGATGATTTCTTCTTTATCTAAAACTTCTGGGTTTAGTCCTAAAGTTTGTGTTGTGAATAATACTTTTCCGGAATCATCAATAGCAATCCAATCGGCTTTAGTAGATCCACTGTCAACTAATAATTTCATTTGGTTGGTGTTAGTTTAGGGAACAAAAAATCCCGCACACAAATGTAACGGGATTTTTTTGAAATATATTATTTTAAACCAGCTACGTGAACTGATAAATCAATTAATTTGCTTGAATATCCATATTCATTATCATACCAAGAAACAAGCTTAAAGAAGGTAGAATTTAATCCTATTCCTGCTTTTGCATCAACAACAGAAGTTCTTGAATCTCCAACGAAATCTTGTGATACTACATCGTCTTCTGTGAATCCTAAAATGCCTTTCATTTCGTTTTCAGAAGCTTTTTTCAAAACCACCATAATTTCTTCATACGAAGTTTCTTTAGCTAATTTTACTGTTAAATCAACAACAGAAACATCTACCGTTGGAACACGAAATGACATTCCTGTAAGTTTTCCGTTTAATGCCGGAATTACTTTTCCAACTGCTTTTGCAGCTCCAGTTGAAGATGGAATAATATTTACACTTGCTGCACGTCCGCCTCTCCAGTCTTTTTTAGAAGGACCATCTGCTACCATTTGAGTTGCTGTTGAAGCGTGAACAGTTGTCATTAAACCTTCTACGATTCCGAAATTATCGTTAATAACTTTTGCTAAAGGCGCTAAACAATTTGTTGTACATGAAGCATTTGAAACAATTGTATCTGTAGGTTTTGCTTCGGTATGATTTACACCCATTACAAACATTGGTGCATCTGCAGAAGGAGAAGAAATTACCACTTTTTTAGCACCACCATCAATATGTGCTTGAGCGGTTTCTAAAGTGGTAAAAATTCCTGTACATTCTGCAACAACATCAACATCAATATCTTTGTCATCCCATTTAATTAATTTTGGGTCTCTTTCTGCAGTAACTCTGATAAATTTATCGTTTACATATAATTTTCCGTCTTTTACTTCCACTTTTCCATTAAAACGACCATGAACTGAATCGTATTTTAATAGATAAGCCAAATGCTCTACATCTAATAAATCGTTGATGGCTACTACTTCTACATTATCTCTGTTAAATGTTTCTCTGAATACAATTCTTCCGATTCTTCCGAATCCGTTAATTCCTAATTTTACTTTTGACATTTTTCTTTTCTTTAATTTACTATTTTGTTATGATGATACGATATCGGATACTTTTACCAATTCCATATCGATTTCACTTTGTCCTTTAATGGCTTGTTCTAGCGGTGTTAAGGTTACTTTATCTTGATATAAACCTACCATAAAATTTGATTTTCCTTCTAATAAAGTTTCAACTGCTTTAACTCCTAATCTAGACGCTAAAACTCTGTCAAAACAAGACGGAGAACCACCACGTTGCATGTGTCCTAAAACCGAAACACGAACGTCATATTCTGGCATGTTTTCTTCGATGTAATCTTTTAATTCGAAAACGTTTTTACCAATTTTATCTCCTTCAGAAACGACAACAATACTTGAAGTTTTTCCTGAGCCTTTACTTCTTTTTAAAGATTCCACTAATCGGTCTAAACCAAAATCTTCTTCAGGAATTAGAATTTCCTCTGCTCCTGCTCCAATACCTGCGTTTAGTGCTATGTGACCTGCATCTCTTCCCATTACTTCTACGAAGAATAATCGGTTGTGAGAGTTTGCGGTATCTCTAATTTTATCGATGGCATCAATTACGGTATTCAAAGCCGTATCGTATCCTAAAGTATGACTTGTTCCAAAAATATCGTTATCAATGGTTCCTGGAATTCCAATTACAGGAAATCCGTATTCTTCATTAAAGATTTCGGCTCCAGTAAAACTACCATCACCACCAATTACTACAAATGAATCAATTCCAGCAGCTACCAAATTGTCGTATGCTTTCTTTCTTCCTTCAGCTGTTCGAAAATCTGCCGAACGAGCCGATTTTAAAATAGTTCCTCCTTTATTAATAATGTTTTTCACATCACGAGGTCCCATTTCTTTGAAGTCTCCTTCTATCATTCCTTGGTATCCTCTATAAATACCAACACATTCAACATTATAATATGCACAAGCTCTAACAACTGCTCTAATTGCTGCGTTCATTCCAGGTGAATCACCACCCGATGTTAAAACACCTATTTTTTTAATCTTTGCTGTCATTTTATTGTTTGTTTATGTAAAGTTAAGAAACGAAAATGTAAAAAAAATGCAATTTTGCTAACTATTTAATTATAGCTGCAAATTCAAACGTTTTCGTTAATAACTTTTTAATTTTATTACTAAAAATTGAAGAATTATTCTATTTCTGGAACTTTTAGTGGTTCTGTTTTAGGCGTTTCTGCCTTTTTAGGTTTTCTGTCGTTTATGTACTCTAAATATTCTGGTGGAAGATCTGAATCTGGTGATTCATTATTTTGATTTGATGAATCTGAAGTTTGTTTTTTACGTATAAATATTTTACGAATCATTTCTTTAAAGGTATCAAATTCCACATTATAAGTCAAACCTAAACCTTGTGTATATCCAATTCCTTCTCCAATATAATTGATGTCGTTTTCACGATTAAACACATGTGCATTTAACGTTCCATCATCATTTAATTGCATTAAAATTTCTACATTTCCAACAATTACTGATTCGGTTACACCACCTACTGGAACTCCTACTTTTCCATTAATTGAAATTCTATCATTGATTTGTGTACTCATAGTTACACCTACTCTTCCTGAAATTTCATTTAATCTATCTGCTTGCGAATAATCTACACCTAATTGAAGTTTACTGTCTTCATCGGCAAATAAACTATTAATTAAAGAACCAGCTCTTTCGAACAATGGTCCGTAAGCAGCATTTCCAGCCGTTTCAGCCGTTACAAATGAACCCGTTGCTAACAGTGCAAAAGCCTGCGTTTGACGGGCATCTTTATCTTGTAATTTATAATCAATCTCACTTTTTAAAACCGAACTCACATTAGGAAAATCAATATTAAAATCAGGTTCAGGATTGCTTAAGTTACCGTTTAACAAAATAGAAACATTTGTATCCACTTTTTTATTAAACGAAGCGCTTTCTAATAATACAGCAGGATTAGCAGTAGTTTTATAAGTTGCGACTAAATCTAAAACAGCATTCATAGGATCGCCATCCCAACGAATTGTCCCACCTTTTTCAACCTTAAACTTTTTATCAATTAATCCGCCATACATGAAATTATATTCTCCTTCTTGAACAATAAAGTCACCAGTCATTTCAAATTTTCCGAGTGTATTAATGTTCATTTGCATTGAGCCAACACCGTTTCCTTTCATGGCATGACCTGTTGAGCGATCTAAAATAATTTCAATATTTGCATCTTGATCAATATCAAAATCAAATTCTAATTCAATTCCTTGATATTTATTTTTTTCTACAACTTTACCTTCTTTTATTTTTTGATATTCTTCTTGTGTCATGAATTTAATGAAAGAGTTATCGCCAATATCTTCACTATCATTGATAGGAATTTTAATTGAAGTTCCCTTTTCCGATTCGCCAGCCACTTTGATATTTAAAGCATCAACACTTCCTGTTATACTTGCTTTACCTTTCATAAAAGCAGTTCCAAAATAGTAAGCATCCTCATTATCTTCGGTATCTAAGGCTAAAATATTGTTAGAGTCTAGGTGTAAGTCTAATTGCCAATCACCAAATTTTTTATGACGAATACTTCCATCTAAAACACCTTTTGTATCATATTTTGTATCAGAAACTACTACTTTTCTAAAACTAAATTGATGTTCTGTTACATCAATTATTGCATTTTTTTCAAAAGCATAATCAACATTAAGATATGGAACTCGCATTCCCGCATCGTTTAAATAAAGTCTTCCATCTATTTCTGGTTCAGATAATGAACCTGCAATTGTTGCTCTACCAGTAGCATTTCCTCTTACATCTGAGAGTACGCTTCCTAATAAAGGTCCAAAAGGAGCCAAATCAAATTTATCAAACCCAGCTTCTAAAGCTAAAGCTGATTGCTGCCCAACAAAATTTACATCTCCATTTAAAAAGAAGCGTTCGTTTCCATCTTGCTTTAAAGCAGATTCAACATTAAATTGATTAAATTTTTCATTTCCTTTAATTGAAAATTCTAAATCACCAAGTAAAATTTTATTAATTTGAAGACTATCAATTGTAATATCTGAAACAGGATCATAAACATTCTTATCTTGTTTATATTTCACGTTTCCATTTAATTTTCCTCCAAAAGATAAACTATCTAACGATGGTGTTACCTTTTTTAAATCAACATCATTAAATGTAAGTTGAAAATCTTTAAAAGTAGAATCGCGCATGGTTCCAAAGAAATCCATTTTTTGATCGTTGTGTGACAAACTTATTTTTTGAAAATCAAAATTTTTAAAAAATTTATCAAACACAATTTTATTGTCATTGGTTTCATTTTCATTGATGAACCAAGTATATTCTTTAAATTTAACTTCCGATTTCTTAAAACCAACAACAGATTGCTTTTGTTCATCAATTGTGTGATATAAGTTTAAATCATAACTATCCTGACTCTGATTTCCACCTTTGAACTCAGAACGAACAAACAAAGTATCATTAAGTGTTAAGTTAATCAAGTTAAAATCGGCAATTTTATAATTTTTATTTTTTATGGTATCAACAGAAATATAGGTATTGTATAACGGATTTTTATTGTCGATATCAATCTTAATGTTTTGAATTTGATTTTCGAAAGCAATAATATTTGGCGAAGTAAAATCTAATTCAAATTTTCCTTCATCGGCATTAATTTTTCCTTTAAAACGGGTGTTTTCAGAAATTTTAACTTCCGGAATAAACACTTCTACGATTTTATCATAAATTGTAAAATCAAAATTTAAAAATTGCCCTTTTCCTAATTTGTTTGGAGAATAATTGGCATATAAACTACCTAGAGCATTTTCAACAATTTTACGAACTTCCTTGACTTTATATTTTCCAACTACTTCCCCACTAATAATATCAGGTGAATTTATTGCAATTGTTCTAATATTATTTTCATCAAAAGTTGAATTTATTTCGAAATCATCAAAGAAATAAAAATCTTTACTGTTTTGATATGATACATCATGTATTTCAAGTTTTCCAGCTAAATCATCAATCGAATTTCCTTTAGCTTTAAAATTGATATTTCCTTTAAAAATAGCTAACGAGTCTTTTCTGTAAAAATTTAAAACATACAAATCAGCATAATCAATTTGGGCTTTAAAATCATAGTTACTGGCTTTGTTACTCAAATCTATTACGCCATCAAAATCCATTTTTAAATTTGGATCATTACTATTAAAGTACCCTTTGTAATAAGGCATTTTCATACTTCCATCAACTGTAACATTTTGGTAGTTATAACCATTATAATAGAACTTTTTAATGGTTCCTTCAATAGAAGTATTTAGCAATTTTTGAGTAAAGCCTTTTCCGTCAACATCTAAATCAAGAGTGGTTTTGCCTAAATCTTTTTCAGAAAGTAATGTTCCTAAATCAAAATTATCTAACTTGATATTTCCTTGATACGATGCATTATCAATATTGTCAATGTTTTGAATAGCCAAATCGCCGTCTACAATTCCAAGTTTTGATAATAAATATACATTTGCATTGATGTATTTTTGAGTCAACTCAACATCTCCATTTAAGTCAACACGTCCAAGTTTTGCTAAAACTGATGGCAAATTTTTACCTAAAACTCTTGGCATTATTATTTTTAAAGCTTCATAATCAGAAGTAATTCGATCAAAACTACCTTTCATGTAGAACTCTTGATTTCCTTTTCCAAAAAGATTTTGAAAATTAGCTGTTCCTATAATTTCTGATTGATTTTTATCGGTCAATTTTAAATTATGGGTTGTAAAATTATTCAGTGTTCCAACTAAATGTGTATCTACATAGAAAATATTATTTTTACCAAATTCGTTATAAAAAAAGTTTAAATCATTTGAAGCGATTGAAGCTTTATCAAACTCAACATCAAAAACAACTTTATTATTAAAGTCTGAAAAATCTTTTCGATCATATTTTAGCTCTACTCTACCCTTCATTTCAGAATTTGGCGTATTCATTGCCAATTGTTCTAGTAAAATATTCTTTTTGGTATATGTAAAATCGGCAGTTAATTTTTTTACTTCTAATCCTCTATGATCTTTAAAAGTTAATTCATCTATAAAAGTGGTAACGTTTGCTCCTTTTATAAAAAAGTCTTCAATTTTAGCGTTAAGACTTGTGAAATCAATTACTTTTGGCGATTTCAAATTTTCATCAATATATCTAAAACGACTATTAAAAACGGTCATTTTATTCGCTTTCATTCTAAATTTTCCTGAAGAAGGCGACCCATCATCAAAAGCCGCAATAAATTTATCTAAATTGGTATAATCTTCATTTTTATAATTTACAATTCGTGCATCTAAACCATGCATTACAACATCTTTCAAATAAGGATGTCCAGGATCATAAATTTTCTTAAAGCTTAAAATAGAAGTATTTAACTTTTTTATGTAGAACAAAGTATCTTTGTGATGATCCAAAACTAAAACCTCACCAAGCTTCACACTTCCAAAAGGAGTTATAGCAACTGTTCCAATAGAAAGATTTGTACCAAAAGATTTGTTGATTTCATCAGTGGCATATTTTCCTAAATAAGTTTGAACCGAAGGCAACGACAAAAGCACACTCAATAAGAGCAGTAGTAACAAAATTCCAATTAAGGAACGAAATAGTATTTTTTTAAATTTTTTGATACGTTCTTTTGTTTTAAATTTGCCTAAATTTAATTCATTTGGGTTTAACCCAACAAAAATAAGGATTTTTGTAAGATATTTTACTATATCTTTAATTCAAATTTCGTGCCTAAAATGTTAGACAAAAAAATATATACTTTAGCTATTGAAAGTTCGTGTGATGACACGTCTGCAGCCATACTTTGTAACGATGTTGTACTATCAAATATTGTAGCCCGACAAGCTATTCATGAAGAATATGGTGGTGTTGTTCCTGAATTAGCTTCAAGAGCACATCAACAAAATATTGTTCCTGTAGTAGATGTTGCCATTAAAAAAGCAGGAATTACAAAAGAAGATTTAGATTGCATAGCTTTTACACAAGGTCCTGGATTAATGGGTTCGCTACTAGTTGGAGGTTCGTTTGCAAAATCAATGAGTATGGCTTTAGGCATTCCATTGATTGCTATTAATCATATGAAAGCCCATATTTTAGCACATTTTATTTCAGAAGAAGGTTACGAAAAACCAACATTTCCGTTTATTGCATTGACTATTTCTGGCGGTCACACGCAAATTGTAAAAGTGAAAAGTTTTTTCGAAATGGAAATTATAGGAGAAACAACTGATGATGCCGTTGGTGAAGCATTTGATAAAAGTGCAAAAATTTTAGGACTTCCCTATCCTGGCGGACCTTTAGTTGATAAATTTGCACAAGAAGGCAATCCAAAAGCGTTTCCATTTACCAAACCAAAAGTTCCGGATTTGAATTTTAGTTTTAGTGGTTTAAAAACCCAAATTTTGTATTTTATTCAGAAAAATGTTGCGATAAATCCAAATTTTGTAGAAGAAAACAAAGCAGATATTTGTGCTTCTATTCAATATACAATTATTGAAATTTTGATGGACAAATTAAAATTGGCTGTTTCAGAAACGGGAATAAAGCAAATTGCAATTGGTGGTGGTGTTTCGGCAAATTCAGGAATTAGATCTACCTTAAAAGAAGCTGAAAAAAAATACGGTTGGAAAACGTATATTCCTAAATTCGAATACACAACAGATAACGCTGCAATGATTGGAATTGTAGGCTATTATAATTTTCTAGAGAAAAACTTTAGCGATGCTGATGTGGTTTCTAAAGCACGAATTGAATTTTAAAACTATGCAACTATTCTATAATTCTGAAATAAAAAATGGTGATTCAACCTTCTTTTTTGATAAAGAAGAAAGCAAACATATAGTTAAAGTATTACGTAAAAAAGAAAGTGATAAAATATTTATTACAAACGGATTAGGTTATTTATTTGAATCAGAAATAATTCTTGCTTCGGAAAAAAAATGTGAAGTAAAAATCATAAAAGAAACCTTTCAACAACCCGATACTTTTTACACACACATTGCCGTTGCTCCAACCAAAATGAACGACCGATTAGAGTGGTTTTTAGAAAAAGCTACCGAAATTGGTATTCACGAAATCACACCAATTATTTGCGATCATTCGGAACGAAAAGTATATAAAATTGATAGGGCTGAAAAAATAATTCAAGCCGCAATGAAGCAATCGTTGCATTATTATTTACCAAAAATAAACGAACCTATTTCGCTTTCGCAATTTGTAAAATCAAATATCGACGTACAAAAATTTATTGCGCATTGCGAAGAAACCGACAAAAAATCGTTTCAAAAAGAAATTGCTAAAAATGAAAAAGTGACTATTTTAATTGGTCCAGAAGGTGATTTTTCTACAAAAGAAATTAATTTAGCTATTGCTAATCAATTTATTCCTGTAACTTTGGGAAACACAAGATTACGAACAGAAACCGCAGCATTAGTTGCTTGCCATACAATTGCATTACTGAATGAATAAACTATTAGTTGGATTTATATTGCTATTGAATTTGGGCTTTGCCCAAGAAGTTGCTGTTGCCAAATATTCTGGTGGTGGTGATTGGTATGCAAATCCGACATCTTTACCTAATTTGGTTAAATTTTGCAATCAAAACATAAATACCACAATAAACACAAAAGTAGCTACAGTTGAAGTAGGAAGTGCCGAAATTTTCACTTATCCATTTGTTCATATGACTGGACATGGAAATGTGGTTTTTAGTGCAAATGATGTTATAAATCTTAGAAACTATCTTACTTCTGGAGGATTTTTACACATAGATGATAATTATGGAATGGACGAATTTATTAGAAAAGAAATCAAAAAAATATTTCCAGATAATCCGTTGACTGAAATTCCTTCAAATCATCAAATTTTTCAAGAACCTTATTCATTTCCTAGTGGATTACCTAAAATTCATGAGCACGACAACAAGAAACCACAAGCCTTTGGAGTGTTTATTGAAGGTAGAATTGTACTGCTTTATACTTATGAAACAGACTTAGGTGACGGCTGGGAAGACACAGAAGTACATAATAATCCTCAATCAACAAGAGAAAAAGCACTTAAAATGGGTGCAAATATCATCAACTACGTTTTTAAAAATTAGATTTTTCACGCTAAGAATTCTCTAATTAATTATTTATTTTTTTATTAATTTCTATTTTATTTTTAAAAATATCAATAAACACTGGGAAAAAAATATTAAAATGTACAGAAAATCTGTAGCAATAGTTCTACAAAAGTTATTTAGTTTTGAAATGAACATTTAGCAGATTTAATATTGATGAATTCCTTTTTACAGAAACTTTGATTTACTGTAAGAAAATAAAAATTAATACCGCTGGTAATTTGTTCAAACAACCAAAACTAACTTAATTTTTATTTTTTATGAAAAAAATCATTTTATCAGCATTTGCTTTATTGTTTTTATTTTCATGTAGTAACGATGAAACTTCAACACCTACTGAAGAAAAATCTCAATTAACTCACGATCATCACAGAGGTTGTGCTTCACATGAAGTTTTAGAAGAGCAACTTAGACAAGATCCTTCCTTAGCACAACGCATGCAGCAAATTGAAAAATTTACTACTGAAGCAATAAGAACAGGCAAATTGGTGAACGGAAAAATTCAAATTCCGGTGGTAGTAAATGTTTTATACAAAACAACTGCTGAAAATATTTCTCTAGCACAAATACAATCACAAATAGACGTTTTAAACAAAGACTTCAATGCAACTAATTCCGATTTTAATCAAGTTCCTACGACATTTTCTGGCGTAAAAGCAAATGTTGGAATCTCTTTTGTACTAGATGCTGTTAATAGAAAATATGTTAATAAAACTTCATGGGGAACTAATGATGCTATGAAAAAAACAAGTACAAAAGGAATTGCACCTACTTCACCAACTACTAAACTAAACCTTTGGGTTTGTACAATTGGTGGTGGAATTTTAGGTTATGCTCAATTTCCAGGCGGTTCATCTGCAACTGATGGAGTTGTAATCGATTCTAAATATCTAGGAACAACAGGTAGAG
>Ga0209480_10000671_pt1 | contig 27044 bp, 24 predicted proteins | sample JI61114C2DNA_FD_187501 | JGI IMG/M metagenome (GOLD analysis project Ga0209480, IMG submission 187501) | Wastewater effluent complex algal communities from Wisconsin, to seasonally profile nutrient transformation and Carbon sequestration -... | ecosystem: Engineered > WWTP > Effluent > Algae... | reverse complement strand
ACGACGGAGGTGGCCCCGACGGTGCCGTCACCGCGGCAGACGCTGCGTTCGGCGCCCTCGAGCGCGCCGCAGTCCGGTGAGACGCGTTCGCCGGTGCAGCCGCGGCTGGTGATGCCCGTGGGTGCGCTCACCTTGTTGCCGCAGCGATAGCGCGGGTCATCGGCTACAGTCGGGCGGATGCGACGCGCGGCTTCGGCACTTGAGAACAGGTCCTTGAGGACAGGTCGCTGGGTGCTGGCGCTCGGTCTGCTGGTTGGTTGCAGCGAGCCGACCGGTCCGGAGAAGCCGATCGACGGGGCGCGGCTGTACGCCCAGCATTGCGCGCGCTGTCACGGTCTCGACGGCAAGGGCTTGAAGGAGGTCCCCGGGGTGCGCGACCTGACCGACGCCAACCTGATGGGCATGCTGACGGACGAGCGCGTCAAGGCGACGATCCGCATGGGCAAGCCGCCGACCATGCCCGCGTTCACGCACTTCGCCGAGCCCTCGCTCAAGGTGCTGGTCGCGTTCGTCCGCCAGCTGTCGCAGCCGGGGCAGCCGGTCCTCGCGCCCGCGCCCGCGCCCATGCCATGAGTCGTGAGGAGCGCGTCGAGCTGCGCTGGCCGGGCAAGCGCGAGGCCGACGAGGCAGCGCCTGCGGGGCTCGAGCTGGAGGTCGAGCAGCGCGTGGGCGCGGGCGAGCCCGCGGGCAACCTCCTGATCTGCGCCGACAACCTGCGGGCGATGCAGGCGCTGCAGGCCACGCACGTCGGGGCGATCGACCTGATCTACCTCGACCCGCCGTTTGCGACCGGGCACGACTTCGTGCGCACCAGCTTCGCGGGCCCGGACGGCGAGGGCCGCGGCGAGCTGAAGGCGCACGCCTACCACGACCGCTGGCCGGGCGGTCTCGCCGGCTTCCTGCGCATGCTCGAGCCGCGGCTGCGCCTGTGCCACCGCCTGCTCGCGCCGCAGGGGAGCCTGTACCTGCACGTCGACCCGACGGTCGGTCACTACGCGAAGCTGGTGCTCGACGAGGTGTTCGGCGCGGCCTGCTTCCAGCGCGAGATCGTGTGGCGGATCGGCTGGCTGTCCGGCTACAAGACCCGCGCGAACAACTGGATCCGCAACCACGACCTGATCTTTTTTTATACGAAGGACCCGGCGCGCTTCACTTTTAATAAGCAGTACGTGCCGCATCCTGCGGGCTATCGCCGGCGCGACGGCGCGGCCGCCCGCAGCGCCGGCGTGCCGATGGAGGACGTGTGGAACGCCAACGTCGCCGAGTTCGCGCTGCGCGGCCGGGACTCGCTCGACTCGATCCAGATCAAGAGCTTCTCGCGCGAGAAGACCGGGTGGGCGACGCAGAAGAACACCAGCCTGCTGCGTCGCATCGTCGCCGCCAGCTCGCGCCCCGGCGACGTGGTCGCCGACTTCTTCTGCGGCTCGGGCACCACGCTGGTCGCCGCCGCCGAGCTCGGCCGCCGCTTCATCGGCTGCGACTGCGCCCTGCCGGCCGTCGAGGTCGCGCACGCGCGTCTGCTCGAGCTGCGCGCGGATGTCCCCGAGGACATGTCCGAACCGGTCGGCGTCGGCTTCGATCGCTGCGGGCTCGGCCTGGCCGAGCGCCGGCTGTGGCTGGGTGAGGGCGGGGCAGGGGAGCACGTCGCCCGGCTGCTGCGCCACCACGGGGCCGCGCCGCTCGGGCCGGGCGCGCTGCACGGGCTGCGCGGCGCGGTCGGCGTCGTGATCGGGCCCTGGGACGCGCCACTCGGCCGCGCGGCGGTGCAGGCGGCGCTCGCCGAGGCAGCGGCGCAGAAGCTCACCGGCCTCGACGCCCTGGCCTGGTCGTGGGAGTTCCCGGCCGACGAGGACCTGTCCGTCGGGACAGGTGTCGCCCTGACCTGCCTGCAGCTGCGCCGCGAGCTGCTCGACGACCGCGCCCTCGCCCGCGAGGACGGCGGGCTCGGCGAACGCCCGCGCTTCGCCTTCGAGTGGCGCGCCGGGCCCGAGCAGACGGTTCAGCTGGTGCTCAGCGGGGCGACGCTGCAGCGCCCCGAGCGCCTGGCCCCGGACCTGCGCGCCGCGCTCGCGGACTGGCGCGAGCTGGTCGAGAGCTGGTCGGTCGAGTTCATGGCGGCGGGCGGGCCGCTGCGAGCCGGCCAGCGCCAACATCGGACGCGCAATCAGCGCGGTCTGGTCTGCGAGAGCGCGGTGGTGCGCCACGAGGGGGCTGGCCCGTTCTGGGCGCGGGTCGAGGTGGTCGACCGGCTCGGGGCGGCGCACCCGCTGGACTTCACATTGACCTGGTCCGAGGGTCAGCTCGATGTCGCGCAAGGTCGACCAGAAGCCCGCTGAGCGGCGATTTGGCCGCATTGACGGGCATGGAGCTTCCCGCACGGGGTGCTGGGCCACCCACCCTTGACAGCCGGGGGGAGCGGTGGCAAACCCTCAGCCATCGGAGTCAACCTTACGTGTACGTAAGGGTTGAGTCTGACGCCGAGGTCCGCATGATCCGCTCCATCCCAGCCAGCCCGCCGTCGCCGCCGCGCACGCCGCCGGCGCGCATGAAGATCGGCGAGCTGGCCCGCAAGACCGGCAAGACGCCGCGCGCGCTGCATCTCTACGAGGAGATGGGCCTGCTGCAGCCGCCCTCGCGCACCGAGGGCGGGTTTCGCCTGTACGGGCCCGACGAGGTCGCGCGGGTCTACTGGATCTGCAAGCTGCAGGACATGGGCTTCAGCCTGCCGCAGATCCAGAGCCTGCTGGCGACGGTGCACGCCTCGGAGACCGCGCCGGAGGCGATGACCAGCGTGCGCGAGCTGTTCCGGGCCAAGCTCGACGAGACCCGCGCCCAGGTGATGCGCCTGCTGCAGCTCGAGCGCGACCTCTCGGAGAGCCTCGCGTACCTCGAGGGCTGTCGGGTGTGCCGCGAGCCGGCGACGCCGGAGGTCTGCAACACCTGCACGAGCGAGCGTCGCAGCGACACTCCGCCTAGCCTCGTCGTCGGCATTCACCTGAGCCCGCACGCCCGCAAGCCCGAAGGAGCCACGCCGTGATCCATACGCCGATCTACCTCGACTACGCCGCCACGACCCCGACCGATCCGCGGGTCGTCGACGCGATGTTGCCGTACTTCACGACCATGTTCGGCAACGCCGCGAGCCGCACGCACGTGTTCGGCTGGCAGGCGGAGGAGGCGGTGGAGGCCGCGCGCCGCGAGATCGCCGCCGTCATCAACGCCGACGCGAAGGAGATCACCTGGACCTCCGGCGCGACCGAGGGCAACAACCTCGCGATCAAGGGCGCCGTCGAGTTCCTGCGCGAGTCGGGCAAGAAGCACGTCATCACCGCGGTCACCGAGCACAAGGCGGTGCTCGACACCTGCAAGTACCTCGAGCGCCACGGCGTCGATGTCACCTTCCTGCCGGTCGACCAGGACGGCCTCGTGACCCCGGAGCAGGTCGAGGCGGCGATCCGCCCCGACACCGCGCTGGTCTCGATCATGTTCGCCAACAACGAGACCGGCGTGCTCCAGCCGATCGCCGAGATCGGCGCGGTCTGCCGCAAGCACGGGGTGCTGATGCACACCGACGCGGTCCAGGCCTTCGGCAAGATCCCGCTCGACGTCGACGCGATGAACATCGACCTGATGAGCATCAGCGCCCACAAGATCTACGGCCCCAAGGGCATCGGCGCGCTCTACGTCCGCCGTCGCCGGCCGCGCGTGCGCCTGGCCCCGCAGATCCACGGCGGCGGTCACGAGCGCGGCAACCGCTCGGGCACCCTCAACGTCACCGGCATCGTCGGCTTCGGCTACGCGGCCAAGCTGGCGCGCGAGTCGATGGCCAGCGAGGGCGCCCGCATCCTCGCGCTGCGCGAGCACCTGCGCCAGCGCCTGATGACCGAGATCCCGCACGCGACGCTCAACGGCTCGCCGACCCACCGCCTGCCGGGCATCCTCAACATCAGCTTCGCCTACGTCGAGGGCGAGAGCCTGCTGATGGGCCTCAAGGACGTGGCGATCTCGTCCGGCTCGGCCTGCACCTCGGCGAGCCTCGAGCCCAGCTACGTGCTCAAGGCCATGGGCCTCAACGACGAGCTGGCGCACTCGAGCCTGCGCATCAGCGTCGGCCGCTTCACCACCCTCGAGGAGGTCGACCACATCGCCGCCCTGATCGCGCGCGAGGTCGCCCGCCTGCGCGAGATGTCGCCGCTGTGGGAGATGGTCCAGGACGGCATCGACCTCAGCACCATCGAGTGGACGCCGCACTGAGCCGCGACCGACCCCCACCGTCGAGATCCAGCGAGACCGGAGATTCACAGCCATGGCGTACAGCACCAAAGTCATCGACCACTACGAGCACCCCCGCAACGTCGGCAGCCTCGACAAGAACGACGAGGACGTCGGCACCGGCATCGTCGGCGCGCCAGCCTGCGGCGACGTGATGAAGCTGCAGATCAAGGTCGAGAACGGCGTCATCACCGACGCCAAGTTCAAGACCTACGGCTGCGGCTCGGCGATCGCCAGCTCGAGCCTCGTGACCGAGTGGGTCAAGGGCATGAGCATCGACAAGGCGATGGAGATCAAGAACAGCCAGATCGCCGAGGAGCTGTCGCTCCCGCCGGTCAAGATCCACTGCTCGGTGCTCGCGGAGGACGCCATCAAGGCCGCCATCCGCGACTATCAGCAGAAGCACGGCACCCCCGCCGCCGACTGAGCACCATGTACGCGCAGGCCATCAGCATGAGCACGAACAGCACGAGCCGCGAGCCCAGCGACGGCGCCGTCTCCTCCGCGCCCGCCGCTGCACCCGTCGTGGTCCCGTCTGCGGTCCCCCCGCTGGTCGTGACCTCGCGCGCCGCGAAGGTGATGCGCGAGCAGCTCGCCCGTCGCGGCACCCCGCAGGCCGCCATCCGCCTCGGCATCCGCGGCGGCGGCTGCACCGGCTACTCCTACCTGTTCGAGTTCGACGACCGCGAGCCCCGCGCCAGCGACCATGTGCTGGTCAAGGACGGCGTGCGCGTGGTGGTCGACCCCAAGAGCATGCTGCTGCTCAAGGGCACCGAGGTCGACTTCGAGACCGGCATGCGCGGCCACGGCTTCAAGTTCACCAACCCCAACACGGTGGGCGCCTGCGGCTGCGGCGAGTCCATCACCTTCTGAAGCACCTTCTGACTCTCAGGACAGGTCCGCAGGGACAGCCATGACAGACGCGGACTACTTCGGCCTGCTCGGCCTCGAGCGGCGCTGGCGGCTCGACCGCGGCGCGCTCGAGCGCAGCTACCTCGAGCGCAGCCAGGCGAGCCACCCGGACGGCTTCATCGGCCAGGACAGCGGCGTGCAGCGGGCGGCGATGGAGCGCAGCAGCCAGCTGAACCAGGCCCATCGGACCCTGCGCGACCCGGTGCTGCGCGCCGAGTACCTGGTCAAGCTCGGGGGGATCGACCTCGACAGCAGCGACCCGCGTACCGGAGCGCCGAGGCCGACCCAGGACTTCCTGATCGAGATGATCGATCTGCGTGAGCGCCTCGCCGAGGGCGACGTGAGCGCCGTACGCGAGGAGATCGAGGCCCGCGCGGAGCAGTCATTCGCCGCCGGCGTCGCCGCGCTGGACCGCGGCGACGTCGCGGTGGCCGCCCGCGAGCTGGTCGCGCGCCGCTATTTCCAGCGCTTCCTCGATGAGGTCGACGCCAGCGAGGAGCGCCGGACATGAGCAAGATCAACCTGCAAGACACCGGCGCGCTGTTTCAGATCGCCGAACCGACCGGGCCGCAGGCGGCTCCACGCGCGCCCGGCCGCGGCATCGGCATCGACCTCGGCACGACCAACAGCCTGGTGGCGATCGCCCCGCAGGGGGCCGCGCCGCGGGTCCTGCTCGACGTCGAGGGCCGCGCGATCCTGCCCTCGGTGGTCAGCTACGTCGGCGAGCGCGTGCTCGTCGGTGCACCCGCGATGGCCCAGCAGGCCGAGCACCCCGAGCGCGTCGTCAGCTCCGTCAAGCGCTTCATGGGCCGCGGCGCCAGCGACATCGAGTTCACCCACCCCTACCAGCTGGTCGGCGAGGGCGGCGTGCTGCGCATCGCCGTCGGCGACGAGCCGCGGCGCCAGGTCTCGCCGGTCGAGGTCTCCGCCGAGCTGCTGCGCGCGCTCAAGCAGCGCGCCGAGGCCGAGCTCGGCGGCCCGGTCGACGGCGCGGTGATCACCGTGCCGGCCTACTTCGATGACGCCCAGCGGCAGGCAACCCGCGACGCCGGCCGCATCGCCGGGCTCAAGGTCTACCGCCTGCTCGCCGAGCCGACCGCGGCCGCGCTGGCCTACGGCCTCGACCGCGGCGAGCGCGGCGTGTTCGCGATCTATGACCTCGGCGGCGGCACCTTCGACATCAGCGTCCTGCGCCTGCACGCCGGCGTGTTTCAGGTGCTCGCCACCGGTGGCGACAGCGCCCTCGGCGGCGACGACTTCGACCGCGCGCTCGCGCGCCACCTGCTCGCGCGGGCCGGCCTCGCGGCGCCCGATCGCCGGCAGGTCGAGGCGGCGCGCATCGCCGCGCGCGCGCTCAAGGAGCGGCTCAGCGAGGCGGACAGCGCCCGCGTCAGCCTCGCGTCGCTCGGCCTGGTCGACCTCGAGGTGACACGCGCCGAGTTCGAGGCGCTGATCGAGCCGCTCGCGCAGCGCACGATCCGGGCGTGCAAGGCGGCGCTCAAGGACGCGGGCCATAGCCCGGCCGAGCTCGACGGCGTGGTCCTGGTCGGCGGCTCGACCCGGGTGCCGAGGATCCGCCAGCTGGTCGAGCAGGTCTTCGGGCGCCCGCCGCTGACCGACATCGATCCGGACGAGGTCGTCGCCCACGGCGCGGCGATCCAGGCCGACATCTTGTCGGGCTCCGAGCGCCCCGGCGTGACCCTGCTCGACGTCGTCCCGCTGAGCCTCGGCCTCGAGACCATGGGCGGCATCGTCGAGAAGATCATCCCGCGCAACGCGACGATCCCGATCAGCGCGCGCCAGGTGTTCACCAACTACTCCGAGCAGCAGACCGGCATGGTGATCCACGTGGTCCAGGGCGAGCGCGAGCTGGCCCGCGACAACCGCAGCCTGGCCCGCTTCGAGCTCAAGGGCATCCCGCGGCTGCCGCCGTCGATGGCCCGCGTCGAGGTCACCTTCCAGCTCGACGCCGACGCCCTGCTGACCGTCACGGCCCGCGAGCTGATGACCGGCGTCAAGCAGTCGGTCGAGGTCAAGCCGACCCACGGCCTCTCGGCCGAGGAGGTCGACCGCCTGGTGATCGAGAGCCTCGACCACGCCGGCGAGGACTACAGCGCGCGCAACCTCGCCGAGGCGCGGGTCGAGCTCGGTCGGGTGATCCTCGCCGTGCGCCGCGCCCTCAGCGAGGTCGGCCACATCGAGTCGCTGCTGCCGCCTGACGACCGCATGGCGATCGAGACGGCGCTGCGTGAGGCCGACGCGGCGATGGTCGCGGTGAGCGCGATCGATGACAGCGAGGCGGCCGCGGCCGGCCTCACCCGCGCGCGTGAGGCCCTCGAGCGGATCAGCGAGCCCTTCGCCGCGCGCCGCATGCAGCGGGCGCTGAGCGCCGGGATGGCCGGCAAGAGCCTGGACGAGATCGAGGCCGCGCTGGCCGAGGAGGGCCTCGACGCCCGGCGCGGCGGTCACTCGGCGGCGCTGATCCAGGACGACGACGAGCACGGGGAGTGAATGCCGAAGATCACCTTCATCGGTCCCGACGGGACCCAGATCATCGACGCTGAAGCGGGCCAGACCCTGCTCGAGGTCGCCGAGGCGCACCACATCAAGATGGGCTCGGCCTGCGGGGGCGTCTGCGCCTGCTCGTCGTGCCACGCGTGGATCCGCAAGGGCCTCGAGACCCTGCCGGAGATGAGCGACGCCGAGTCGGACCGCCTCGACATGGGCTTCGACGTGCGCCCCTACAGCCGCCTCGGCTGCCAGGTCCAGGTCGCCGACACGGACCTCACCGTCGAGCTCACCCAGGAGTCGATCCAGACCTGGCGCAACGAGCACCCCGGCAAGGCCTGAGGCCTGGCCGCTGCTCGCGGGTGGTGAGTGCCGACGCCGACCGAGAGGTCGGGGGTGCGGAGGTTGCGGTCCCCGTTGAAGCTGAAGCCAGCGTCGACGCCGACGGCGCCGTTGACGGCCGGGTCGGTCGCCAGCACGCGACCACCCTCGAGGTTGGCCCGCACATGGCGCTCGCCCGCGGTCATGCAACGGATCGCGTGGCCGTCGCTGAGCTCGTAGGGTCGCCGTCGCGGATCTGGTGCGCACGAAACGGGCCCGGGGCTTCGTGAGGGGGGCCGCTCATGGCGGTCACCCTACCACGACAAAACCCGTACGGGCAGCGGCGGAGCGCCCTCAGCGCCCGATGCAGCCCCTGGGGCCTCCGCATCTTCGCTGGCGAGCCCGATCGTGCGGCCGGCCCCGGCGTGACAGTCGACGTGGGATATGGGGGCGCATACACTCGCGGCCGGAGCTGTCGATCGAGCGCATGAGCGGCGTGCATGTACACCTCGTGGATGTCCGCTTCGGCGACTGCGACCCCGCGGGCATCGTCTACTTCCCTCGCTTCTTCGCGCTGTTTCACGACGCGATGGAGACCTGGTTCCCGGCCCGGCTCGGGCTGCCGTACAGCGAGCTGGTGGTCGGTCGCAAGATCGGCTTCCCCGCGGTCCACACCGAGGCCGACTTCAAGGCCCCCTGCGCGCTGGGCGACGCGATCGCGGTCGAGCTGCGGGTCGCTCGCCTCGGGCGCAGCACGATCGACCTGCGCTACGTGGTGCGTGGCGCGGCCGGCGACCTGCGGGTGAACGGAGCGACGACCTGCGTGGTGATGGACCTCGACCCGGCCTCTCCGGGCTTTCGCCGGGCCCTGGCGATCCCCGACGATCTGCGGCGGCGGATCGAGGGCTTCATGGCCGCGGACGATCCAGCTGTCCCGGGGGACAGCCAGGACCAGGCGTGAACGAGGCGCGGCTCGGCTGGTTGCCCGCCCTCGGTGTGGCCGCGCGTCGGGGCTTCGCGCGGCTCACCCCGGAGCCCTTCACCATCGCCGTGCTGCTCGGCGTCGTGGTGCTCGTGCTCGCCACCGTCCAGCTCGGCGGCGACGGCGACGCGCTGCGCCGGAGCCTCGGGCTGTTGCACGGCAACGGCGGCCTGTGGAGCCTGCTGGGCTTCGGCATGCAGATGTGCGTGATGCTGGTGCTCGGCTCGGCGCTGGCGGACGCGCCGCCGGTGCGTCGCGGACTATCGTGGCTCGCGCGGGTCAGCGGCGGGCCGCGGCGGCTGGTCGGCATGACGGCGCTTTTATCGTGCACGCTGGCGCTGCTCAACTGGCCCTTCGGGCTGATCTGCGGGGCCGTGTTCGCGCGCGGCGGCGGCCAGGAGGCGGCGCGTCGCGGGTGGCGGGTGCACTATCCGCTGCTGTGCGCGGCGGGCTACGCCGGGATGATGGTCTGGCACGGCGGGCTCAGCGGCACGGCGCCGCTCAAGGCGACGACGCTCGGCGATCTGCGCGAGGTCCTCGGCCCCGCGCTCGCCGGGCAGATCGGCCCGATCCCGCTCACCGATACGCTGTTCGGCGGCCTCAACCTGTGGGTGACGGGCGGGCTGTGGCTGCTCGCGCCGCTGCTGTTCATGGCGATGACCCCGCGTGACGGCGCCGATCGGGCGGCCGAGCCGGCGCCGCTCGCCGAGCCGGCGCCGCTCGCCGAGCCGGTGGGCGGCGGGGCCCACGATGACCTGTCCTCGGGGACATCATGGCTCGATCGGCTCGAGCGCGCGCGCCTGGTCACCTGGGCGCTCGCGCTGCCGCTCGCGGCCGCGCTGGCGCTGTACGTGCGGGCCGAGGGCCTGGCGACCCTCGACCTCAACACCGTCAACCTAGGCTTGTGGCTGCTCGCGCTGGTCCTGCATGGCCGACCGGATCGATTCCTGCGCGCCTGCGACGCGGGGGTGCGCGCCTGCACGGGGATCATCCTGTTGTTCCCGCTGTACGGCGGGATCATGGGCATGTTGAACGGCTCGGGTCTGGCGGCCGCGCTCGCGGGTCGCTTCGCGGAGGCCGGCGCCGGCGCGTTCACGCTGGTCACGTTCCTGTCGGCGGGCCTGCTAAACTTGGCGATCCCGTCGGGTGGCGGGCAGTGGGCGGTGCAGGGGCCGGTGGTGATGGCGGCCGCGCAGGCGCAGGGGGTGGCCCCGGCCGAGGCCCTGATGGCGATCGCGTACGGCGATCAGTGGACCAACATGTTGCAGCCGTTCTGGGCCGCGCCGCTGCTGGCGATCACGGGCGTGCGCGCGCGCGACATCACCGGCTACTGCGCGCTGTGGATGCTGGCGGGCGGCCTGTGGATCGCCGCCTGCTTGCTCGCGCACGCCTGAGGCGTCACAGCGTCTCGTCGGTGGTGATGTGTGGCGTCGCCAGGGTCGCGGTCCCTGGTTTCTCTCCCGTCTCGCTGCTCGCTCCGCCCTCGTCGCCGGGGCTCAGATCGTCGGGGTTGCCGGTGCTGGAGCCGCCGCTCGAGCTGTCCTCGGCGGTGGTGCTGCTGGAGCTGGTGTCCTTGGGGTCCTCGGGGTCGCAGCCGGGGGCGGCGAGGGTGAACATGGCGAGGCACAGGAGGGTGAACAGACGGGACATGGTCGTACTCCGGATGGATGGGTGAGCTCGCGCCGCGATGCGGACGCAGGCCCGGGGGGCTCGCCCGGGTGTAGGGGGGCGAGGTGGACGGCGAGGTGGATGGGCAGATCGCTGCGGGCCAGGTGCGCGCTGACGCAGCCGATGCGCCTGCCGCGGCCGATGCGGCCGATGCGGCCCGCGGCTGGGCGCGGGCCGCCCAGGTGCGGATCTCGAGCTGACCTCTCGGACAGGCGGGTCGCAGCGCCGGCGGCCTCGCGTCGAAGAGCTTCGTCTCGCCCAATCAGACCGGGGCCCGGACGCCACAGTTTCACCGCCGCCGCGAATGCCGTCCGCGCGGCCTCCTTGTACAGGCAAGGGCGCTTGCGCGCAGTCGGACGGGCCAGCGCGCTGCGTCTCGCGGGTGGCCTTTCGGGTATGGTTGCTGCCGGGTCACCATGAACGACACGCTCCCCGCATCGCCCGCCGATCGCAGCCCAAAGAGCCGGGTCAACACGGTCTTCGCCGGCGAGTTCAAACTCATTCGCCACCTCGGCCGCGGCGACGTCGCCGACACCTACCTCGCCGAGCTGCTCGACCCGCCCGCGCTGGTCGCCCTCAAGATCGTGCGGGCCGAGCTGGCGGGGGATCGCGGCCAGGTCGAGTGGCTGCTGCGCGAGGCCCGGGCCGCCGCCGCGGTCATCGACGACCACGTCGCCCAGGTGCTCGACGCCGACATCAGCCCCGAGGGCGAGGTCTATATCGTCGGCGAGTACGTCGAGGGCGAGGACCTCGGCGTGCTCCTGCGTCGCACCGGTCGCTTGCCGTGGGCGCGGGTGCGCAAGCTGGCGCTGCAGCTGGTCGCCGGCCTGCGCGCGGCCCACGAGGCCGGGGTCCTGCACCGCGTCATCAAGCCCTCGAACGTGCTCCTGCAGGCCGAGGACCGCGTCAAGATCGTCGACTTCGGCCTCGTGCGTCTGGAGAACGTCACCGCCGATCGCGAGCCGGGCACGGTCGTGCTCGGCGACGCCGTCCACTTCATCGCCCCCGAGCAGGCGCTCGGCGAGCAGGTCGACGCCCGCAGCGACATCTACTCGCTGGGCGTGCTGCTCTACACGCTGCTGACCGGCCGCGTGCCGTTCTTCGGGCGCCCGACGCAGGTGGCGATGCAGCACAAGTTCGCGACCGCGGCGGCCCCCGGCAGCGTGGCGCCCGAGGCCGGCATCCCCGCGGTCGTCGAGGCGCTGATCCTCCGGGCGATGTCGAAGCGGCGAGAGAGCCGCTTCGCCGACATGGCGACGCTCGAGCAGGCGCTGCGCGAGATCGGCGACGACGGCCAGCGTCGAGGCGGTCGGGGCGGCGTCTCCACCGAGACCGTGCGCGCCCAGCCGACCACCGATAGCGCGATGTTCTACTCGCTCGAGTCGCTACAGACGATGCTCGCGGCGACCCAGGACCCGCGCGCGCAGCTCGGCATCTACGAGAAGATGGGCCGCGCGCTGGTCACCCTCTCGGGCGGCCAGAACAGCGCCGAGGCCGAGGCCTGGCGCGGGTGGATCGCCCAGGGTCGCGAGTACGCCTATTACCAGCTCGCCGAGCGCCACCTCGCGGCCGAGCAGTGGAGCGAGCTGGTCGAGGTCTACCGCGAGCACGCCGACGCCACCACCGACCGCAACCAGAAGATCGGCCTGCTCAACGCGATGGGCTACGTCTACGACCACTCGCTCGCCGACCCCCGGCAGGCGATCGCCGCCTATCGCGAGATGATCGCGCTCGAGCCCAACGCCCCCGATGCCGTGCTGGCGCTCGCTCGCCTGCTGGAGCGCACCAGCGCCTGGGAGGAGGCGGCCGCGGCCCTCGACCACTTCCTGTCGCTGTGCAATGACCCGGTGCAGCGCGGCGAGGAGCTGACCCGCGCCGGCCAGCTGCTCCATCAGCGCCTGCACGCCTCCGAGCGGGCCGAGGCCTACCTGCACAGCGCGCTCGAGCTGCAGCCCGGCCACGCGCCCGCGCTGGTGCTGCTCGCCGACATCTATCGCGGCCGCAAAGACTACCCGCGGCTGGCGGCCACGCTCGAGGCCCTGGCCGTCGGCGGCGCCAGCTACTACGAGCGCATCGAGTCCGGCGCCGAGGCGGGGCTGCTCTATTACCGGCAGACCGGCGAGATCGACAAGGCCACCGTGGTGTTCGCGCGGGTGATGGAGCTCGACCCGGAGAACGTGCGCGTCGGCACCGTGCTCTCGAAGATCTACTACGAGGCCGGCAATTACACCGCGGCCGCGCCGATCTTCGAGATGCTGGTGCGCAAGGCCGTCGGCGCGCCGATCACCGTGCGGGCCCACGTCGAGCTGTGCCTGCGGGCCGCCCGCGTCGAGCGGCTGCTCGGCCAGGGGCCGCGCGCGCTCAAGCTGTTTCGCCGGGCCCTCGAGCTCGAGCCCGGCAACTGGGGCGCGCTGCTCGGTCAGGCCGATCTACAGTTCGAGGCCGAGGCCTACGCCGAGGCCTTCGTCGCCTACCAGAACCTGCTGACGCTCGGCGCCAAGGAGAAGACCGACAAGGTCGCCTCGACCATCAACTTCCGCCTCGCCGAGATCAAGCGCCGCCAGAACCAGGCCGCCCAGGCCGCGCCCTTCCTGCGCCGCGCGCTCGAGCAGGACCCGAGCAACTGGCCGGCGCTGCAGGCCACGCTGGAGGCCCAGATGGCCGAGGGCGACTATCAGGGCGCGCTCAACACCCGCAAGGCGATGATCAACCACGCGCCGAGCGACGACGTGAAGTTCGACCTCTTCGTCGAGAGCGGGCGGCTGTTTCGCGAGCGGCTCGGCGACCCGAGCAAGGCCGTGATCGCGTTTCAGCGCGCGCTCGAGCTGCGGCCGCGGGAGCCCGCGGTGCTGCACCGCCTGCTCGACCTCTACACCGAGCGTCGGCAGTGGCGCGAGGCGGTGGCGATCGTCGACCAGATCGTCGAGGTCGAGATCGACCCGGGGCGCCGGGCCCGTTATCACTACACGGCGGCGGTGCTGCTGCGCGACGAGCTCGGGGCCGTCGAGGCCGCGCTCGAGCGCTTCGACCGGGTGCTGGCCGACGACCCGACCCTGCTCAAGGCCTTCCAGGCGATCGACACGATGATGACCCAGCGCAAGGACTGGAAGGCGCTGGAGCGGGCCTATCGCAAGATGATCAACCGCCTGCCGGCGAGCGGCGAGGCCCCGCTGCGCATGCTGCTGTGGACCAACCTGGCGGAGATCTACCGCTCGCGGCTCGGCGACTTCAAGGCCGCCGCCAAGGCCTTCGAGGTCGCCGCCGCCCTCGACCCGCAGAACCTCGACCGCTATACCCTGCTCGCCGAGCTCTACGAGATGCTGGCGCGCGGCGAGCCGCGCGAGTTCACCGATCACCTGGTGCGCACGCACTTCACGCTGCTCGGCCTCGAGCCCTCGCGCTTCGCCAGCTACCACCGCCTCTTCGAGATCTACCTGGCCCGCCGCGAGCTCGACAAGGCGTTCTGCGTCGCCCGCACGCTGGTCTTCCTCAAGCAGGCCAACCAGCAGGAGACCGCGCTGCACGGCCGCTATCCGCAGCCGGAGTTTCGCAAGATCCGCCAGCGCCTGTCGGAGGAGGTGCTGCGCAAGAGCGTGTTCCATGCCGACGAGGAGCCGGTCATCAGCGCCATCCTCGGCCTGGCCGCGCCGGTGCTGTCGGCCTGGCGCGTCAAGCAGCTGCCCTACCCGCTGCGCCCCGGCGACCGCGTCGACCTCGACGAGACGCCCTCGCCGGTCGGGCAGATGCTGGTCTACGTCGCCGGCGTGCTCGGCCTCGGCCAGCCCGACCTGTACTTTCGGCCAGACGAGCCCGGGGACCTCAACGTGCTGAACGTCCAGCGCGAGGGCCGGGTGCGGCCGACGGTGATCGCCCTGGCCAACGCGCTGCGCGAGAAGAACGAGAACAACCTCGTGTTCGCGGTCGGCCGCCACGCCCTCGACCTGTACCCGCCGCACTACGGCTTCATGGTGATCGACCGCTCGCCGGAGAACCTCAAGGACGTCATCTACGCGTGCATGCAGGTGTCGGGCTCGCAGCCGCACGAGTCCTCGCCCGGGGTGGCGGCCTGCGCCCGCGAGCTGCGCCAGCACCTGACGCCGGCGACGATCGAGCAGATCGGCGGGCTGCTGCGCCGGCTGACCCAGGCGGACTCGATCGACGTCAAGGCCTGGGCCCGCGCGGCCGAGCTCGCCGGTTATCGGGTGGGCCTGATCTTCTGCAACGACCTGGCGACCGCGGCCCACGCGATCTCGCAGGAGCAGCGGATGCTGGGATCGTTCCTGAGCCCGAAGGATGCCCTGCGCGAGCTGATCGTCTACAGCGTCAGCGAGGAGTACTTCGCGGCCCGCCGCGCCCTCGGCCTGAACGTCGCCTGAGCATTACCGCGGCCGGCTCTCTGCGGCCGCACCTCTGCGCTCGCCGGCTCGGACACCCGGCGCTGGCGAGCCGGGCCGGCCTGTGCGACCCTGCGGCGTCACGCGCCATGGCCACCTCCCAGATCGTCCCCACGCCTCGCCTCGCGATCCACACCCTCGTCGCCGGTCCCGCGACCGCGCCGCCGGTGGTGCTCATCCACGGCAACGTCTCCAGCTCCGCCTTCTGGGAGCCGATGATGGAGGCGCTCTCGGCCACCCACCGCGTCATCGCCCCCGACCTGCGCGGCTTCGGGGCCACCGAGGCGCTGCCGATCGACGCCACCCGCGGCCTGCGTGACTTCAGCGACGACCTCCACGCGCTGCTGCTCGCCCTCGACATCACCGGGCCCGTGCACCTGCTCGGCTGGTCCGCCGGCGCCGGCGTGTGCATGCAGTTCACCATCGACCACCCGGCCCAGGTCGCCGGCCTGGTGCTCGAGGCCCCGGTCTCTCCCTACGGTTATGGTGGCACCCGCGACGTCGCCGGCACGCCCTGTCACCCCGACTTCGCGGGCTCGGGCGGCGGCACGACCAACCCCGAGTTCGTGCGCTTGCTGGTGGCCGGCGAGCGCGGCGGAGAGAACGCGGTGGCGCCGCGCAGCGTGATGAACACCTGCTACTTTCGCCCGCCCTTCCGCGTCGACGAGGCCCGCGAGGAGGCCTACGTCGCGGCGATGTTGACGACCCGCGTCGGCGACGACCACTACCCGGGGGACCTCACGCCCTCGCCGAACTGGCCCGGGGTCGCCCCCGGCACCCGCGGCATGAACAACGCGCTCTCGCCGAAGTACCTGAACCTCTCGGCCTTCGCCCAGATCGAGCCGCGCCCGCCGGTGCTGTGGATCCGCGGCGCCGCCGACGTCATCGTCAGCGACGCCTGCCTCTTCGACCTCGGCCACCTCGGCAAGCTCGGCCTCGTCCCCGGCTGGCCCGGCGACGACGTCTATCCGGCCCAGCCGATGATCGGCCAGACCCGCGCGGTCCTCGAGGCCTATCGCGCCCGCGGCGGCCGCTTCGACGAGCTCGTGCTCGACGAGTGCGGCCACTCGCCCCACATCGAGCGCGCCCCGGCGTTTCTCGCTGCGCTGCACAATTTTCTCGCCGGCACCTGAGCGCGTCATCGGGGCCCTGAACGCCCCTCGGGGCGGCCGCGGCCCCTCGGTTTGTTGCACTGCACACAAAGCTCACGCGCGCGGCTTCGCGCGGCGCCCGGCCGCTCGGTTATGCTCGGCCGAATGCGAAGCCCACGCGCGCCCCTCTCCCCCGTCCTGCTGGTCCTGCTCGCCGCCTGTGGCGAGGGCTCCGGCGACTCCGTCACGCAGGGGGCCTCGGTCTCGGCCTCGATCACCGGCGCGAGCAACGAGACCGCGGCCAGCAGCGGCGAGACGCCGACCAGCGGCGAGGGCGGCACCGCCGATGCGCCGGGCACGGGTAGCAGCGGCGAGCAGCCGACAGGTACCACCGGCGACGCGACCACGAGCGAGGCGACCACCGCCGACGAGGGCACCACGGGCGACCCGCTCGGCGCGCTCGAGCTCGAGCAGACCTTCGAGCAGGGCGTGCTAAACGGGTGGGTCCGGGTCGAGCGCTGGAGGGACCCGAACCCGGCGTTCATTCAGGAGGATCGGTTCTCGCTCGACATGCGGGCCGCGCAGACCGGTCAGCGCCTGAAGTTCTTCGCCGACGACCCGGTGCCGCACTCGAGCGTGTTCATCGTGTACTACGCGCCCGGCTGGGATAAGGCGAAGCAGGCGACGCCGGTGTTGTTGGTGCACGGGGCCGACCAGGCCGACCGCGGATGGGCCAACCCCGGGGAGCTGGGCGACTACGGCTGCGGCCAGAAGTCCTGCCCGAAGACCGGATTGATGCAGTCGCTGGCGGAGCAGGGATACAGCGTGTTCGCCGTGTCGTTCGCGCACGTGCACGGCGACAATTACTTCTGGGCCGAGCAGATCCACAATACGATCACGATCATTCGCGCCCGCACCGGCGCGGCGAAGGTCGACCTCATCGGTTGGAGCAAGGGCACGATGCCCGTGCGCATGTACGCGTCGAGCCTGACCCAGCCGTGGGGCACCCCGTACCAGGACGACGTGCGCAAGGTGGTGCTGATCGGCGGCCCGAACCTCGGCATGGACTACAGCTTCCGCTACGGCACCGCCCTGAACGGCAGCGTCGTCATCGATTTCGGCGGCATGAACAACGCGCCGATCCCCCACGACGAGCTGCTCATCAACTTCCAGTGGGTCGAGCGCGCCGAGCACGGGATCTTCAAGAGCGCCAAGGGTGATAACTACCGCGGCCAGCTGCAGTCGCTCGCCCGCTGGGACGCCAAGTATCCGCTGACCACGGTGGCCAACTTCGGCCTCGGCGAATTCATCGTCGGCGACAGCGAGTCGACCTACGTCGGCGAGGCCCAGGCCAAGGTGAAGGGCCTGTACGCCCGCGGCAAGGGCATCGACGCCGCGATCGCCCAGGGCTCGATCATCGACGATATCGTCGCCGCCGGCATCCCGGCCGGGATCGAGACCTATCTTCTCTGCGGCGACATCGACCTGAAGGACAGCAGCGCGATGCTCACCGGCGTGCCCAACGAGATCGCCGGACCCAGCGACGGCGTCGTCTTCATCGACTCCTGCGCCGCCGAGGACGGGATCGGCAACCTCGCGGGCACGGCGATCCTGCCGTGGAATCACCTGCAGCTCGGCTGGCACGCCGACGCGGTCGCCAAGATGGTCGCCTGGCTCGGCAAGTAGGTCGGGCGAAGCGCGGCGAGGATCGCGGCCGAACGCGCGCATGCTCGCGGGCGCTGCATTCAGGTCGACTCCAGCGGCTCGCTGTGGGCGGCGATCCACCCGGCGACCTTCGGCCAGATCTGCTTGGGGCCCTTGCTGGAGGTCGAGAGGCCGATGTGCCCGACCGGGAAGCGCAGGGTGGTCTTATCGGTGGAGCCGACCTTGGCGTCCAGCGCGGTGCTCGAGGCGGGCGGCGCGATGGTGTCGTTCTCGGCGATCAGCGTCAGCAGCGGGCAGCGGATCTGTGCGAGGTCGACCTTGCGGCCGCCGACGACCATTCGACCCTCGTAAAAATTGTTCTCCTGATAGCAGTCCTTGATGTACTGGCGATAGACCTCGCCGGGGAAGGGCACGTTGTCGGCGGCCCAGCACTCCATCGCCAGGAAGGTCGTGACGAACTCCGGGTCGTCGATGCGGCGAAACACCTCGAGCCACTTGGTGAGGCGCTGGACGGGGGCCATCATCGAGAAGCCGGCCTCCATCAGGTCGATGGGGACGTTGCCGTGGGCGTCGACCATCGCGTCGACGTCGAAGTATCGGGGGCTCGTCCAGGTCGTGAAGATGCCGCCCTCGTGGAAGTCGACGGGGGTGGCCTGGGCGACGAAGTTGCGCAGCCCCTTCGGGTACAGCGCGGCGTAGGCGAGGGCCATGGTGCCGCCCATGCAATAGCCGTACATCGTCAGGCTCTCGGCGCCGCTGATCTTGAGGGTCCACTGCACGGCGCTGCGCATCAGGCCGCCGAGGAACTCGTCCCAGTTCATCTGCTCCTCGAGCGCGCCGGGGGTGCCCCAGTCGATCGCGTACACGTCGTAGCCCTGGTCGCACATGAACTCGATCAGGCTGCGGCCGGGCAGGAAGTCGAGGATATAGTAGCGGTTGATCAGCGAGTATACGAACAGGATCGGGGTCGCGTGGCGGCGCAGGGTCGGCACCCGCGCCTCGAAGCGGAGCAGGCGCATGCTGCCGCGGGTGTAGACCACGCGGTGGGGCGTCGAGTTGACCGGCGGGGCGCCGACCCGGGCTGCGCGGCGGACGAGCGGCGCGAGGTAGGCGTTGGGGGCGATCGCGCCGGCGCGCAGGGCCCGGTTCCAGGCGGCGGAGATCTCGAGCGAGGCGGACAGGGCCTCGCGGGCGCGGGAGCGGAAGGTCGACATTGCGGGGTCCATCAGGCCGGGGGTTGATTCGCGGCGGTCGTGCGCAGCCCGGCCTCCACGCGCGCGAGCGCGTCGAGGGCCAGCTCGAGCTGGGTCTGGGTGACCTCGAGGCGGTCGCCGAGCTGGCGCAGCTGGGTGCGCATCGCCTGGACGTCGCCGAGGGTGGGGGACCGCCAGGCGTGCAGCCAGGCCTCGGCGCTGGCGGTCATGCTGCGCCGCACCATGAAGCCGAGGTTCAGGCCCTTGCCGGCGAGGCCAAGGAAGGTGTGGTTGTGGGCGAGGCGCTCGAAGACCGCGCTGGTGCCGGTCTCGAGGCGGTGAAAGACCTTGCCGGGCCGCGACTTCGGGTCGGTGAGGTAGCCGAGGCCGAGCAGCAGCTGGGTGAGGAGGTTTCGGGGGGGGCGCTCGGTGATGGGGCGGTCGGTCATGGGGCTCACAGCGCGCGCTTGAGGATCTTGCCGGCGGGGGACAGCGGCAGGGCGTCGCGCAGCTCGACGCGCTTCGGGATCTTGTAGCGGGCGAGGTGGGCGCGGCAGTGCTCGAGCAGCTCGGCCTCGCTGGCGTGGGCGCCGGGGCGCAGGGCGACGACGGCGCGGCCGACCTCGCCCCATTGCGGGTCGGGCATCGGGACCACCGCGCACTGGGCCACCGCGGGGTGCTCGTACAGGACCTTCTCGATCTCGACCGGGTACACGTTCTCGCCGCCGGAGATGAACATGTCCTTCTTGCGGTCGACGATGTAGAAGAAGCCGTCGGCGTCGGCGCGCGCGAGGTCGCCGGTGTGGAACCAGCCCTCGGCGTCGAAGGCGGCGGCGGTGGCCTCGGGGTTGTTGTAATAGCCGGAGCAGGCGACGGGGCCCTTGAGGACCAGCTCGCCGACCGCGCCGGTGGCGACGGGCTGGCCGTCCTCGCCGAGGATCCGCGCGTCGATGAAGTAGTTCGGCTGGCCGATGCTGCCGGCCTTCGCGGCCGCGAACTCGGCGCGCATCGAGAAGATGCCGGGGCCGAACTCGGTCATGCCGAAGCCCTGCTTGAAGGCGACGCCGTGGGCGGCCCGGAATGCGTGGATGATCGGGACCGGCAGCGGGGCGCCGCCGCTGGTGAGGAAGCGGACCGAGGCGAAGGAGGTCGCGGCGAAGCGCGGCGAGTCGAGCATCATCTGGTACTGCGTCGGCACGCAGAACAGCACGCTGATCCGCTCCGCCTCGATCAACGCGAGCATGTCGTCGGCGGTCCACTTGCGCATGATGACGACGGTGCCGCCGACGGTCAGGACCGGCAAGGTGTGCACGAACAGGCCGCCGGTGTGGAACATCGGCGTGTGCGTGAGCGTGATGTCGCCGCGCTGCAGCTCGTGGACGAGGGTGTTGAGGATGTTCCAGGCGATCATCCGGTGCGAGATCTGGGCGGCCTTGGGGCTGCCCGTGGTCCCGCCGGTGAACAGCAGGCAGACGATGTCCTCGGCGTCGACGGCCGGGTTGTGCACCGCAACACCGGGGCCGTCGAGGGCGGCCGCGTAGGCGACGTGATCGGGCCCGGCGGGCTCACCGATGTGCAGCCAGCGCTCGACGCGCGCGCAGCCGGCGAGCTGGCGGGCGACCTCGACGTACTCCTCGCCGTAGACGAGCACGCGCGGGCCGGTCTGCTCGATCACCGCGACCAGCTCGCGCCAGTGGCTGCGCCAGTTGAGCGGCACGAAGATCGCCCCGAGCTTGGCGCAGGCGAACAGCAGGTCGAGCGCCTCGACGCCGTTCAGGGCGAGCAGCGCGACCCGGTCGCCCCGACCGACGCCGGCCCGGCCGAGCCAGTGCGCCAGGTCGTCGGCGCGGCGGTTCATCTGCGCGTAGCTGTGACGGGCCGCGCGGGCGACGTCGACCACCGCGACCTGATCGGGCCAGTAACGGGCGCCGCGCGCCATCCAATCGCCGATGTACATGGTGCTTAAACGGGCTCCTTCGGGCGACGACGATACACCGGGCGGGGGCTCCGGTCAGCGCTCAGGCCTCGACGGTGATGGTGGGTCGGCGTCCGTCCGTCCGGGGTGGCCGGCGGGGTGGCCGGCGGGTCACGGCCGACGAGGGGCAGGTCGACGGCCCAGCAGCGGGGGTGCAGATGCTCCGGGACCGAGGTTAACCGGGTCGTCGGCCCCTCGTCAAGAGGAAGAATTGTGCGGTGCAACATGGGTCCGACCCGTGGACACGAGCCACGCGAACCATGGCCTGCGCGACCGGCGCAAGGCCGCGGATCGCACGACCGGGCCGCGGTCGACCGCGCCACCGCGTAGAATCCTTCGTTCATGGGACGCAGCGCCTACATCGTCGAATGCTCCGCGCTCCCCGGGGCCGTGCGCCGCGCCGACCTCTATGTGTACACCCGCCCTGAGACGGTCGAGGCAGTGATCCGCCACGCCCTCGGATCTTGGACCGAAGCCCCGGACTGCATGATGGTGTGGGTCGTCTGCCAGGGGGAGATCGTCGACGCGATCGACCTGGCCCCATTGGTCGACCTGCCCATGTTCGGCGACCCGCGCCTCGACGCGGCCGCCTTACACGCGCGCCTGCCTGCCCTCACCGGCAAGCCGCTCGAGCCCGGCCAGTCGCTGGGCCCGGTCGCCGCGCACGATCACGACGATTCCTACCTCTCGGAGAACACCCAGACGCTCTTCTACGGCGTCAACGACCTCGAACAGGAGCAGCCCTTTCCCTGCGCCGACGCCGACCCCTTCGAGCCGCACAACCACCAGGTCGAGGTCCTCTCGGCCCTGCACAGAGCCGCGCTCCTCAGCGGCTTCGACGACGACCCCACGAGCGCCGAAGTGCTGTGGTCCTCCCCCGCCGGCCACCTGCTCTGCCGTGACCCTGACGACGACGCCGCCTACATGGTGTTCACCCCGTGCGAAGGCGAGTGGATGTGGATGACCGCCGACCTCGACGACGCGCTCGCCCTCCTGCCCCCCGAGCACGCCCACGCCGCCCGTCAGACCCTCGACGAGGCTCCCGTCGCCGTCCCTGACGAGCCTGACGAGCCCGCGTGAGCCCGCGGCGGCTCTCGCGGGCTCACGGGCAGTTGGGCGCGATCTGGACGTCGGAGCCGGTGTTCACGTAGGCGTCCGAGACGTAGCCCTTGCCGATGAAGTCCCACAGGGTCGTGGTGCCGTAGGTGCCGTTCACCGATGAGCCGTGCTTCTGGCAGGTGATCGTCACCTTGGCGCCGTCCGCGACGGAGCCGACCGCGGTGGCGCCGGTGCTCGGCGCGGAGCGCACGGTCAGCGAGGGGCCGCTGGTGTTCACGGTGCCGGAGAAGCCGGCGCCGCCGCAGGTGTTGTTGCTGGTGTAGTTCTTGGTGCCGAAGAACAGGGCGGTGGCGCCGTTGAAGACCGGCTTGATCGCGGAGCCGTTGAGGCGCAGCTCGTAATGCAGGTGCGGGCCCGAGGAGCCGCCGGTGCTGCCCACCGTGCCGATCTTCTGGCCCTTGCTCACCCCCTGCCCGAGCGCGACGGACTGCGAGTTCAGGTGCGCGTAGCGGGTGCGGTAGCCGCCGCCGTGGTCGATCTCCACCCATCGGCCGTAGCTGACGTTCCCCTCGTTCGCGACCCGGGTGACCGTGCCGCCGGCCGCCGCGACCACGGGGTCGCCGATGTCGTCGGTGCGGTTGAAGTCGATCGAGTTGACCGGGCTGTGGTTCGAGCGCGTCTGACCGGCCCACACCTGCCCGCAGGGGAACGGCAGCTGGAAGCTCGGCGCCAGCGACGGATCCGGGCCCGTGCCGAGGTCGTCCACGTCCACGCGCTCGCCGACGGGGGGACCCTCGTCCCACCACAACTCGTCGCCGAACAGCGCGGCGGGATCGTTCTCGTCATCCTCGGACATCTCCTCGACGCAGCCGCTGACGGCCACGACGCTGGCGAGCGCCATCGAGATGAGCCTGCACTTGGTGAACACACGGGGGGCGGTGAAGTTGAGCATGGCGTGGCATCGTCGCTATAAGCCGGGTCGCAGCCGCGGTGCAAGCCGCGTGCACCGCGTCAAATGGCCGTCAGCGGGCCCCAGAGCGGCCGCGAGAGCCGTTTGCGCGAGACTTCGACGGCAGCTCCCGCGAGCTCACTGCGTGCGCGGCGAACTCTCGTGATCGAGAACCGCGAGGTCGTTACTCAGAGCGGCGACGTGGTCGCGGCGCGGCCTCGCATCAGGACTCGGCGGCGAAGCAGGCGTCGCAGCGCAGGCCGCGGGCGGTGAAGTTGCTGCGGGCCTCCGGGACCTCGCGCTTGCAGCCGCCGCAGGCGACGACGCGCGGGGGCGGCGGTTCGGCGGGCGCGGGGCGGGGGATCTCCGCGTCGCAGTAGACGCAGCGCTCGCGCTCGGGGTTGATGTAGCGGTCGCAGGCGACGCAGCGCGGGGCGCCGTGGTGCGCGGCGTCGGCGACGACGTCGTCCTCACGGCCGTCGAGCAGGTCAATCTGCTGCATGAGCGTGGCGAGCTGCTCGGGGGTGGTGAGGCCGCGCTGGACGAGGATCTCGCAGAGGGCGCGGACCGTAAGCTCGAGGCGGTTGACCTGATGGCGCGTCTGGTCGGCGCGGGTGCCGATGCCGCCGGCGGCGCGCGCGAGGGCCCGCCCCTGCGACTCGATCGTCTCCTCGAGTCGCTCCTTGAGCCAGCGCGTCTGCGCGTTCATGAACAGGAAGTCCCAGTCACTCATGCCGCGAGGATCGCACGACGAGCGGGCCTCGACCAGATCGATCCGCGCGAAGGTTGCGATTGAGGCTGCGCCTGTGAGGACGGTGATGGCCTCGCCGACGTGATCGTCGGTAGCGCGCTCCTCGACAGCGGCGGCGCGGTGCTCGGCAAGGGCATGCTCGGCGGCGCCGCGCCCTACGGCGGCCAGATGGGCGGCAACACCAGACCGTGACGCTCGCGCTCCCCATGGACCCGTGTAGGTAATGGACGTCAGTAGCGTCGCGTGCCCGATAGCGCCGCCGGTGCTGTAGCAGACGATCATGGGGCAATCAAAGGCGAGGTCATGGATCATCTGATTTACGCCGATCGTCCCATGTGATGCCGCTTCGCCGACGGCATAGAACCTCTTTCCGTGGAGATCCACGTAGACGCCGTTCAGGGCGTGAAGGATGTCTTCATTGCTGCCTGCGCCATCAATCATCGCCCCGTACTTTCCTTGGACAAACCATGTTTGCGGCATCACGTAGCCGAAGGCGCCAAAGGCCATCTGCAGGCTCGCGGCCGACCGCAACGAGTCGTCGACCTGCTGCCTGTCGAAGCAGAAGAACGTCGAGGCACGCTGGACCCTGTGGGTCCGTTAGAGGCGGGCGAATGTCACATTGGGCAGTGACACCAGCTTCGCCAGGAATGCACAGCCGGCGACCTCGAGCTCGAGCTTGTCCGGGCTGGCGCGCCCGCGGCAGGTGCTCGCCGGCGTGTCCGCGGATTCGAAGGTGATCGCGCCCTCGACCTCGTGCCAGCGCAGCTTCTGGCCATCGTCGTCGGAGCTCGGCAGGTGCATACCGTCCGTGACGTAGTACGGCTTCCAGTGCCCCGTGCCCTCGGCGGACAGCCTGAGGTTGATCGCCACCTGCTTCAGGTTCGGGATCGGTCCGCTGTACGGCAGATCCTCCGGCGAGGTCCGCCAGGCGCCTGCGAGCGGGTGCGACGCGGGTGCGGGTGGCTGCCCGGAGCAGGCCGCGAGCGAACCGGCGAAGGCGAAGATGATGGGTAACAGGACCGAGCTGTGCATCGAACTCTCCTGAACAGCGTGGCGTCCGCATCGTGCCACACTGTTGCGGCTGTCATGCGGTTGTGTGGATCGCTCGGCCGCACGCGGGAGCGCTCCGGCGCGGCCTTACTTATTGTTAAATCGAAGACGCCGCGCGTGATATCGCCCGCCCCCCACATGATCAAAGGGCGTTCACTCGTCATCCGCGAGCGCTTGAGCCTCGCCGTGGCTCAGACCCTGGCCCGCGAGCCCGTCTACGCCGAGCTCGAGGTCCTGGACCTGTGGAGCAACAAGCTGTCGGTCAAGGCCAACGCGATCGGTCCCGCGGGCGCCGAGGCGCTCGCGCGCTCCCCGGTCCTGGCCAGGCTCGAGCAACTGGACCTGCACAGCAACAAATTCGGCCCCGCCGGCGTGCTGGCGTTGATCACCTCGCCGATGTTGCCACGCGCGACGCGGGGCGGGGTGATCAAGGTGCTGCAATATGTAGACTCTACGTTCACCTGCACTGCCTCGTCACCGACGGCGCGTACGAGGAGATACCGTGGGTGATGGTGGCCAGATATGGCTGACCGACCGCGCCGCTCGGCAGCTCATCAGGGGTGCTCTCGCCAGCACTTGATGGACGCGCGTCCGGCTCCTGCGCGAGGCCCTCGATGTGCCAGGCCCCAACAAGCTCCGATTTACCATCGTCAGCGCTCAGTACCTCGGCAAGCTTTGCCGGTTGAAGTCGAGTCAGTCGCAGGTGTTGCGTTTGCCCTCGTTCGCGGGGCAGGCCAGAATCGGATCATGATTGGCGCTGTTCACGTTCCACGTTTTGGCACGAGCTCATGGTTGCTCGGGTTCGTCGGACTGGTCGGGATCTCGACCCCGGCGATCGCCGGTGAGCCCGAACCCATGACGTTCGTGGACGTGATGGTGCCGTCGCTCGACGGCTGGTCCGACACGAACACGCTCACGGTCGAGGCCGACTCGCAGGAAGGCCGAACCTACATCTATCCAAACGAGGCCGCGAAGCTGGCTGACCGCGACGGGGCTCAGGATGGCACCGGCAGCGTCGCCCACGTGATCTGGGACCTCGACAACAAGAGCGGGCGGGCGCCGGGGATCCAGACCGTGACCAACGACCTCGACTTCCCGGTCGTCAACTGCATCATGGCGTCCGGGATCAGCCCGGACACCAATCAGCCCAAGACCTGCGTCGACGAGCAGGGCAGCGCGAAGCGCTACAAGTTGGAGATCCGCGAGCCCGACGTCCCGATCGATCTGGTGTTCAACACCAGCACCGAGGTCATCCGCTACAAGGGGGTCAAGGATCCCATGGAGGACGGCGGCGAGGACTTCGAGGCCTTCCGCGCGGAGTTCGGGATCGGGCGGATCTATCGCGTCATCAAGAAGTGGAGGAACACGACCGGAAAGCGGGCGCTCAGCTTTCGGCTCGAGCTTGGCTTCGGTGTCGGCGATGCGTTCGTCCCCGCGAGCTTGGCGGACGGGGTCGCGTTCGAGCTGCGACCGCTGGTCCCCCGCGAATTCTTCGCCGGTCGGACCGGCGCTGACGACCGTGAGGTCTGGGATCCGTTCCGCTACGCCACGTTCTCGCCCGCGATGTTCGATGATGGCCGCCGCGAGCGGTTCGAGCCCGGGTTCTTCGACGCCAAGGCGGCTGGGATGTCTCCGCTCGAGCTCGAGGACGGAGACAAGAGCCAGTTCATCCACACTGGCGTCGATCTCGACGAGGAGCGCGGCCATCGGGGATCGCTGACCCACAACTACTTTGCGATGCACAACGCTCAGGGCAAGGGCAAAGGGCTCCGCGGCGCGCCCTTCGGGTACATGTTGCCCGACCAGCTGGCGACGACCGGGATCTACGTGCATGAGGACGGCGACCCGTCGACGGAGGGCAAGCTCCTCGCGTGGTGGGACGGCAGCGACTACCGCTACGGGCTCGACGACGAGTTCGCGGTCGTGCCCGACGAGCAGCTCACCAAGTGGGCCGAGCGGCTGCTCAGCGAAGACGAGGTGCTCGACGGACCGCGCTACGAGTCGGCGCCCGTGGATGACCTCAGCTCGCTCAACGTCGACGCGTTCATCTACCTCGACGATCGCTTGCTCGACGAGGACGGCGAGCTGAAGCAGCCGTCGATCACCCTGCGCATCCACACGGTGTCGGTCGCGGCCGACACCGTGGACGGCAGCGAGACCCCCGAGTGGATGGACGAACCTGCCCCCGAGCTCGCTAGCTACGTCGAGGATGGCTGTGGCTGCGTCAGCGTGCGTGACGGGACGGCGCCGACGC
>Ga0209480_10000670_pt1 | contig 27067 bp, 14 predicted proteins | sample JI61114C2DNA_FD_187501 | JGI IMG/M metagenome (GOLD analysis project Ga0209480, IMG submission 187501) | Wastewater effluent complex algal communities from Wisconsin, to seasonally profile nutrient transformation and Carbon sequestration -... | ecosystem: Engineered > WWTP > Effluent > Algae... | reverse complement strand
GAGGGCCAGGGTGTGCCCGCGCGCGGGCTCCGGGACCCGCACACCTTCGAGTAGCGCCATGCAGGGCCCCTTCTCCTCCTCGCTGCGCGCGCTGGCGGCCGAGCGGGGCCGCGGCCTCGAGCTCGCCCTCGCGCTGGCGCTCGCGCTGCTGCTCGCCTGGGGCTGGTGGATGGTCCGCGCCGAGGTCGCGCTGGTCGAGGTCAGCGTGCGGGCCAGCGTCGAGTCGGTCGCCGCCGCGGTGCCGGTGACGACGCTCGCCCCGGGGCGCGTCGCCGAGGCCCGGCTCGGACTCGGCCGGCGGGTCGCGGCCGGCGAGCTGCTGGTCACGCTGGAGACCGGGCGCCTGCAGCTCGAGCGCGCGGGCCAGGTCGCGGAGATCGCCGGCCTGCGCGCCCAGCTCGCGGCCAGCGAGCGCGAGCACGCGGCGGTGGCCGCCGCGGTCGCCACCCACGAGCGCGGCGGTCGGGCGCGCGGCGCCGAGGTCCAGGCCAGCGCGCGCGAGGCCGAGGTCGAGGCCGCGCTCGCGGCCAGCCTGGCCGCGCGCGACCGCTCGCTCGCGGAGGAGGGCGTCGAGTCGACCGAGGCCGTCGAGCGCAGCCAGGGGCAGCTGCTCGGTCGCCAGGCCGGCGCTGCCACCCTGCGCCTGCAGGTCGCGCGCACGGCGGCCGAGCTGCGCGAGCGCCTCGCCATGTTCGGGGTCGAGCTGGCCCGCCTCGAGCGCCAGCAGTCGCTGCTGCGCGGCGAGATCGAGCGCCGCGAGGCCGCGCTGCTCGCCTTCGACCGCACGCTCGCCGAGCACCAGGTCCGCGCCCCGATCGCCGGCGTGCTCGGCCACGCCCCGCCGCTGCACCCGGGCGCCGTGCTGGCCGGCAACAGCACCGTGGCGATGATCGTGCCCGACGGCGCGCTGCGCATCGTCGCCGGCTTTCGACCCGCCGCGATCGGCCGCATCACCCCCGGGCAGCCGGTGCGCCTGCGCCTCGACGGCTTCCCCTGGACGCAGTACGGCGAGCTGCGCGGCGCGGTCGTCAGCGTCGCCGGCGAGGCCGTCGGCGGCAGCCTGCGCGTCGAGTGCTCCCTCGACCCGACCAGCGCCCCGGGCATCCCGCTCGAGCACGGCCTGGTCGGCACCCTCGAGCTCGAGCTCGATCGCCTCTCACCCGCCGCCCTGCTCACCCGCGGCTCCGGACGCGCCCCCTGACATGGCCCGCGCACCCGCACGCCGTCGCCTCGCCGTCGAGGTCATCCAGACCTCCGCCATGGACTGCGGCCCGGCCGCGCTCAAGTGCCTGCTCGAAGGCTTCGGCCTGCCGATCGCCTACGGCCGCCTGCGCGAGGCCTGTCAGACCGACGTCGACGGCACCTCGATCGACACCCTCGAGGAGATCGCCGTCTCGCTCGGCCTCGACGCCGAGCAGGTGATGCTGCCCGTCGACCACCTGCTGCTGCCCGAGGCCGCAGCCACGCCGGCGATCGTCGTCACCCTCACGCCGGGCGGCATGACCCACTTCGTGGTCCTGTGGGCCGCGCGCGCCGGCTGGGTGCAGCTCATGGACCCGGGCAGCGGCCGCGCCTTCGTCCGCGAGGCCGCGTTCCTGCGCCGCGTCTTCGTGCACCGCAAGGCCGTGCCCGCCGATGCGTTCCGCGAGTGGGCCGGCGGCGACGACTTCCTCGCGCCGCTGCGTCGCCGCCTGCGCGACCTCGGCGTGACCCGCGAGGCCGAGCCCTGGATCGCCGAGGCGCTGGCCAGCGCCGACTGGCGCCCGATCGCCCGCCTCGACGCGGCCGTGCGCATGGTCGCCGCGCTGGTCGCCGCGGGCGGGCTCGGCCGCGGCGCCGAGGCCTGCGGCGTGCTCGCGCAGCTCCTCCGCGACACCCGCGAGCTCGACGACGCGGCCCTGCACGAGCTGATCCCACCCGGCTACTTCACCGCCACCCCGACCGCCGATCCCGACGAGGTGCGGTTTCACGGCGCCGTGCTCGTGCGGGTCCGCGGCCTGCGAGCCGACGGACCGGGCCACCACCGCGACCCCGCCGCGCTGGCCCGCGCCGGCCTCTCCCCGGACCTCGTCGCCGCCCTCACCGACCCGCCGCGCGCCCCCTTCACCGAGCTCCTGCGCGTGCTGCAGGGCCCGCAGGGCGGCCGCGGCCTCGCGCGCCTGATCACCCTCCTCGTGCTCGCCATGCTCATGGCCGCCGCCGCCGTGCTCGTCGAGGCGGTGGTGATGCGCGGCCTCTTCGACGTCGGCGCGCGCCTCGGCCTCGGGGCCCAGCGCCTCGGCGCGGCCGCGACGGTGCTCGCCCTGCTCGTCCTGGTGCTCGCGCTCGAGCTGCCGCTGGGCCTCGCGCTGCGTCGCCTCGGTCGCCACCTCGACGCCCGCCTGCGGATCGCCTTCGTCACCGCGATCCCCCGCCTCGGCGACCGCTACCTCGCCAGCCGACCGATCTCCGACATGGCCGAGCGCATCCACAGCGGCCACGCCCTGCGCGGCGTCCCGCTGGTGCTCTCTCGCCTGCTGCGCGCCCTCTTCGACCTGCTCTTCACCGCCCTCGCCCTGATCTGGCTCGCGCCCGCCAGCGCCCCCTGGGTCGCGCTCGCGGCCGTCGGCGTGCTCGTCGCGCCGGTCGTGATGCAGAAGGCGATGGCCGAGCGCGACCTCCGGGTCCGCAGCCACGCCGGCGCGCTCGGGCAGTTCTACCTCGACGCCCTGCTCGGCCTCGCCGCCATCCGCACCCACGGCGCCGAGCGCTCGCTGCGACGCGAACACGAGGGCCTGCTGGTCGAGTGGTCGCGCTCCTTTCGCGCCTTCGCCAGGCTGCAGGTCGTCGCCGTCGGCCTGTCCGCGAGCCTCGGCCTCGGCCTCGCGGTCCTGCTGTTCGCCAGCTACCTCGGCCACAGCAGCGAGCCCGCGGGCGCGCTGCTGCTGGCCTACTGGGCGCTCGCCCTGCCGGCCATCGGCGAGCGCTTCGCCGGCGCGGCCTTCGAGCTGCCCGGGCTGCGCAACACCACCATGCGCCTGATGGAGCCGCTGCAGGCCCCCGGCGCCGAGGACCCGCTGCCCGCGGCCACCACCCCGCTGCCGGGCGTCGGCGGCGTGCACCTGGCCTTCTCGAAGGTCGACGTGATCGCCGGCGGCCACCCGATCCTCCAGCGCCTCGACCTCGAGCTGCGCGCCGGTGAGCACGTCTGCATCGTCGGCCCCTCGGGCGCCGGCAAGTCGAGCTTCATCGGCGTGCTGCTCGGCTGGCACCGCCCGCACAAAGGCACTGTCACGATCGACGGTCGCCCGCTCGACGCCGACACCCTCGCGTCCCTGCGCGAGGTCACCGCCTGGGTCGACCCCGCCGTGCAGCTGTGGAACGGCTCGCTGCTCGACAACCTGCGCTACGGCAACCCCGACGCCGTCAACCTCGGCGCCGCCCTCGAGCGCGCCGAGCTCGGCGACGTGCTCGCGCGCCTGCCCGATGGTTTACAGACTTGCCTCGGTGAGGGCGGCGCGCTGGTCTCCGGCGGCGAGGGCCAGCGCGTGCGACTCGCCCGCGCCCTGCTGCGCCCCGCGCCCCGCCTCGTCATCCTCGACGAGGCCCTGCGCGGCCTCGACCGCCGCACCCGCGAGGACCTGCTGGCCCGCGCCCGCGAGGCCTGGCACGCCGCCACCCTGCTGTGCGTCACCCACGACATCGCCGCCGCGCGCAGCTTCCCCCGGGTGCTGGTCGTCGAGGGCGGCCGGGTCGTCGAGGACGGCGACCCCCAGCGGCTGCTCGCCCGCCCCGGCACCCGCCTGCGCGCCATGCTCGACGCCGAGCACGACCTCGACGCCACCGGCTGGGGCGACACCGCCTGGCGCCGCCTCCGCCTCGACCGCGGCGAGCTGCACGAGGAGCCCGCCGCAACCACCTGTCCCCAGGGACAGCCCTATCGCACCGAGTCGACGGCCCCCGAATCAACCTGTCCCCCGGGACAGCCCGCATTAAAGACCGAAGCAACCTGTCCCCAGGGACAGCCCGTGAAGCTCACAGCAACCTGTCCCCAGGGACAGCCCGCATCCAAGCCCGAATCAACCTGTCCCCAGGGACAGCCAGCCCCGGAGCCCACACAATGACCGTGCGCCCCGAACTGACCTGGCCCCTGGGACAGCTGGACCAGGCCCTGCTCGCGCTCGCCCGCCACGCCGGCCTGCGCCCGGGCAGCGGCGAGCTGCCCCCGCCGCCCGCGGCCCTGCTCACCCCGCCCGACCCGGCCGGCCTCGAGCGCTGGGTGCTCGGCGCCGCGGCCCGCCTCGAGCTCGAGGCCGAGGCCGTCGACACCACCTACGCCGACGTCGACACCATCCTGCGCGGCGCCGGCCCGGCGATCCTGTGGCTGCGCGGCGCAGACGAGCGCCTGCTGCTGGTGCTGCGCCGCCGCGGCCGCCAGCTCGTCGTGCTCACCCCCGAGCTCGAGCGCCGCACCCTCCCGCTCGACGACGTGCGCACCGCCATGCTCGCGCCGCTCGAGCACCGCGCCCGCCCGGTGCTCACGGCGATGCTCGAGACCACCGGCATCCGCCCGCGTCGCCGCCCCCGCGTCCTGCACGCGCTGCTCCACCAGCGCCTCGGTCCCCTGCGCCTGCCCCCCTGCTGGATCCTTCGCACCCCGCCCGGCGCGCCCTTCCTCGCGCTGCTGCGCGGCGAGGGCGTGCCGCGCCGCGTGCTCGCGCTCGTCGCCACCCAGACCGCCGAGCTCGCGGTGTTCGTGCTCGCCTGGTCGGTGATCGGCCGCATCGCCTTCCAGGGCCAGCAGAGCCCCGGCTGGTGGCACGCCTGGGTGCTCTTGCTGATCACCCTCGTGCCGCTGCGCATGCTCGGCGTCGCCGTCCAGAGCGAGCTGTCACGCAGCGTCAGCGCCGCGCTCAAGCGCCGCCTCCTGGTCGGCGCGACCGCGATGTCGCCCGACATCACCCGCCGCGAGGGCGCCGGCCTGCTGCTCGCGCGCGTGCTCGAGACCGGCGCCATCGAGTCGCTCGGCCTGCGCGGCGGCCTCGGCTCCCTGCTCGCGCTCGTCGAGGTCGCGCTCGCCGTGCCGGTGCTCGCCGCCGGCCCCAGCCCCACCGTGCACGTCGCTCTCTTCGGCCTGTGGGCGCTGTTCGCCGCCGCGATGGTGATCCGTCACGCCCGTCGCACGCGGCGCTGGGCCGACCGCCGCCTCGACCTCACGCACCACCTCGTCGAGGCGATGGTCGGCCACCGCACCCGCCTCGCCCAGGAGGCCCCCTCGCGCTGGCACCTCGCCGACGACCGCCGCCTCGGCGACCTGCTCACCGCCCAGCGCGGCCTCGATCACAGCGACGCCGTGATCGGCACCCTGCTGCCCCGCGGCTGGCAGATCCTCGGCGTCGGCGCCCTCCTGCTCGCCTTCGTCGCCGGCCGCGCCTCGCCCGTCGGCCTCGCCGTCGGCCTCGGCGGCGTGCTGCTGGCCGGCCGCGCCCTCACCTCGCTGGTCGGCGGCCTCTCGGCCCTGCTCGGCGCCTGGGTGGCCTATCAAAAGTCCGCGCCGATGCTCGCCGCCGCCGCCCACGCCGACGTGGTCCCGCCCGGCGCCCTGCTGCCCGCACCCCCGGTCCCGCCCGGCGACGACCTGGTGCTCGCCCGAGGCCTCACCTTCAGCCACCCCCGCAGTCCGCGCCAGATCCTCCGCGGCATCGACCTGGTCGTTCGGCCAGGTGACCGCATCCTGCTCGAGGGCAGCTCCGGCGGCGGCAAGTCGACCCTCGGCGCCCTGCTCTCCGGCCTGCGCGAACCCACCGGCGGCCTGCTGCTCATGGGCGGCCTCGATCGCCCGACCCTCGGCCTCCCCGGCTGGCGCCGCCGCGTCGCCGCCTCGCCGCAGTTCCAGGAGAACCACATCTTCTCCGCCACCTTCGCCTTCAACCTCCTGATGGGCCGCAGCTGGCCGGCCAGCCCCGCCGACCTCGCCGAGGCCGAGGCCGTCTGCCGCGAGCTCGGCCTCGGCGACCTGCTCGCCCGCATGCCCGGCGGCCTCATGCAGATGGTCGGCGAGACCGGCTGGCAGCTGTCCCACGGCGAGCGCAGCCGCGTCTACCTCGCCCGCGCACTGCTGCAACACGTCGACCTCGTGGTCCTCGACGAGAGCTTCGCCGCCCTCGACCCCACCAACCTGCAACGCGCGTTGCGCTGCGTGCACGCCCACGCCCGCGCCGTGCTGGCCATCGCCCACCCCTGACGCGCATCGAAGCGCCGTCACCGCACCGGCGCCCGGCATGCACGTTTCCTGCGACAAACGTGCTCGTCGCTCCACCTACGGTCAGCGACTCCAGGGCCTCACGCCAGGCGGGCTCGCTAGCGATCGCAGGACTCTTCATGAAGACGTTGACCCATAAGGAAATCGGCCGATCATTGCAGGACACCGAATCTGCGATCCGCGAAAAAGTCGCGGCGATGGTCGGTGTAGCCCCGGCGGACATCGACCCGCGCGAGCCGCTGCACCGTTATGGAGTGACGTCGGCGCAAGCGCTCGAGCTCATGGCATTCCTGTCCGAAAGGGCAGGTCATGGGCTGGCGCCGACGCTGGTGTGGGAGCACCCGAGCGCCGGGGCGCTGGCGCGGCGCATCGCCGAGGGGCCCAAAACGAGCGCCCAGGTGCGCCGCGAGGCGGCCGCCGCGAGCAGCGAGCCGATCGCCATCATCGGCATCGGCTGCCGCTTCCCGGGCGGCGCCGACGATCCGCGGGCGTACTGGCGGCTGCTGCGGGACGGCGTCGACGCGGTCGGTGAGCCGCCGGCGGGCCGCGCCGAGCTCGATGGCTTCTTCGATCCGAACCCGCGTCGGCCGGGCACGACGCACGTGCGCCGCGGCGGCTTCCTCGATCGCGTCGACGGCTTCGACCCGCAGTTCTTCGGCATCGCACCCCGCGAGGCCGAGCACATGGACCCGCAGCAGCGGCTCGCGCTCGAGCTGGCGTGGGAGACGATCGAGGACGCCGGCATCCGCCCGGACGTGCTCCGAGGCAGCCGCACCGGCGTCTTTATGGGCGTCGGCTGGCACGATTACGCCGACCTCCTCAAGGGCCACCCGGAGGCGATCACTCCGCACACCGGTACCGGGCAGACGACCTGCGTGATCCCGAATCGTATGTCCTATGTGTTCGGGCTGCGCGGCCCGAGCATCGGCGTCGACACGGCCTGCTCCTCGTCGCTGGTCGCCGTGCACCTCGCCTGCCAGAGCCTGCGCTGCGGCGAATCCACGCTGGCGCTCGCGGGCGGCGTCAACCTGGCGCTGCACCCGGAGACCTGGGTCGCGCTGGCGAAATTCGGCGGCCTGGCGGCGGACGGGGTCTGCCGCGCCTTCGCCGAGGGAGCCAGCGGCTTCGTGCGCGGTGAGGGCGGCGGGGCGGTGCTCCTCAAGCCGCTGTCGCGCGCGCTCGCCGACGGCGACACCGTCTATTGCGTGATCCGCGGCAGCGCGATCAACAACGACGGGGCGAGCAACGGCCTGACCGCGCCGAACCCCGCAGCCCAGGAGGAGATGCTGCGCGACGCCTATACGGTCGCGGGCGTCGATCCGGCGCAGGTCCACTATGTGGAGACCCACGGCACGGGCACCGCGCTCGGCGACCCGATCGAGGCGAGCGCGCTCGGCGAGGTGCTCGGGCACGGCCGCGACCCGGAGCGGCCGCTGCTGATTGGCTCTGTCAAGACCAACCTCGGGCACCTCGAGATCGCGGCCGGCGTCGCCGGATTAATTAAAGCCGCGCTGGCGCTGCAGCACCGGCAGATCCCGCCGAGCCTGCACTTTAAAACAGCCAATCCGCTGATCCCGTTCGCGGCGCTGCGGCTGCGGGTGGCGAGCGCGCTGACCCCGTGGCCCGCGCGTGAGGACGAGGTCGCCCGCGCCGGGGTCAGCGCATTCGGCTGGGGTGGCACCAACTGCCACCTCGTGCTCGAGGGGGCCGAAGCTTCGCAGGCGCAGATCCTTGCGCTCGCCGCGGATACCCGCGAGGGGTTGCATGCAGCAGCGGCGGTGTTGCGCGCCCGGGCGGCCGACCCGGCCGCGCCGCGCCTGCTCGAGATGTGCCGCGAATCGTCGCAGTCGGAAAATGGGCGCCATCGCCTGGCGATCACGGCGCACACGCGGGCGGAGCTGGTCGAGAAGCTCGACGCTTTCCTCGAGGGTCGCAAGGTCGCGGGGCTGGTGAGCGGCGAGGCCGCGGCGCGGCCGCCATGGCTCGCATTCGTGTTCTCGCCGCAAGGCGGTCAGTGGCTGGGGATGGGTCGCGCCCTCATGCGCAGCGAGCCGGTGTTTCGCGCGAAGATCGAGGCGTGCGACGTCGCGATCCAGCGCCACGGCGGATGGTCGGTACTCGATGAATTAACCGCGGATACCCCGGGTCCCCGCTCCGGCGAGGTCGATCGGATCCAGCCGGCGACCTTCGCCGTGCAGGTCGCTCTCGCGGCGCTGTGGGAGGCGCAGGGCGTGCGTCCGGATGTCGTGGTCGGCCACAGCCTCGGGGAGATCGCGGCGGCGCATGTCGCCGGGATCCTCGACCTTGATGATGCGGCGCGCGTGATCTGCCATTATAGCCGGCTTCAGGCGATGACCGCCGGGAATGGCGGCATGGCGATCGTCGAGCTGTCCATGGCGGACGCGGAGCGGCGGAGCGCGAAGTTCGTCGGGCGCGTCTGCCTCGCCGGCAGCAATGGCACCCACTCCAGCGTGCTGTCCGGCGAGCCCATGGCGCTCGACTCGTTGATCGCCGAGCTCAGGGGCGAGGGGATCTTCGCCATGCGCGTGGACGTGAATGTCGCGGCGCATAGTCCGCAGATGGACCCGATCCTGCCCGAGATGCGGGCCGTCCTCGCGGGCATTCGAGCCGGGCGCGTGGCGACGCCGATGCTCTCGACCTGCACGGGGGTATATCTGGACGGTCGGGAGGTCGACGGCGATTATTTCGCGCGTAACTTGCGGCAGATCGTCGGCCTCAGCCATGGGGTCCAGCAATTGCTCGACGAGGGGGTCGAGTGTTTCGTGGAGATCAGCCCGCACCCGATCTTGCGGCACACGATCCAGCAGAGCGTCGCGGCGTCCGGGCGGGCGGCGCGGGTGATCGCCAGCGCCCGCCGCAACGACGAGCGCGCGGCGATGCTCGACGCCCTCGGGGCGCTGTTCGTCGCCGGGGCCGAGCCGCGGTGGGAATGCGTGCATCGCGGGGTGAATGCGACAGCGGCGAGGGCGGCGCAGATGCTCGCTCCAGTGCCGGCGCAGCAGGCCCTCGAGCTGCTGCCGCTGTCGGCGCGCAGCCCCGCCGCGCTCGCGGCGCAGGCGCGGCGCTTTGCCGACTTTCTTGAGCATGACGGCGCGGCGCATGGCCTTCGGGACATTGCCTATACCGCGCAGCTGCGGCGCTCGCATCAGGCGCACCGGCTCGCGCTCGTCGGCCGCAGCGCGGCGGAGCTTGTGGCGCAGCTGCGGGCCGTCGACGAGGCCGAGCTCGCGCCGGCGCTGTCGCGGCCGCCGCGGCTGGTGTTTGTATTCCCGGGCTACGGGGCGCAGTGGCTCGGCATGGGTCGGCGGCTGGCCGCGACCGAGCCGGTGTTTCGCCGGGCGCTGGTCGCCTGCGACGCGGCGCTGTCGCGCTTCGTGGACTTCTCGGTGCTCGCCGAGCTGGAGGCCGACGCCGACCACACGCGCCTGGGCGAGACGCATGTCGGGCAAGTGTTGACATTCGCGCTGCAGGTCGCGCTCACGGGACTCTTGCAGCACTGGGGCCTCGTGCCGGCGGCGGTCGTCGGCCACAGCATGGGCGAGGTCGCGGCGGCGTACGTCGCCGGGGCGCTGTCGCTCGACGACGCCGCGCGGGTGATCGCCGTGCGCAACGCGATCGTGCGGGAGCACGCGAGCCAGCGCGGCGGCATGCTGATGGTCAGCACCGACCTCGCCACCGCGAAGGACCTGGTCGCCGGCCATGTGGGTCGCGTCTCGATCGCCGTCGTCAATGCGCCGCGCATGCTGGTGCTGTCCGGTGACCCGCGGCCCCTCGACGAGATCGCCGAGGCTCTGAAGGCGCGCGGTGGGTTCTGCCGCCGCGTCAACGTCGACTATGCCTCGCACAGCCCGCACATGGACCCGCTGCTGCCGCTGCTGCGCGAGGCGCTCTCGGGCATCGAGGCGCGTGCGGCGGACATCCCGTTCTGCTCGACGGTCTCCGCCGAGTTCGAGGACGGCCGCATGCTCGACGCCGGCTACTGGGCCCACAACCTGCGCTCGCCGGTCCAGTTCGCGCCGGCGATCGAGCGGCTGTCCGGGTCCCACGAACTCTTCGTGGAGATCAGCACGCACCCGCTGCTGACGACGGCGATCGAGGAGACCCTGCGCGAGCGCGGCGCGGCCGGCGAGGCCGTCGCGCTGCTGCGCCGCGACGAGGACGAGTCTTTAAACATCCGCCGGGCCGTCGCCCGCCTGCACGAGCGCGGCTGCGCGATCGACTTCGCGGCGATGCACCCGACCGGCGGCCGCCAGGTGCCGCTGCCGACCTACGCGTGGCAGCGCGAGCGCTACTGGGTCGAGCTCGGCGACTCGCCGGCACGGCCTGCGCCGCTCGAAGCGTCCCGAGACGCCCCGGTCGCGGCGAGTTCGAGCTCGCCGCGAGCACCGACCAGGTCGGATGCGGCCGCGTCGACGAGTCTGGGCGATCGTCTGGCGGGTGCGCCCGAGGCTGCGCGGCCGCGTATGCTCGAGGACCACGTTCGCTCGCGCGTCGCGCGGATCCTCGGGCTGCGGGCCCATCATGCGCTCGATCATGAGTCGGGGTTCGCGGAGCTGGGCCTGAGCTCGTTGATGGCGGTCGAGCTGCGCAATGCAATGTCCACGGATATTGGGCGGCCGCTGGCCGCGACCCTCGCGTTCGATTATCCGACAGTGCGTGCGTTGTCCGCTCACCTGCTCGGACTGCTCGCGCTGGACAGTGCGCCCGCGGCGGTCAAGCCGGGCCCGGCGGCGCAGCTCGACGGAGGCCCGGGGCCGATCGCGGTCGTGGGTATCGGTTGCCGCCTCCCCGGCGGGGTCGATGATACCGAGTCGTTCTGGAGGCTGCTCTGCGCCGGTGTCGACGCGACCCGCGAGGTCCCGCCCGATCGCTGGCAGGCCGATGCGCTCTACGATCCCGACGCCGCGGCGCCGCGCAAGATGTATGTCCGCCGGGGCGCATTCCTCGATCAGGTCGAGGGCTTCGACGCCGCCTTCTTTCGCATCTCACCCCGAGAGGCGCAAAAGTTGGATCCGCAGCAGCGGCTGCTGCTCGAGGTCGCATGGGAGGCGCTGGAGGACGCAAACTTGTCGCTCGACCCGCTCGTCGGGAGCGACACCGGCGTGTTCGTGGCTGCCGGTCCGAGCGAATACCGCTCGCGCCTGGCCGCCGCGGGGCTGGACGGGCAGGATGCATATGGACTGACCGGTAATCTGAGTTGCTCGCTGTCGGGCCGGATCTCCTACGTCTTCGGCTTTCAGGGGCCGACGATGACGCTCGACACCGGCTGCTCGTCGTCGCTGGTCGCGCTGCACCTCGCGTGTCAGAGCTTGCGCAGCGGCGAGACCGAGCTCGCCTTGGCGGGGGGAGTCAACCTGATCATCGACCCCGAGATGACGATCGACCTGTGCAAGTCGAGCGCGCTGGCGCCGGACGGCCGCTGCAAGACCTTCAGCGCGGGCGCCGATGGGTATGCCCGCGGTGAGGGCTGCGGGCTCGTCGTGCTCAAGCGGCTGGCCGACGCGCGTCGGGGAGGCGATCGTGTGCTCGCCGTCATTCATGGCACCGCGGTCAATCATGGGGGGCGCGCCGCGGGGTTGACCGTGCCGAGCGGGCCCGCCCAGGAGGCCCTGATGCGCAAGGCCCTGCGGCAAGTCGCGGTGGACCCGGCCGAGGTAGGCTTCGTCGAGACCCACGGGACCGGCACGGACCTCGGCGACCCGATCGAGGTCGGCGCCCTGGCGGCCGTCTACGGGCGTGCCAGCGGCCGGCGCAGCCCCTGCGCGCTCGGGGCGCTGAAGACGAACGTGGGCCACCTCGAGCTCGCGGCCGGGATCGCCGGCTTCATCAAGGCCGTGCTCTGCGTGCGTCACGGCGAGATCCCGGCGAATGTGCGCCTGCGTGAGCTCAACCCGAAGCTGCCCCTCGAGGGGGCCGCGCTGAGCTTCCCGACGGAGCGCCAGCCCTGGCCCGAGGGATATGCGCGGAGGATCGCCGCGGTGAGCTCGTTCGGCATGGGCGGCACCAATACGCACATCGTGGTCGAGCAGGCGCCCAACGAGCCGGTGCGCGCGGCCGCGGTGGTGCACGCGGGGCCGGTGTTGTTACCGCTGTCGGCCCGGGATCCTTCGGCGCTGCGGGTGATGGCGGAGCGCTATCGGATGCGGCTGGTCTCCGGGGGGGCGCAAAGTGATCTCGTAAATGTCGCGTATACGGCGGCGGCGCGGCGCACACACCATTCGCATCGAATCGCCGTGGTCGCGCAGCACGCCGACGAGGCGGCCGAGCTGCTGCAAGCGTGGTTGCAGGGTGAATCGCGCACCGCCGTGGTGGCGGGTCACGGCGCGCCGGGTCGGCGGCGGCTGGCCTTCGTGTTCTCCGGGCAGGGCTCGCAGTGGGTCGGGATGGGGCGGCAGTTGTATGCACAGGATGCAGCGTTTCGCGCGGCGATGGACGCCTGCGACGCGGCGGTCCGTGAACATTCGGGCTGGTCGGTGCTGGCCGAGCTCGCGGCCGAGGCTGGCGGCTCACGGCTCGAATCCGTGGTCGATGTGATTCAGCCGGCGATCTTCGCGGTCCAGGTCGCACTGGCGGCCGCGCTTCAGGCGCGGGGCATCGTGCCCGATGTCGTGGTCGGTCACAGCATGGGTGAGGTGGCCGCGGCGACGGTCGCGGGGACGCTGAGCCTCGAGGATGCGGCGCGGATCATCTGCACCCGCAGTCGGCTCGCGCGGGCGCGGGCGAGCGGCAGTGGTGCAATGGCCCTCGTCGAGCTGTCGCACGCGGATGCCGTGGCGGCGATCGCTGGCCATCCCGCGCTCTCGATCGCGGTCCAAAATAGTCCCACGTCGAGCGTGCTCTCGGGCGATGCCGTGGCGCTCGAGCAGGTCCTGGGCGCGCTCGAGCGTCGTGATGTCTGGCTGCGTCGGATCAAGGTCGACTACGCCTCGCATAGCCCCCAGATGGATGCATTGCTGCCGGAGCTACGCGACCAGCTCGCGGGTGTGCGCCCGCGGGTCGGCGATGTGCCGATGTTATCCACGGTCACGGCCCGTATCGAGGATGGTGACCGCCTCGATGCCGCATATTGGGCGGACAACCTGCGGCAGCCGGTGCGTTTCAGCGACGCGATCGCGGCGCTGGCGGAGGACGGCGTCGATGTCTTCCTCGAGATCAGCCCGCATCCGGTGCTCGTGCAGTCGATCGGGGACACGCTGGCGCATCACGGCCGCGAGGGGGTCACGCTCGGCTCGTTGCGGCGCGACGGCGACGAGTCGGCGGCGTTGCTGGTTGCGATCGGCGGCCTGTACACCGCCGGCTGCGCGCTCGACTGGGCGAAGATCGCCCCCGCGGGGCGCCCGGTGCAGCTGCCGGCGTATCCGTGGCAGCGGCGGCGCTACTGGATCGAGCATCGGCCGGGGCGGGAGCTCCGGGCGGAGCGGGCCGCGGAGCCCGGCATCCACACCGCGGAGCTGCCCGAGCGCGGCGATCGCCCGGCGACGCCCGGCGACGGCTGGCTGCGGACCCTGCTGGCGCAGGCGGATCGGGAGCAGCGGCGCCGCCTGCTCGCGGGGCACCTGCGCGACCAGCTCGCCGGTGTGCTGGGGATCTGCGCGGCGGAGCTCGAGCCGCGGACCCCGCTGCCGATGATGGGGCTCGACTCGCTGATGGGCACCGAGCTGCGGCGTCGGCTCGAGCGCAGCCTCGGGCGGCCGCTGTCGCCGACGCTGATCCTGCGCCACCCGACGCTGGATGCATTGACCGCATATATCGCCGACCTCGACGAGCCTGTCTCCGGGGACATGTCCATGGATACGCGGTCGACCGCGCCGGGCGCCTGGGTGGTGGTGCCGCGGCCCGAGCCGGGGGCGCGCTTGCAGCTGGTGTGCTTTCATTATGCCGGCGGCGGCGCGTCGATGTACCGCGATTGGCCGGCGCTGCTCGGGCCGCAGGTCGAGGTGTGCGCGGTGCAGCTGCCGGGCCGCGAGGAGCGGATCGACGAGCCGGCGCTGACGCGCATGGAGCCGCTGCTGGACGCGCTGGTGGCGGCGCTGCTGCCGCGGCTGCGCGGGCCCTTCGTGTGCTTCGGGCACAGCATGGGCGCGCTGGTGGCGGTCGAGCTGGCGCGGCGGCTGGCGGCGGAGGGCCGTCCGGGGCCGGCGCATTTGTTCGTGTCGGGGTGCCCGGGGCCGGCCGCATATGTGCCCGGGGAGGCGCTGCACGGGCTCGGGGACGCCGAGTTCCGGGCGGCGCTGCGGCGGCACGGGGGGACCCCGGAGGCCGTGCTGCAAGACGAGGCGCTGATGGCGCTGCTGGTGCCGCTGCTGCGCGCCGACTTCGGGGTCGCGGAGCGCTGGGCCTACCGTTCGGGTCCGGCGCTGGGATGCTCGATCACCGGGTTCGCCGGCGAGGCCGACCCGATCGCCGTGCCGGAGCAGGTCCGGGCCTTCGCGGCGGAGACGACGGGGCGCTTCGATCTGCGGTGTTTCTCCGGCGATCACTTCTTCGTGAACAGCGCCCGCGCAGCGGTGGTCGCGGCGGTTCGGGCCGAGCTGGTTCGGTCCGGGCTCATCGGTGAGGGCCTGCCCGGCGAGCCGGCGCCGCGCCTGCACCACGAGAGGGGAGCGAGGGTATGAAGGCATTTCATGGCACATGGCGCCTGGTCTCCGGCCGGGCCAACGACGCCGACGGCAGGCTCGCGCTGCTGGTCTCGGACGGTCTGCTGCAATACACGGCCTCGGGCCTGGTCGCGGCCCAATGCGTGATCTCGCCGGAGTCGCCGGACCCGCGCATGGTCGCCGCGCTCGGCGGATACATCGCATACCACGGCACGTATACCGTGGACGAGGCGACGCGCAGCGTCGGGCATGCCGTGCGCGGCAGCAACGTCCCGGGCTACGTCGGCATGGTGTTGACGCGAGGGTACGCGTTCGTCGGCGACCGCCTCACCCTGTACGCACAACTGGCCGACCAGGCCGACGTCGGCGCGCAGGCGCGGGCCGAGATGGTATGGGAGCGCGTCGTTGAGCCCACGTGAAGGGCAGCCGCGCGCCGGTCCTGCGGTGCGAATGGCCGCCTGATCGCCCGTACTCACGCTCGCTCAGGCGCGGGCGTCGGTATCATTGAAGCCGTCGCCCGCGCCCGCCCAGTGCTGGCCATCGCCCCCTGGCCCGCCGCGTGCGACGTCCTTGCGACAAGCAAGGCCGTCCATCACCCAGGAGGCGGCGTGCGCGGCTTCCCAGTACTGCACGGTCGGTGCCTGCGGCAGCTCGGCGTCCGAGGACGTGCCGCTCGAGCTCGACCCGATCGACCCCATCGAGATCGAGCTCCCCCACGACCAGCACTGAGCCCGGCCCCGCGCCGCGCATCTCCCGGAGGGTCCGCGCAGCGCGGGCCCTCCGGCCTCGCTTCACGCTGATTGTGGCCTGAGCGCCCAGGTCGCGGACGCGACGGCCGAGCTGGCCGCCGCATCCGCGACCCTCGTTTGCTCAGCCACCCAGTTGGCCCGCGGACCCCGGGGCTCGTTGCACATCCATGGGGAGGTGCCCCGACGACGCAGCACTCTCCTCTGCGACAACCGCCGGCCTCGCCCCACATGTCCATGCGGCCGGGAAATTCCTCCGGGCCCACACGACCATCGAATCGGAGATATCACCATGAAGATCAAGACCAACGTCCTCGCGGGCAAATCGCTCATCACCAACTGCCATGGCCTCAACCAGCCCCCCGAGTGCTACGGCGGCATCAACCCGTGACTCACCCGCGCGCGGCCGGCTCGGCCGCGCGCCGTTAATCCTCGATCGGTGCATCTCCGGGATCGACCGCAATGTCCTCACCGCCATTCTCCGCCTCATGCACACGCACCGACGGCCCGGGGCAGACCGCCGCGGCCGCGATCGCGGAGATCGCCCGCCGGCACGGCCTCGACGTCTCCCCCCGCGAGGTCCTCGCGCGCGCGCGCCGGCCCGCGCCCGACATGGACCTGTTCGCCGTGCTGTTGACCGCGCGCCGCTGCGGCTTCGAGGTCGTCCCGCTCGAGGGCGGCTTCGACGAGCTGCCCGAGGTGCCGCGGCCCAACATCGTGCTGTTTCGCGGCCCCGACGAGCGCCCCGACTATATGGTCCTGCTCGCCATCGACGCCGATTCGGCGGTGATCGCCGACACGATCGAGGGCCGGGAGCGCCGGCTCTCCCGCGCCGACTTCACCGCCCGCTGGACCGGCGACGCCCTGCAGATCCTCCCCGACGCGGCCGGCTTCGCGGCGTTCCGGCGCGAGCTCCTCGCCCTGCGAAACCCGTGGCTCCGGCGCGGCCGCCGGCTCGGCCTGGTGCCCCTCACCGCCAGGAAGCTCCGCTTCGCCGCCCTCGCCCTGCTCCCCGCCGCCGCCCTCCTCGTGCCCGGCGCCCCCCTCGACCTCGCCCTGCGCGCCGCCCTCGGCCTCGCCGCCCTGCTCTCCCTGTGGCTGACCCTCTTCTCCGCCACCTGCGCCAGCTGCAGCGGCGCCGCGGCCCTGGTCGGCGCCCTACCCCTCGCGCCCGCCGGCCTCGCCCTCTACGGCGCCCTGCTCGCCGCGCTGACCCTCCACCCGGGCGCCGCCGCCCCCCTGCTCGCGCCCCTGCTCGCCGCCGCCGCCGCCGCCCACGCCGCGCTCCTGCTCCGGCTCCTGCGCTCGCCCCATCGCTGCGTGCCCTGCCTCGGCGTCGCCGCCGCGGTGCTCACCGCCCTCGCGCTCGCCCAGGCCCTGCACCCGGTCGCGCCGGCCCTCGCCGCCGCCGTCTTCCTCGCCAGCCTCGCCGCCACCCACAAGCTCGCCGACCTCGCCCGCGACCGCCTCGCGCTCGCGCTGCGCGACGGCGGGCTGCGCCTGGCCGCGAGGACCCTGGCCGAGCCGGCGCAGCCCGGCCCCGGTCGGGCGCGGCTCATCGTATACACATTGCCCGGCTGCCCGGCCTGCAACTACTATGAAATGGTGGTCCGCGGCCTGCTCGCGCAGGAATTCGGGTCCACCGTGACGATCGAGGAGCGGCGGCCGGGTCCGGGCGAGCCCGTCACCACCCCGCTGTTCGTCGTGCGGGGCTCCGCGGACGTCCTGGTCGAGGGCTTCCCGGCCGACCAGCTCCACGAGCGCCTGCGCTCGGTCCTCACCGCCGTGCTCGCCCCCGGCCCGCGCGACCTGCAGCCCTGCGGCGGGATCCACCTCGTCCACCCGCCGACCCGATACACCACCAACCCATGTCCACGAGCGCCCCGATGAGCCCCATCATTCACCACTTCCCGCCCGCGCTCGCGCATGGCCCCCTGCGCGAGGTCTTCACCGATATCTTCCTCGTGACCGGCGCCATGCACGGCCTGATCGGCGGCGCCCCGTGGCAATTCAGCCGCAACATGACGGTCGTGCGCGAGGGCGACCAGCTCACCCTGATCAACGCGCTCCGCCTCGACGACGCTGGCCTCGCCCAGCTCGAGCGCCTCGGCCGGGTCGCCCACGTCGTCAAGCTCGGCGCCCTGCACGGCCGCGACGACCCCTTCAACGTCGCCCACCACGGCGCGACCTTCTGGGCCCTGCCGGGCATGACCCACGACGAGGGCCTGCTCCCCGACAAGCTGCTGGTCCCGGGCGGCGAGATGCCCTTCGCCGGCTGCGAGCTGTTCGCCTTCGCCACCACCCGGCAGCCGGAGGGCATCCTCTGCGTCGACCGGGACGGCGGCGTGCTCATCGCCTGCGACGCCCTGCAGCACTGGCCCGCGCCGGACGAGTTCTTCGCCGACGACACCCGCCGCATCATGCAGGAGATGGGATTCTTCCACGGCGCGAACCTCGGCCCGGTATGGATGCAGATCAACGAGCCACAGGCCGAGGACTTCGCGCGCCTCGAGCAGCTCGAGTTTCGCCACGTGCTCGCTGGCCACGGCGCGCCCCTGCGCGAGCACGCCCGCGACGCCTTCGCCGCGACCTTCAGGCGCGTCTTCGGCGCGTAGACTCTGCACCGGCCGACGCTCGTGCAGGTGCCATGAAGGTGCTAATCGCCACCCTGGCATGATCCCGATCGGCGAAGCAGCGCCACGAGCTGCCGGGTGCCTGAGCGACGACGAGATCCTCGCGCTGATCACCGGCGGCGGCGAGACCGCGGACTTCGCCCGCTTCGACGAGCACCTCGACTCGTGCCCCAGCTGCTTCGACCTGGTCAGCATCGCGGCGCAGAACCTCTCCACCGCCCCGCCGTCGCGCGGCCCGGACGACCCGCCCGCCACCGCCCGCCTGCCGCGAACGCAGCTGACGCTGGCCCGGGGTCACGTCGTCGGCGACCGCTACGAGATCCTCGGGATCCTCGGCGTCGGCGGCATGAGCGTCGTCTACCTCGCCCACGACCCCGTGCTCGACCGCCGCGTCGCCCTCAAGATCCTGCGCCGCGACCAGCTGTCCCTCGACGCCGGGGTCCGCCTGCGCCTCATCCGCGAGGCGCGTACGGTGAGCAGGCTGGCGCACCCCAACGTCGTCGTCGTCTTCGACGTCGGCAACCTCGAGGACGAGGTCTTCATCGTGCTCGAGCACGTCGACGGCCAGACCGCCCGCGAGCACCTCGCGGCCCGCCCGTGGTCGCTGCGCGAGATCATAGATGTCTACCTCGGGGCCAGCCGCGGCCTCATCGCCGCGCACGCCGCCGGCATCATCCACCGCGACTTCAAGCCCAAGTATCGCCGACTCTCTCAGACCGCCCCGCAGCCCACCGACCGGCCGCATTCCCACTCCCAGGGGCGTTTTGAGAGGGTCGACGTGGACCGGGCTGCCCCGGGGCGCCCCGGTGTGCCCCACGTTTTGGCAAAGCGTTGGCAACGGGCGGGGCCGCCGGAAGACCAACGGGGACATGGTCCACGGAACACCTGCTGGTGCGTGGTCGGCCCGTTGCCGATCATGACCGATGCGGTGCAACGCTTTACCTCGGCAGTTCCGCGGCGTAAGCCGTGCGGTCAATGATCAGCGCGACTCGCCACACCGCGCCGTACCACGAACTGGGGATGAGTTCTCGTCGCCACCCAAAATTCAGGACTCATAGGGAACATCTCCCGCGGAGGCCGGCGGTTCGTCGTCCCCGATGTCGATGGTGTTGCCATACCCGAGCGAGCCCGATCCGTTGTAGCCCCAGCACCGTAACGCCGAGTCCGCGAGAAGTGCGCACACATGAGCGCGACCTGCGGTGATCTGTACGGCCGGGGCACCCCCGACCATCACAGGACCGAGGTTTACAGGCAACTCATCGTCCCCTAGGTCCATTGTATGCCCGTAGCCATGGGTTCCGCCTGCACCCGAGCCCCAACAGCGAAGTTCGCCACCCGTCAGGACTACACAGGTGCCGTACCATGACGCAGTGAGATCGATGACCGCGCTTGGAAGCGATACTATCCCTGCCGGGTTAGGCGTCTCGTCATCCCCAATATCCTCTGTGTGGCCCAACCCGAGCGCGCCGAACTGATTGAGGCCCCAACATATCACTACGCCGTCAACACGTAACGCGCAGGTGTGGCGACCGCCCGCCGCCAAGCGCGCGACTTTCCCACCAAGTGCGACAGGGCCGACCGAACTGGGAAGCTCGTTATCTCCGACGTTCTCGTCATTGCCATAGCCGAGAATCCCGGAGCCCTTGTACCCAAAGTCCGCGACGGTCCAGCCCCAACATCGAACTTCGCCCTCTTTCAGGAGTGCACAAGTATGGGCGCCACCCAAGCCTGCGCCGCCCGTGACAACCTGGACAGCGGCTCCACCAATTGATACATCACCTGCGCTGGCGGGTGACTCGTCGTCACCGATGTTCTGCGTGTGGCCATAGCCAAGCTGGCCATGACTATTGAAACCCCAACAGCGGATCGTCGCGCTCGCGGTCACGGCGCAGGTGTGTCGCTCACCAACGGCCACGGCCTCGGCCTCGACCCCCACAGTGGCTGGGACAGATTCCTGCGCGCTTTTCGCAGGCGCGGCACTCGTACCGAGGCCCAGTTGGCCCGCGTCGTCGTTGCCCCAACACCGCACCTCTCCTGTGTTGCTTACGGCGCAGCTATGTTCACCTAGATCGAGGTCACGTGCACCGAAGCCCGCTGGGACATCGCCAACGCTGGCCGGCGTCTCGTTGTCACCGATGTCCTCGGGCAGTGCGCCACCCCACCCAGTACAGAAGTTGGCAGCGCTTCCCCAGCAACGGAACGTCCCATCGTCCCTGAGCACACACGAACAATATTCGCCGGCGACGACCCGACGTCCTGGTGGTGGGAACTCGGTATCCGTTGCTTGGCCCGTCACGGTAGGCGCGGTATCCGTTGCCTGGCCCGGCATGGTCGAGCCGCTTTCGCTCGTGGCGGCGCCCGAGCCGGACGACCCGGGGCCCTGTCCGCTGTCGCCGCAGCCGCTTAGCGAAGCCAATACAGTGCCCCCGAGGGCTCGGAGTAGACGGAAGAGTAACGGATCATTCATACGGCACCGGACCAGCCGAGAAAGGAGATTCGTCATCGCCGATATTCATGGTGTTCCCGAGACCGAGCTGCCCGCTGTGATTGGCGCCCCAGCACCAGAGCGTCTCAGTCCGTGCGCGCGCGCACACATGCGCGCCCCCGGCAGCAATCTGCACAATCTCCTCTTCGCCGAGATCGAGCGCCGGCAAGTCGGCGGCCAACTCGTTATCTCCCATTGTCTCGACATTGCCGAGGCCGTGAGAACCCGCTAAACCGCTACCCCAACAATGAACTTTGCCCGTGTCGAGCAACACGCAAGTTCCGTTGGCATACAATGCGAGATCGACGACAGGCGATGCGAGCACCACGAGCCCCGCGGGCGTCGGCGTTTCGTCATCGCCGATAGGCTTGGTGTGACCCAGGCCGAGTTGGCCGTAGGTGTTCACGCCCCAACAAATGAACTGCCCATCTCGCAAGACGGCGCACGTGTGACTGCCACCTGCATCAAGGCGTGCGGCGGGACCAGGCAGGACCACAGGCTCGACCGACGACGGCAACTCGTCATCGCCAATGTTGTCCAGATTCCCGTAGCCAAGCATGCCTCCCGCCTGAAGGCCTTCGAAAGAACCACGGCCCCAGCAGCGTACCTCCCCCGATGCGAGCAATGCGCAGGCGTGGCCGTCTCCGGCGACCAGTTGCACGACGACGTCGCCTAGTGAGATATCGCCGGCGACACCTGGGGGCTCGTCATCGCCTATGTTCATGGTGTGGCCATATCCGAGTTGACCGGCGTCATTTGTGCCCCAGCAGCGCACTGAGTGCTGCTTTGTTAGCGCACAGCTGAATCGATCGCCGACAACGACGGCCTGTGCACTGGCACCGAGTGAAACATCGACCGCATCGCTCGCACCGCCTGGATACATCAAATCCGCCGACTTCCCGCGGCCAAGTTGACCCTCACTGTCATCCCCCCAACACCGCACATCTCCATTGCTGGTCACTACGCAACTATGAAACCCCAGCGATAGGTCCGCGAGCGTAAACGAAGCCGGTACATCGCCGACGCTTGCCGGAGTCTCGTCGTCGCCAATATTGAAAATATTCTGCGCGCCCCAACCTGTGCACTGATCCTCGGCACTCCCCCAACATCGGAAGGTGTGATCGTCCCATAGGATGCAGGTACAATGGGCTCCGGCAACCACCTGGTCTAGAGAAGCGTGCGTCGCGCACTTGGTCTCGCAGCCGGTCGTCACATCGCCTGTCGTAGGCTCTGGCTCGCTCGAGGTCATCTCGGTCGTCAGCATCGGCAGGCTCGCGGTGCCGCTCTCCGACGGCCCGCTCGCGTCGCCATCCTCGCCGGGCGGCGCGCTGGAGCAGCTCGCCGCGACCAGGGAAATTGCCCCGATCCATACGGCCCGAGCCTTCAACCCCAGCACTCCCCCCAATTAGAGCAGATTTGGCCAGGTTCACAGGAAAATTCGTCGCACGCTGGGACGCATTCTGCGGCGGGCAACGCATCCCTGTCGCATACAAGCACACCCGGCTCGAGCTCGCAGTAACCATCCGATTCACAGTCCGGGATGAGGCAGATCGTCGGCTGGTTGACTGTTGAGCCACAAATGCGCGCAGATGCAGCGCAAAGATCGCTGCAAAATCCCTCTGGCGGTCCCTCGAGTTCATCCCAGCAGGCGCCGCGGGCTCCAACATCAATCCCGGGCAGATCAGGGGGCGTACCGAAACATCCTAGCCCAGGGGGACATTCCAGCGAGTTTGGCAAGCATGGGCAGCCGACCCTGTTGTCCAACATCGAACTGCAATCGTGGCAAGTCCACACACCAGGGTTATCCTCGCGACACACCGAAGTCACGTCGTTACAGTAACGTCCGTCCTGAAAGTAAGCCGCGACCCCAGTGGAGTCCGGGACCTCAAGGCAAGGACCTCCGGGGCATCCCGGCGTGTCGAACTGGCACTCCCCTGGGAGGATACAGTCCGAGACATCGAATGTGCAGCCCGCCTCGCAGGCGAGTTCGCCGTCACCCTCTCCTAGCGTGAGACAGGTCGACCCGCCGAGGTCGTCCCCGTCGCAAAATTCGCCAGCTTCTAGAGCACCATTGCCGCACACCGGATCGAGAACATGACCCAAAAGTTCCACTGAATCGAGAAGAGTCGTGAACTGACCATTGCCGTTCTCTGCCGGGTCGACTGCGATGCGGAGCCTTTCAAGACGGCCCAGATCCACGCCGACGAACTCGGTCAGCGGAATACGCACCGTCGTCCAGAAGGTGTTCATCGCGCATACGACGGCAGGCTTGATAGTAGCAGTCTCGACGCCGATACGAGGCGCAGCAACGCGCTGATATACAGCGCTGGAGAGCGGCGCCGAGGTACCGCCGTCAGCATCGCTCAAAGTCACGCGTACGACAAGGTCTGAGAGATCCTGAGTAGCGATGAACGCTTGACAGGCGGCCTCTACACCCAAAGCATCGCCGGGGAATGGATAGAATGGAATCTCGGCGGGCAACACCTTGGCCACCCGGAAACTCAGGACCGACAACGAACTGCCAAGGCTGTCCAGAGGCGCTGACGGCTCCTCGAAGCCATCGAGACGCACCTCGATCCACGGCGAGGCCGCGACTGACATCGCCACGGATTCGCCGCGAAGTGACTCGCGTTGCCCTGCAGCTTCGGATGGCACCTGAACTAGCCCCGGGCCCGGAGTCACTGAACCCGTACCCTCTTCCTGCTCGAACGGTACGCTAAAGTAGCGGACAGTCTGCCGGAATCCCCCCTGTTCAGTCCCGCCCTCGCGAAACTGGGGAAATACCGGAATCTCCTCGGCGATGCCGCACGACGGCGGATCTGCGATACACTCAGGTTGTACGGCCCCAGTGAAGAACGGACGATAATCTGGTTCGTCGTAGAGGTGCCAACGGAGGAATCCCAGTGAGTAGCTCTTGCCAAGTATCGCGCCGCGCGAAAGGGGCTCGTCTCCCGTCCAACCGGCATGTGGAACGCCAAAAGTCCAGACCATGGCCTTCACAATTGCATCTGCGGGCACGACGCTCGCTACCTCCGGGGCCGACAAATCGTTGAGGGTCAACCCCTCGCCGGTCCTGTCGCCATCCTGGCTTCCTTCGAGAACCAGCGATCCTCGGGTCGAGCCGTCGACTAGAGCGGCGCGTTGCGCCTCCTCGCTCCCGTTCGGATATCCACAGTCCTTGGCGCTATAGTTGCCAAGGCATACGCTAGTCGGCGCAAGTGTGACCACGGCCTCCGTCGGGAGCATTTCGAGCGAGTCGAGGTCGAGCCTGGTAGCGACCACCGCAGCTTCGCCGCCCCGACTGTGACCACCGTAGGCCATCAAGTTGTTGAGCTTCTCTGTCAGGGCGTGATCACCAGCGACCAACTCTGGTGCCCGGCGGCGCAGGCAAGCCAGCATCTCTCCGCGCAGGCTGATCGGTGCGCTGTTCGTGGAGTTCGACATCGCCACAGAAACGATGCCATTGCGCGCTAGGTGGGCGAGGAGACCCGAGTAATCGCCCTCGTCGAAACCATTACCCGCATTGAATAGCCACAGTGGAAACAGGCCATCAGCCCACACTCCCGGCTGGCCCTCAGCGGCCGGATACCACAGGCAATACTGCATCTCGAAGGGCAAGTCGGCCAAGATGGCAGCAGCCTTGGCCGAGGCGATTGCCGGAAAGTCGTCGCAGTCCTCACTAGCGAACATATCGATAGTGGCGCATTGATCGTCGGCGTCGAAAGTGAGCCAACACCCCGGGTCATTGACTTGGCACCCAGGAATGGGACCCTCATTGTAGAAGGTTTGCGCGGTATCAAGGCTACAATCGCTTCCCTGGAGACTTGGCGGACAGTTGCAGGCGATCTGTCCGTCGCCCACTTCAGCGTCGCATGTCCCTTCGCCGCTGCAGCAACTGAGGACGCCCTCGGCAACAGTGCAGCCACATTTGCCGCATTCGGAGACCTCGCTCTGAGGATCGACGATAATCGACTCGAAGCCCGTGATGGCGATACCGAGCGCTTGAACCTCGACGAGCGGGATCGGGATTCGTAGCGTGTCTGTTCCCGCGCCGCCGCTAAGCACTTCTCCGGCCTCCAACTCACAGGGATCAAGCACGATAACGGTATCATCTCCTTGGCCAGCCTGAATTGTATCGCGTCCGTGGCCACCGATTAGCACGTCATTGCCAGATCCGCCATTGAGCGTATCGTTGTCGGCGTCCCCGTACACGAAATCGTCGCCCGCGCCGGCGTTCACGACGTCCTCTCCAGGGCCCCCCCGAAGCAGATCGTTGCCATTTTCCGCGTGAATTGTATCCGCGCCGGCATCCCCGAATACCTGGTTATCGCCCTTCCCTGCTTGGATTGTGTCGTCGCCAGGGCCGCCGTAACACTTATCGGCGCCGCCTTGGGCTACCAGAATATCGTTGCCATCGTGCCCATACAATTCGTCAGACTCGTTGCGAGATTTTAACGAATCATTGCCGCCTCCTCCTGCTAGGAGCACGGGCCCCGTGCCGCCATGGAGGACGTCATCGCCGGGACCGCCGATTGCGGCATGGAACCCACCTGGCGACTTATCATTGACAACATCATCACCGCCAAGAGTGACGTAGCAACGATTCGCCGAGCTCATGTTGAAAACGTCGCTACCACTAGTGCCTAGCACTGCGACCGTGCCCGGCGGACAACACGTCGCTGAATCTTCACATGTCGGTTCGAGGAACGCGGGCGAAGGCAAGGGCTGCAGTTGCGTACTCGCAGGCGGGGTACCGGGGTCTACAGGACTTCCTAACGGTGGTAGTCTGGACGCGACTTCATCGACTTGCGACGGTGAACTGCCCTCACACGCGACGATGGATAGTGACAACAATGAAAGGTGTCTGCGGCTATTCTTGTAAAGCGGCATATTTGGGCCTTTTCGCCCTGCGCCGGATAGCTGCAGGACATCACTTCGTTACCAGATCTTCGAGCCGAGCGTCAATCGCGCATCTGGCGCACTCTTCGACGTCGCTCATCACGAGCCGGACCCGCCCTCCCAGAACTCAACGTGGGTGCTGAACGTAGTCGTGAGGGACTGCGCTATCCAGTAGCCAAGGGCCTTTTGCAGCGCGGCTGGTCGACCGCGCCACACCGTGTCCACAGCGCGCCTGCGTGGATCTGCCCGCTCCGAGAGCGCAAAGCATGCGCTTCACGTCGATGATGCGCTTCACGCCGATGATGGGCGTGGAGTCGCTCAGCATCCGCGGCGATGAGACGGCATTATCGACCCGCTTCACGCCGCGGATGGGCCCCGATCAAGGTCCTGGCGCCGCGCGCGCCCAAGGGACCGCAGCGCAGCCACGCTCACCCCTGGAAGCTCGCGCCATGACGCCCAACGTCCGGCGCGTCGTGGCCGGGCCGCCTTGGGGGCTCATGGGCCCGCGGCAGGCTGATCGCGCGCACCGGCACGATGGTTACCGAGCAGGATCAGCTCCTTGCCAGCCTGCCTGCGTTCCTCGCCACAATCGAGGCGACCTTCCCCACCTTCGACTCGCACATCATGGTCGCCAACCCGGACGGGACCTGGCCCGGCTGGGGCTGCGGGCCTCGGTGACGCCGCCAAGCGTGCGGTAGCCCGATCACGTCGCGCTCGGCCGTCAGCGCATTCCGCCGCGTGCGCGACCCCGCCGGGCCCGGCACTGCCCACGCGACCGTGCCGGCCGCGGGCGTGTTGACCTCGAACGGGACCGGGCGGTGGTCGGACACCGCCTCGCGCTCGGCGATGATCTCGAGTACGTGGGCGCCATTATCGACCGCCCCATAGATCGCCACCGCACCCGAGAAGACGCCGCCGCCCTCGTCCTGCAGGGCGCCGATGTCGATGCCGTCCAGCCTGGCACGTGCGGATGTAGCGAAAACCGTCGTCGTGGTGAAGGGCACCGGGCCCGCGAGCGCGACCGGTAGGGAGCATCCTCGACGGCCTTGAGGTCTGCATCGAAGTTGTCCGCGCAGCCCGCAAGTGCGACGGCGACGGCCAAGGCGAGGGTGGGACGCAACATTGCTCTACGGTATCACGTGCGCCGGCGCGCGTGGTGTCGGTAGCCGGGCCCAACGGCGACCCGACGCACCCGACGGCTATCGCCCACCCGCCGCCCGCCTGTCGCACACTCGAGCGCGCGCCCCCCCTCGCCCGACCGCATACGATCTCCGATCGGAGGTGCGCTTCACGTTGATGATGCGCTTCAAGTCGATGATGCGCTTCAAGTCGATGATGCGCATCGAGTAGCTCAACATCCGCAGCGATGATACGGCATCATCGACGCGCTTCATGTCGCGGACGCGCTTCGTTCCGCGGCCCAAGGTCGCCGAGGCAGTCCGCTA
>Ga0209480_10000669_pt1 | contig 27071 bp, 20 predicted proteins | sample JI61114C2DNA_FD_187501 | JGI IMG/M metagenome (GOLD analysis project Ga0209480, IMG submission 187501) | Wastewater effluent complex algal communities from Wisconsin, to seasonally profile nutrient transformation and Carbon sequestration -... | ecosystem: Engineered > WWTP > Effluent > Algae... | reverse complement strand
CTTTAAAATTTTTGCAAATGTAACCGTATAAACTAAACAACCCAACCCAAGTTTTCAAGGATGTGCAAATAAATCCCCAAATTTGGTCTGAGATGGTCTTGCTTTTGTAGGTTTGCATATATAACCCATACTGAATCAAATGCTTAAAGCGCATCATATTACCAAGTCCTATGGCCAACTTTCTGTATTAAAGGGGGTGGACATTTCTGTTAATAGGGGTGAAATAGTCAGTATTTTGGGTTCTTCCGGTGCTGGCAAGAGCAGTTTGCTCCATATTTTGGGCACTTTAGACAGGGCCGATACAGGAACTATTAGCATCAACGGACAGTCTGTTGAGAAGCTAAAAGGAAAGGAATTGGCCGCTTTTAGAAACAAGCATATTGGATTTGTATTTCAGTTTCACCATTTGTTACCCGAATTTTCTGCCCTAGAAAATGTTTGTATTCCCGGATGGATAGCTGGTAGAAAAAGAAAAGAAGTGGAAGAACAAGCCGCCGCTTTACTGGAAAAAATGGGACTGGGCAACAGAAAAGAGCACAAACCACAGGAGCTTTCTGGTGGTGAACAACAAAGGGTGGCCGTTGCCAGGGCCTTGATTAATCAACCCGTAATTGTATTTGCTGACGAACCTACCGGTAATTTAGATAGTAAGAACGCCAAAGAATTGCATGATTTATTTGTGTCATTGAGAAACGAATTCCAACAAACTTTTTTGATTGTGACCCACAATGAAGAACTAGCCGCTATGAGTGACCGCAGCTTATTTATGAAAGATGGGTTAATCTTAGAACCCTAGTAATCATTGATTGTTTAAGACAATCTTGGTCTCCATGGCTTTTCTGGCACTTGTAGTAAATGCCCAATATATCTGCTTAGTTGGAATAAATAATCGCTCAAGCGATTTAAATATTTAATCACCAGCGGATCTACAAACAATTCGTGTTCCATCATATTTACACAACACCTTTCTGACCTTCTGCAAACACAACGAGCCACATGCGCGGTTGAAATAGCGGGATGACCTCCTGGAAGAATAAAAAATTTCATAGCAGGCAAAAGCTCATTCATGCTATCAATTTCTTTTTCCAAAAACAGGATATCCGATTCCTTTAAATCTGGAATCTTCATCATGGGCTCTTTTTCGGGATCACAGGCCAAGGAAGAACCAATGGTAAACAAGCGGTCCTGCACTTCTGTAAGGGTTGTTTTGGAACGAGCATCTGTTAAATGGTCACCTAATAAGCCAATATAAGAGTTGAGCTCATCAATTGTTCCGTAAGTATCAATCCGAATATGGCTTTTGGCCACTTTGGTTCCACCAATCAAACTGGTTTTACCCAAGTCACCGGTTTTGGTATAAATCTTCATTGCCATATTGTCCATGTATTTATCTCTACCCTACCTAACAAAAGTAATTTTTAAAGGTTCAGAAATAAAAAAGGAGAGAATCACTTCTCTCCACAATTTCTCTACTTTTTGGTATTAATGACTAAGATGCGTTACCATGTCTTCAGATTTGACCCTATCACTTTCAATTAAACCATCTCTTAATCGGACAATTCTATGAGCATAACCAGCAATATCTTCTTCGTGGGTAACCAATACTACGGTATTACCCGCTTCTTGAATTTTTCCAAAAATGCGCATTACCTCTACAGAAGTCTTGGAATCCAAGTTACCCGTAGGTTCATCGGCCAATAAAAGGGAAGGATTGTTCACCAAGGCCCTGGCAATGGCCACACGCTGAATCTGACCACCAGACAACTCATTTGATTTGTGGTGGCTTCTCTCTGCCAAATCCACTTTTTTCAAAGCTTCCATGGCGCGTTCTGTTCTTTCTTTCTTATTAATCCCTGCATAAATTAAAGGAAGGGCCACATTTTCAACTGCGGTTAACCTTGGTAGCAAATTGAATTGTTGGAATACAAATCCAATTTCCACATTGCGCACACCAGCCAAATCATCATCGGCCATTTTGCTAACATCTTTACCATTCAAAATATACTTACCACCTGTAGGAGAATCCAAGCAACCCAAGATATTCATCAGGGTACTCTTTCCACTACCTGAGGGTCCCATTAGGGCCACATATTCATTTTTAAAAATGTCTAAGGATATGCCTTTCAGCACTGGAATGGCCTGATTACCCATAAAATAGCTTTTCTCAATTCCTTCCAGTTTAATAATTGCGTCGCTCATATATTGCTTTTGAATGGGTTATTTATTTTTTAATAACGGTAGGAACTTTAAAAAATGCTTCATCTGCTAAAGGCGCATTTAACAAAGCTTCTTCTCTTTGAATGGAGCCCTGAACCTGGTCTTGTCTAAGAATATTTACAGCATCACCCATATGCAACAAGGGCTCAACGCCATTGGTATCAACGGTTTGCAACTGTTCAATAAATCCTACCATTTTTTGAAGATCATTTCTAATTTCTGATCTAGCCTCTGTATCAAAACTCAATTTGGAGAGGTTGGCAAGATTGTCTACTAATTCATTGGTAATTTCCATCAGAACAAAAATAATTGAAACCCTCGCAAATCAAGGGAGTTATTGTTGAAAGGCAATTTTATCAAAATAATGGTTAAAATAAAGGATATGCAATTTGAAAGCCTGAAATCTATGTATTTGGCAAAGCTACTAAAAGTCATTGTTTAGCTTTTATTGTGAGATCTCCTTGAGATTATCAACATTTTTTCCTGATTAGATGTAAAATTTACATTTATTAAAAAAATTAACATTAGAAAAAAGAAATCTATATATAATATTATTAAATTGTAACTACAAAATCCCCCCGATTATGTTAGTTTATGTACTACTTGCAATTTACCTAGTATGCTTGTATGTGGCGTACAAAGGTGCTGCAACTTCGGAAAACTGAAATCTGAAAGGATTCAGCAGAGTAAGAAATTGCTAAAAACCTCAGTAATACCCAATACTGAGGTTTTTTTGTGTCAAATATTTTCCATTATCTTCGGGTAATTAGTTGCATAACTAACTAATTTTGACGATCCTTAAATTGCTAATATGAAACGTTCAATCAAAAAAGTTGCCGTATTGGGTAGCGGGGTAATGGGATCCCGTATTGCTTGTCATTTTGCTGGTATTGGTCTACAGGTCTTATTACTAGACATGATTCCAAAAGGAGCAGAAGAAAGTACAAAACCAGCTGAGAGAAATAAATTGGTTAATGATGCATTAACTGCTGCTATTAAGAGCAATCCCTCTCCTGTTTATAATAAAGACGTAGTTAAGAAAATCCGTACTGGCAACTTCACAGACAATATGAAAGATATTGCTACGGTGGATTGGATTATTGAAGTAGTAGTAGAGAGATTAGATATCAAGCAATTGATCTATACCCAAGTGGAGCAATTTAGAAAACCAGGCACACTGGTTAGTTCTAATACTTCTGGTATTCCCATTCACTTAATGGCAGAAGGAAGATCAGAAGATTTTAAAAAGCATTTTTGCGGTACCCACTTCTTTAATCCTCCAAGGTATTTGCGCTTATTAGAAATTATTCCTACACCCTATACGGATCCTGAAATTGTCAATTTCTTAATGCTGTATGGCGATTTGTTTTTGGGTAAGACCACGGTGCTTTGTAAGGATACGCCTGCATTTATTGCCAACAGGGTTGGGGTATTTAGCATCATGAGCATTTTCCATATCATGAACAAATTGGGTCTAAGCATTGATGAAGTAGATGCACTTACAGGACCCATTATTGGTAGACCCAAATCAGCCACTTTTAGAACAGCAGATGTAGTAGGGATTGATACCTTGGTTAAAGTAGCCAAGGGCGTGGCCGATAACTGCCCAACAGATGAAGCAAAAGCCATTTTTCAAATACCCGAATGGTTAGATAAAGTAGTAGCCAATAATTGGCTGGGCGATAAAACAGGTCAAGGATTTTTCAAGAAGACCAAGTCTGAAGCAGGAAAAGAGATCCTGACTTTGAACCTGAGCACCATGGAATATGGTCCCAGAAACAAACCCAAATTTGCCAGCATTGAAGCTGCCAAACCCATTGAAGATTTAAAACAGCGGATTAAAATGTTGAGTGCAGCTCCTGATAAAGCGGGAGAATTTTACAGGGCATTCCACTTTTCATTGTTCTCATATATCTCACACCGAATTCCTGAAATCAGTGACGAGACCTATAGACTGGACGATGCCATGAAAGCGGGTTTTGGATGGGAAATAGGCGCATTTGAAAGCTGGGATACAGTAGGTGTTGCCAAGACCGTAGCTGCCATGAAAACGGCTGGATATGCTGTTGCTCCATGGGTAGAAGAAATGCTAGCCACGGGTGCTCAAACCTTCTTTAAAGTAGCAGACGGAAAAAGAATGTATTACGATCTTGCCAGCAAGTCTTATTTGGCCATGCCTGGTGGAGAAGCATTCCTGATTCTAAATAACCATTCAGACAAGTTGGTTTGGAAAAACTCTGCTTGCAAAATGTATGATATTGGAGATGGTGTAGCTGGTTTTGAATGGAGCACCAAAATGAATAGTATTGGTGGTGAAGTATTGGAGGGTTTGAATAAAGCCATCGGCATTGCCGAAGAAAAATTCAAGGGATTGGTCATTGCCAATGAGGGTGCCAATTTTAGCGCTGGTGCCAATGTGGGCATGATCTTTATGTTGGCCATTGAGCAAGAATATGATGAACTGGATATGGCTATTAGAATGTTCCAAAATAGCATGATGCGTTTGCGCTATTCTAGTATTCCAGTGGTTACTGCTCCTCATGGTTTAACACTTGGTGGTGGTTGTGAAATGAACCTACACGCAGACAAGGTTTGTGCCGCTGCAGAAACCTATATTGGTTTGGTAGAATTGGGCGTTGGTCTGATTCCAGGTGGTGGAGGAACCAAGGAATTTGCTATGCGCGCGGGCGATGAATTACACGAGGACGAACCAGAAACTGTGACTTTAAAAAACAGGTTCTTTTCTATTGCTACCGCAAAAGTGGCCACATCTGCCAAAGAAGGATTTGATATGGGCATTTTGCGTAAGGGTCAAGATGAACTAGTCATGAATATTGGCCGCAGAATTGCCGAAGCCAAAAAATCAGTCATTGAAATTTATGACCAAGGTTATACCATGCCTACCCAAAGAACAGACGTTAAAGTTATGGGTAAAGCGGGTCTTGGCGCCATGCTTGCGGGAATCAATGGTATGTGGCGTGGCGGTTATGCTACAGACCACGATGCATTAGTTGCGCGCAAATTGGCCTATGTTCTTTGCGGTGGCGATTTGAGTGAACAGAGCCTGGTGTCTGAGCAATACTTACTTGACCTTGAAAGAGAAGCTTTCTTGAGCTTATGCGGAGAGAAAAAGTCTTTGGAAAGGATTCAGGCGGTGTTGAAAACGGGAAGACCAATCAGGAATTAGAAGTGAAGAGTGAAGAGAGGAAGGAAAAGTTATAAGTGAAAAATAGACAGACTATTTGAATTTTTATTTTCGAATTGGAATAAAAAGGGTAGAATTTTAAATTCTACCCTTTTCGTTTATTATTCATTCAACTTTTTGAATATTGACTTATTCTATTTGATAAATAGCCCAGTTGGATGTTTGATACATGAGAAGGGTGCGCAAATTTTTAGAAACTTTCATCTGTTGTAAGTTATAGTCATTCAATACAGTCTGATTGTGCATTTCGTTATCCCTTTTTGCAATTAACATGTATTTAGCGGCTACAGCCGGATTTTCAACAATTGTAACAAAGGATTTTTGGTGTGGCAAGATAAGACCGTTTAAATTTCCTTTGTGCACTACAATACCATATGCAGATGCATCATCAATTAGCATTTTATCTTTATCCGAAACTATACTTGTTATATAATTAGCTACCAACTCGGACTCACTTAAAACCCTAGGCCCCTTCCAATTATCTAATATTCCTTTCATTTCAGTTTCAAATTGGAATTCTTCATCATTATCAGAGTGAATAAAGAAATAGAATCCCATTCCTATTGTTAAGATAGTAGCAACACTAAAAATCCAAGAGGAAGATCTGATACTATACTTTGAAGTCCCGTAATAACAAATGGCTAACAAACCAATAGGAATAAAGAGTAAGTAATAACCCAATGTAAGTGTGTGCTTATAATCTAACAACATCAAGGAATAGTAAAATAACATAGCCAAGATGGTGAACAATTCATAGAGCTTTCCCTTGAATAGCACCAAAGCTGCCACAAAAATGGGGGTTAGAAATAAAATGAAACCCTGAATCACAATCTGTGACTGATAAATAAAATTATTTCTGGTAGCAGAAGAAAGCAGATTAGTCATAGTCCTGTTTCCCGTAATACGCCAGTTGGCATATTGGCTGTCTAAGAAGTAGGTGGGAGATCCCGCGTACTGGGCATTCAGACCTCGGAACAAGATCACGGCCATCAAGGGCAATAAGAATAATACCAAGTAAATAGAAGCCGTTCTATTAGCCAGCTTACGCCTTTGTGAACGATTGTTTAGGGCTTCAAAATATTGGAAAAGTGGAGAGTCGTCTTTGTTTATTTTAATTCCGTCTAAGGAGATCAAAAAGATAAATGGGAAAAAGGCCAGAACCAACCAGATAAACTCATAGTTGGTAAAAATAAAACAGGCAATAAAGATACTGGCCAGTGATAAGTGATAGGTTACCGGTTGTTTATAATACCTAAATAATGACCTAAATATTAAATAAGCCACCAAGGCAACAATGGCATTTCTTCTTCCGGTTACCGCTGCAAATACAAACATGGGATGCAGGGTGAATAACAAGAAAATAAGTGGGGTGTATAATTTCCAAGAGAATTCTGACTTTTTAAACTCTTCCAATAATTGGTAAAACAATGCTGCAATCATCACAATACTGGCAGCTACCGGGGCATACAAATAACCTAGTGGCACAAAGGCTAATCCAGACATAAAAACCAAAGAAGGAAATGTAAACCCAAGTGTCAAGATGGTGTTAGAATCTGTATTAAATAACAACATCAATTTTTCAGAATAAAACAAACCTGAAGAATGCTCAAAGCCATGCCTTCTCAACAACCACGATATAATCACGTAGAAGAAGATCAGAAAAATGGTTAATATTTTATTCAGGTTCTTTGGCATGTTCACTAGTGTGCTGCAGCAGGTTCAGCAGCGTGTGCCGCATTGGCACTGCTACTAACCTTGGTTAATCCATGGTTGGTTTTTTCCCAATAAAACGGTTTGTATATCAATTGCCATAATCCTTTGTAAGCTGCAATACTGTGCATAATCCAATACAATGGGTTTAAAGCAGCAAATAAAATGAGTTCATAATACCTTCTTTTGAATACGCTCAACATATTTACATAAATCATTAAAGTATTTCCTGCCACCAAGTTAAATGTGGCTATGTACAAAATCCAATCTGGGAAAATGGCTGTTACAAATGTTAGTTTTACAATACTATAAAGCAATAGGAAACTCAACAATACCGGATACAGCAAGAAGGTAATAGAAGTACCGGCAATAAAGAAGTTAAATCCAAGAAAACCTCTCCAGCCAATCCTTCTAATCAAACGTGCGGGGTTGCGCATGTGTACCAAGGTAGTTTGCATATAACCTTTGATCCATCTAGAACGCTGTCTAATCCAGTTAAAGGGTTCGTTATTGGCTTCTTCTAAAGTGGTACTATTTACTACCCCTACTTTAAATCCTTTTTCAAATACACGCACACCCAAATCCGCGTCTTCTGTTACGTTAAAGGGATCCCATCCGCCCAACTCCATGAGTTTGTCAAACTTAAAGTGGTTACTAGTTCCTCCAAGTGGAATTGGAATATCCAAAGACATGAGACCTGGTAACATATAATCAAACCAATAAGTATATTCTAAGGTAAACATGCGGGTTAGCATGTTCTCATTCTTATTAAAATAGTTTAAGGCTCCCTGTAATACCACAAACTCATCCGGTAATTTACGGAAGAGCACCACACATTTTTTTAATTGATCTGAATCCGGAACGTCTTCCGCATCATAGATGGCCAAGTATTCCCCCTTACAAAAAAATAGCCCATAGTTACAAGCTTTGGGTTTGGTTTTGGGCATGTGAAAGGGTACCACAATGGTTTCAAAATTGGCCGGAAAGTCCAAGTTTCTTACCGCATTCAAAGTCTTATCATCGTCTTCCTCAATCAAGAGTTTTACGTCTAGTTTACCCCTTGGATAGTCCAAGCTTCTCAGGTTCCAAATAAGTTTACGAATCAGTTTATCTTCTTTATACACCGGTAATAAAATGGTGTATACGGGTAGGGTATTTTCAGGAAGCGCTTTTACTTCTTCTTTGTTCACCATTTCATTCATCTCTGCCATGGAACCCTTTAAAGAGAGATATAGTTTGAATAGGATGGTAAAGAAAAAGGCCACGCTAAACAATACATTTGAGTACATGGCCGTCTTTACAAAATTGATAAAAAGCAAAGAAACAAAAATGGCTATTGCCCCAAAAATGACTATTAGCTGAGGATCTGTAAAAGTAACCAGACCTGACTGTTCTGGGTCTTTACGCATGAGCGAGAATACGGATTCTTTTACATAGTATTCCCCTCGCTTAATGTGCACCAGCCAGGTAATATCCAGATCAGACGCAGCCACAAACTGAATGGGCATCTGAAAACGAACTGATAAAAGGGTCTTTAGTTTCTCATCCTGTGGATCGGCAGCGGCTACCAATAAACGACCGTCATTTAATTTGCGTAAAGGCGCATAAAGCAAGGCATTCAATTCTAACAAGTCACACTGTTCAATATAGGACTCGTCCATTTCCTCATCCCTAACCGCAACCAATTCAAAACCCTCTTCCTCTAAAAATGAAACATATTTTTTCCGGGTCAGGAATCCAAAGTTCAGTGCGGTCTTTATATAACAATAGCCGAACTCAGTTGAAATGACTTCAATCTCCCTAAGCTTGTTTTTTTCAAACAAACCAACGGAAACCATGTTTTCTAATACTGATACTGGCATATTGGGTATTGACCGCTTTACAGCCCTGCATACAACAGGGATTTAATCTTAAAAATTCCATTGCCGATAGTTGAAACCGGCAATGGAACAATCTTATTATACAATCTCCTGAGACTTCTTAACGCGTTTGCGTACAAAGAAGAAGCTAAATACAATAAGTAACAGGAAGATGATTAGGATAAAGTATTTGTATTTCTCCCAAAGTTCTAACAAGGTATTCTTGTCTCCTTTGTAGGTTACTAGTTTCTCGTCTTCTCTTAATTTAAAGAAGAAGCTACTCTTACCATCACTGGTAGTAATACACACATTACTCTGAATGGCTGATACCTGACCACCAAAGCTCTTGATTACACTTTGGAAGGCATCTTTTTGGGTACTATCTCCCAAAGAAGACACCAACAAGATAGTACTATTTGCTTGCCGGAAAATCTGCGCTATACCAGAATTGGAGAAGTCATTAAAGGAATAGGATGTTTCTCCATCTAAGTCTTTATAGAGCTGAAAGTCTCTATTAAACTGAATAGGCATATTGCTGAAGTTCTTGACAAAAGGATCAGCTCTTTGCAAGAGTGCAATCACATTAAATCCTTTCAAGTCATTCATGGTGGTTTTATCAGAAGGAACCAATTGTGGTAGAATCATGGCAGCGTTTAACAAAGAAGCTGCATTAATTTGGTAAATCAATTCACCCACGGCAGAAGTAGTATGTTGGTTCAATTGAGGAGATACCATGATTTTTAGTGGCCGCTTTCTAAACTCTCCTGGATAGTTAAAGAAGTTATAGAACTCGGTTGATTGCTCACCAGAGAAAGTAATGGTAGAAGTTCGGCTATTGATAAATCCAAAGAAGCTAGCAAAACCGTCTTTACATACACTATTGCTAGGGTGAAAACGCATTTCTACCACCAGTGAGTTTACCTTGGTTAGCAAATAAGGTGGCAGGTCAATATCATTATTGAAATTGTTCAAATCCGCCAATGAGGTAGTATATACCAGGTTATCATTTAAGTATACGTTTAAGAAACCACGGTCATTCTCACGCAGTTTTGAGAACAATGCTTCTAAGTGAAGGGTTAGTTTTTTAGGAATAGCATTGTAATCAATTAGGTTAAACGGATAGTTAGTGTTCAAAGCCAATACCCCTTCCATTAACGCAGAAGGAATACCCAATTGTTCAAGGGTCAATACCTGTGGCAATACACTGTTCTCGGCTGTTTTGACTACGGTATTATCAACAACTAATTTTTGAGAAAAAGTACTATTTAAGATGGTATAATTACTCAGTACATTAATGGCTTTTTTGTACCCTTCTTGATCTGCACCAGTAACCACAAGCACTTGGTTACCCTCAGGCCCCAAAGCTATGATCAAACCCTCTCCTTTTTTCAAGGCAGGTAATTGACGCTTGATGGCTTCAGGTAATTTGTTTTGCAAACCAACTACCAAGGTATTATTCAAAGAATCATTGGCATTGTACAAAGTGGTACCCACTTTCAATTCCTTGTTATTCTGTTTTACCAAAGAATATAATATACCACCGGCTAGTACATCATCTAAATCAGAATTGGCAGCTGTAGCAATGGTTCCAAATTCTTGAATGGTTTCTTTCATACTTCTTTGGTAAGAAAGAAAGGGTTGTTTGTTGGCAGCAAAATAAGAGGTATTTCTAATGTTGATCCAAACCGCTGGGTTATCAATATCCTTACAGATCTGGTCATCAATACTCATTTTAACCACCATCTTCAACTTCACAAATCGTCCGTCTGGCTGCACGTATTTTTTACTCATGGGCAGGATAATGGTAATCAAAGAGTCCATTGACTGACCAATAATCCTTTGGGTATACACAGGTGCGTCTTTCAAAGAAATAGTAATGGTAGAAGTGTTGGGGTTCAACACCTGAGAAGGTCTGATATACAGTACCAGCTTACTATTCTCCATATCGTCATCAGGCTTCACCTTCACGAAGTAGGTGATAGATCCCGTGATACCGTAGATGGATTGGTCTCGGTATCCCATGTCTTCGAATGTCCTTTGCACGGTCTGGGACCATGCTAGTGAGCAGGCCATCAGGAACAGGGCGGAGAGTAGGATTCTTTGCTTCATAACGTTGTATTTTATACTAAGCCAGTTTGAACTTGATTTTAAAATAGTTTCCATAGGTATCGTTGCTATTATAGGTGAGTTCACCACCCATGTCTTCAATCATTTTCTTAGAAACAGAAAAGCCCAGACCGGATTGGTTGGTGGCCGAATCATGGCTATTGGGATTCTGTAACTTGTTAAAATATTCTGTGAGCTGAGCCATTCCAATGGGTTTGCCCATATTGATAAATTCAATGACACAATAGTTTTCAGACTCAGAAGTATGAATACTAATGACCGTAGATTTTTGAACAAATCGGATAACATTACTCAATAACTTAAAGAGAATATGTCTGATGAAAATTCGGTCAAGGTTTACCACCAATGGATTAGGAGAGAGGTTTACCTGCAAGCTAATCTGCTTCATGCTTGCTGCATCTACCAAGCTAATGGCTGCTTTTTCTACTTCTGGAATAATATCAAAGTCTTCAAGGTTAAAAGTTACTTTACCCGTATCGGCATCAGCAGAATCTGATAGCTTTTGAGAGAGGTAATGTAGTTTTTCATTACCCATGGTGATATAACTCAAAATCTCCTTCTGATCCATGGTTAGGTTAGAAGAAGTTCTATTAATCAGGTCTATGGAAATCTGGTTGGACCCAATAAAGTTTTTCAGGTCATGGATCATGATATTCAAGGTATTCTGCCTATAGTCACTCAATTGTTTTAATCGCCTATTGGCTTCTTCAATTACCTGGTGCTGGTCATTGATCATTTCATTTTGTTCCAGCAAGCGTTTGTTAGATTCTTCAATGATCAGGTTTTTCTGAATCTCTCTTCTTACAATTAAATAACGGTTATGAGCAATCAAACAAGAGAAAGAAGAAATTAAAAAATAAACGCCTCCCCCATTTCTAATCAGACCCGCATAACCATCATCCCTACCCGTAATGGAATACAATAAAAGAATGACCACATAGGTAAGTCCTACGTGCATCATGCTATAAATGGGTTTCCAGAAAATGGTGGTATTCAGCAAAAGCACCATTACAGATGCCAACATATAATAAGGCATGGAAGCCGAAGCCGGTAAAATACCACAGGAGAAGGCTGCCAACCCCAAGTTCACTGCAACAATCAAATTCAATGAAAGCAAATAGTTCCAACGCTGTTTGTTACCAAACCAGTAGATCAAATAAGAAACAGCAAAACAGACCACCCTTAGAAACATGTAGTTAACCCACTGTGGTTTAGAGAACAGCAGATCAAGCACCCAGAAAAGCGGTAGGGAGAAGAGCATGGTCCAGATGGCTACGTTGGCATAGAACGTACCATTCTTTTCCATTTCCTCCTCAAACTGCTCAGGAGCAATGTTTACATAAGGGATTTTATGATAATTGATCATTTTTTGCTTAGGGTACCCAACGGTTAACGGATGATCAACTGGTCTAAGGGCCCCAAATTGACCGCTATTTTCCAACATGGCTGGTTGTAGCTTACACATAACGCTCAAATAAGGGCAGATATTAGAAAATGCGAAAATTTTTTTATACGGTACGCCAACTTTCAGGTATGTTTCTATCTTCACCCTACAATTTATACTATGCAAGAAGTGCTAAACATCAACGGAATTTCCAAATCCTATGGCCCAATTAAGGCATTGCAAAATGTTAGTTTTCAGGTGCCACAGGGGGCTGTATTTGGATTATTGGGGCCAAATGGAAGTGGTAAAACCACGCTTTTGAGTATCATATTAGACATACTAAAGGCCGATTCTGGTAGTTTTGCCTGGTTTGGACATCCTGGATCTCCTGCCACCCGCAAACAAATTGGCTCCTTATTGGAAACCCCCAATTTTTATCATTATCTCTCTGCAACGGACAATTTAAAAATCACCCAGGCCATTAGTGGCAGGGGCGATGCGGCTTCTATAGATACGGCCCTAAAAATTGTAAAATTGTATGAACGGAAAAATAGCAAGTTTAGCACCTATAGTTTGGGAATGAAACAAAGACTAGCCATCGGCGCAGCCTTATTGGGCAACCCCGATGTATTGTTGTTTGACGAACCCACCAATGGTTTGGACCCTGTGGGGATAGCCGAAATTAGAGAACTGATTAGGGAGTTAGCTGTTCAAGGCAAGACCATTATCATGGCCAGCCACTTGTTGGATGAGGTTGAAAAAGTTTGTACCCATGTGGCCATTATGAAAAGAGGGAATCTCTTAACAGCGGGTCCTGTTGATGAAGTGTTGGCCAATGAAGATATTGTAGAATTGGGCAGCCAAGACTTGGGCGTACTGGAAAATATTCTACAACAATACCATGGAATCACGCAGATTAAAACTACGGACCATCAATCTTTACAAGCTTTCTTTCCTGTTGGAACCGCCAGCATGGAAGCCATTAATCAGCATTGCTTTGAACAAGGCGTGGTGCTGAACCAATTGACTTTGAAAAAGAAAAGCCTTGAAACCAAATTCTTTGAATTGACCAACGACTAACACTAGCAATATGAATTTATTAGCACTTGTAAAAATAGAATGGCTGAAGATTAAAAAATACCCAGCATTCTGGTGGATGTTTGGTATAGTGGCTCTTACCTATCCTGGAACCAATATGATGTTTTACTATGGATATAGTGAAGGCACCAAGGGTAAAGAAGTAGCCAGTAACGTAGCCAAAATGTTATTGGGCAATCCCTTTGCCTTTCCTGAAACCTGGCATACCGTTGCATTTTTGTCTTCTGTATTTATCATGATCCCAGCCATTTTGGTCATCATGTTGGTGACCAATGAATACAATTACAAAACCCATAGACAAAACATCATTGATGGTTGGAGCAGGGGTCAGTTTGTTACCAGCAAATTATTTGATGTAGTAATTATTTCAGCAGTATCCACCGTATTATATGCTGTTGTGGCATTTAGTTTTGGGGCCTGGGCCGACTATGACAATATTGGCAGATGGGCAGAGCAATTACAATATATTCCGCTCTTCTTCTTGCAAACCTTTGCCCAATTATCCATTGCTTTTCTTTTGGGATTCTTGATCAAGAAAGCATTTATTGCTTTGGGAATTTTCTTTTTCTACAATTTGATTTTGGAAAATATTGCCGTGGCTTATGCCAAAATTAAATTAGACGATATAGGTAAATTCTTACCCTTTGAAATTTCTGACAGGATCATTCCATCGCCTGCATTTATGTCTAGGTTTGGCAAAGACATGAAAGCTGCTTATGAAAAAGCATTGGATGCCATTCCCATGCACATTGCACTAACACTGCTTTTAACTGCCGCTATTTGGGCATTTTGCTATTGGAAGCATAAACGCAGGGACCTCTAAAAGGGTCGGTTGATTTTTGCTTGAGACCTATTTACTTGATTGAACCAGCTCTTCCAAAGCTTGGTCAACGGTGGGGTATGCGTATTTGAATCCAGCGCTTTGAACTTTGAAACTATTCACTTTGGCACTTTTCAATACTTCAATACTCATTTCACCAAGCATCAATTTTAGTAAGAAAGCTGGTACATGAAATGGCAGAAAAAAACTGCCTTTCATTTTCTTGGCTAGGGTCAACATAAATTCTTTGTTGGTGACAGTTTCAGGAGCAACCGCATTATAGATCCCATTAAAATGTTGATCATCCAATGATTGAATCAGCAGGTTACAGAGGTCATTGATATGGATCCAACTTATAACTTGTTTACCCGAACCAAGAATGGTAGCAATACCAAATTTTACAGGCTTTTTAAATTCTATCATAGCCCCACCATCATTGCTTAAAACAATACCAAATCTAAAAATCACCAATTTTTTTCCTAGTGCTTCAACGGGTGCTATTGCTTTTTCCCAAAGCCTACAAGTCTCTCCTAAAAAGGCGGTGTCTGCAGGAGCGTCTTCCATAAATCCTTTTTCCAAACTCTTTGCGGTATCTGGTCCATACCAACCAATACCAGAAGCAGAGACCAAGGACTGTACTTTGTTGGGAATGGTTTTCAATGCATGAATCAAGAGTTCACCGGACTGCACCCTGCTATCTAAAATTTCTTTTTTACGTGCTTTGTTCCAGCGCTTATCTGCCACGCCAGCTCCTGCTAAATGGATAATATAATCTGCTTGACCAATGGCCTGCGGGTCAATGGTTCCATTGGGAATATCCCATTGGCAATAACTGATATTGGGATTGTCAGAACTTTTTGGGTTCCTGGTTAAAATGACTACTTGATGCCCTTTTGCAATAAGCACTTGGGTAAGCGCGCGGCCCACCATTCCTGTTCCACCTGTGATTAGAATATTTGCCATGCTGCAAGTTAAACTGGTTTTACAGAACTAAAACAAAAAACCCCCGAAAGCTATTCCGGGGGTTCACAACTAAATCACCATGTTGAGATCAAAGCTAGCAATCGTTAATCTGGCTTTTTTCCATCCAGAAAGGTATTGATGGTAGAGAGTTGGGTTTGGTTATTGGCATCTTTACCAACGGTTACCTTACTATAGAAATTCTCTACAGAAGTTAAGGTATTACCAAACAACTCCATATTCCTGCGGATATACGCAGGTACCGAATCAAATTCATTGTTGGGGTCGGTAGTGTTCATGTTAAAAGACAGGTTACGCAGTTTTTGAATGCGTTCTGCTGCCCTTCTTTTTTGTTCTTCCGACTCGTCTAAATAAGCGTCTTCCTGTGGAATAGAAGCCTGCACGGGTGCCACTTGTGGAGCAGGTGCAACTTCTTCACGCATCACCAACTGCATGGGTTCTTCCTCTTCCATTTGAACTTGTGGAGTAGGTTGAATTACCGTTACTGCTTTTGCAGGCGCTTGTTCTTGAACTGGTGCAGCAATAACCGGTGTAACAACTGGCGCCACTTGAACAGGTGCTGGTGTTGTTACTGGTGTTTCTGCATAAATATTATTGGGTTTGCTCAAACCAGAAAATCTATTGGTATTCACCACAGCTGGTTGATCAGAAACCGTAAAATTCACTAATTCTTCTAATTCTGTTTTAGCAACTGGCTCAGCCACTACTTCCATTTCAGGAGCTTTCACTTCTACTGTTTCTGGAAGATCCAAACTCAGTTCAAAATGAAATACCTCGTGTTCTTCAGTAGCATCCAATGCCGCTGAAACAATGGGCTCCACCATATATACCGGAGCTTCCACTTCCAGAGCAGACTTATAAATAGGCATGTCTAACAGCTCGTCTGAATCCTGTAGACTTGGCTCAAAAGGGTCAATTTGAGGTTGGGGATTGGCTGGCTTTGCAGCTACTGGCATTTTAGGTTCTGCGCCAGCAACGTCTAAAGTCATGACAATTTTCTCTTCTACTGGTGCTGCTTTTTGAACAGGCACGGGTTTAGAGAATGGGTCTTTGTGTTCAAATCCAGTTGCTATTAAAGTAATGCCAATTTTCTTATCCAATGTTGGATCATAGCCCATACCCACAATTACGTCGGTGGCTTCACCAGCTTGCATGCGCAAGTAGTTATTAATGGTCTCTACCTCATCCATGGTGCATTCGTGTTCACCTTCTGCACTATTGATATTGATCAAGATCCATTTAGCTCCTTTAATATCGCTATCGTTCAACAAAGGAGAACTCAATGCTTCTTCAATGGCGCGTTGTGCCCTGTCTTCACCTTCTACTTCACTCTTACCCAAGATAGCTACACCACCATTTTTCATCACGGTGCATACATCGGCAAAATCCACAATAATATGACCACGGCTATTGATGATATCAGTGATACATTTAGCAGCAGTTGCCAATACATTATCTGCTTTGCTAAATGCTTCTTTCATTTTCAGGTTGCCATATTGCATGCGCAATTTGTCATTGCTGATCACCAGTAAAGTATCAACATAGGGTTTCAATTGACGGATTCCCTCTTCTGCTTGTTGCAAACGTCTTGGTCCTTCAAATCCAAATGGTGTGGTAACAATACCAACGGTTAAGATTCCCAAGTCTTTACAGATCTGAGAAATAATAGGAGCACCACCTGTTCCAGTTCCACCACCCATACCGGCGCAGATAAATGCCATTTTGGTATTTACTTCTAGGATCCTTTTAATTTCTTCCAAGGATTCTTCGGTAGCTTTTTTGCCTACTTCAGGATTAGCACCAGCACCCAGACCCTGGGTCAAGTGTGGTCCAAGCTGGATTTTATTAGGAACCCTGCTTTGTTCAATGGCTTTGGCATCGGTGTTGCAGATAATAAAATCTACACCCTCAATGTCTTGGGCAAACATGAAATTGACTGCATTGCTTCCTCCACCTCCAACACCAAGAACTTTGATGATAGAAGATTTCTGTTTTGGAAGATCAAAATGGATCATAAGGAAAGGTTTAGATGGACGTACTGTTTTCTCGGGGGGTACTGGATTGATGTATTAACGAAAAAAATTAATAATTATTTTATAATCTGATCTTCTTCCTCTTTGAACATGTCTATTAAGTTGTCTTTAAACATATTCCAGAACTTGTTTTTTCTTTGAGCCACATTCACAACTGGCGCTGTAGGAACTTCCATTTTCACTTCTTCTTCTTGCTTAGTAAGTGTAGATGGAACGTTCACTTTTACAAAGCTTGATTGGAAGTCTTTGTTATGGTGCTCATAGTCATTGTACCCTTTGAGGATTAAACCAATACAAGTACTGTACATAGGCTTCTTCAATTCCTCAATATGGTTGGGTGCCAAATGCTCATTGGGTAAACCAATTCTAGCATTTAGACCAGTAGTATATTCGGTTAATTGAATCAGGTGTTTTAATTGAGATCCACCACCAGTCAGGATGACACCACCGTTTAGTGCACGGCTATCTAAACCAACTTGTTTTAGGTGATAGCTTACAAAATCCAAGATCTCACTCATCCTTGCTTGGATAATCTGAGCCAGATTTTTTACGCTGATTTCTTTTGCTGGCATGCCTTTTAAACCAGGGATAGTAATATAGGCATTGGCTTTTGCTTCATCGGCCAAAGCGCTACCAAACTGAACCTTCATGGCTTCTGCTTGGCTTTTCAGCACACCCAGACCCAAACGGATATCGTTGGTAATATTCTCACCACCAAAAGGAATTACGGCAGTATGTTTTAAAATGCCTTCATAAAAAACGGCTAAGTCAGAAGTACCACCACCAATGTCTAAGATAGCAACACCGGCTTCCATGTCAATCTCACTCATTACCGCACTGGCAGAAGCCAAAGGTTGTAACACCAAGTCTTTGGTAGACAATCCGCTTCTTTCCACCGCACGGTTAATGTTGCGGATGGCGTTTCTGTCACCAGTAATAATATGGAAATTAGCACCCACTTTAACCCCGTTAAAACCAACGGGATCCTTGATGTTCTGGATATTGTCTACATGAAAATCCTGAGGAATCACGTCAATAATCTGGTCTCCTGCAGGAATAAAAGTCTTGCGTTGGTTATTCACCAATTGGTCAATCTCCCAACCCTGAATTTCATTGTCTGGCTCTTGTCTTACCATGTCGCCACGGGTTTGCAAGCTCTTGATATGGTGACCGGCAATACCTACATATACCTCTTTCACTTCTAAATCAGGATTGCTTTCATAGCAATTAGCCAAAGCCTGTTGAATGGCTTTGATGGTTTGGTCAATATTCAAAACTTGACCATGTTGAACCCCACTACTATTGGCCCTACCAAAGCCCAGGATTTCTAATTTGCCAAACTCATTTTTCCTTCCTGCGATGGCTGCAATCTTGGTGGTACCGATGTCCAGACCAACAATGATGGGCGATTCATTGAGACTCATAAAATAGCTATTTAGTTGTTAACGGATTATTGTTTGATTTATTGTTTTTAACGGGCTTTGAAGGCTTCTTTGTTTTGTTTTTATTAGAAGGCAATACTGCTTTGGGTTTTGCTGTTGCAACAGCGGGTTTAGTAACTGTTTTAGTTGCTGGAGCTGTTACTGACTTTGTTGGAACCGTTGCAGTCTTAACAGGAATCGCCGCAGGCTTTGTGCTCAAAGGCTCTTCTTCCTCCGGCAGGGGCAAGGTCTTTACAGAAAGATCCAGTAAGCGTTGTTTGGCTAAGGCCGAATCAATAAATGCTTTCTCTGTTCCCCTTCTCACTGCCACTACCTGGTTGCTAAAACGGATGTCTAACTTTTCATAGGTATTGAGACCTTGTTGCACTAGCGCTTGTTCATAAAAGGCATTGAGCCTTTTGAATTTACCCTCCAATTGATCAGCTGCACCCAATAAAATAATATGATTACCCACCATGGGTATGAGTTCAAATTGACTTTGTGGATCAATATTTACTTGCTGAATCTGTGCCATCCAAAAAGAATCCGCCAAGATTTGTTTAGACAGATCTACTACCCCTTGCAAGACCAGACTATCTGGATGAGCCAGTACGGGTTTATCTGAAGGGAAGTTGGTAAACACAGGCACTTTGGCGCTAATTTTTTCACTTAAGGGCAAACGCAAACCCATACTATCTACATAAAAAGAACCTCCACCAATATGGAACACCCTTGCAACTGGTTGTCTTTCTTGAATATGTACTTGCAGTGCTTGGTTATTATCAAAATATAGTTCCGCATGGTCTACCCAACTATTGGCTTCCAATAAATTTTCTAGATTTCTGAGATTGGTCTTGGTGGTTGGATTGCCAATGACTTTGCCGTTGGTATTAATCAAGGCCAAGATATCTTGTTCGTCTAAGAACATATGTTGTTCCGCACCTACAATTTCAATTTGAATAGCGGTACAAAGTTTCTGAGACTTCTTAGTAATGGCCGCGCCAAACAATACAACAGCACCAATGCCAAACAATAACCAAAGGGTTTGGATAATGCGTTTTTTCCACGGTATGTTTTTAAAACTGATCAAGATGCCAAAATGTTTTTAACCTGTTGAACCAAAACGTCTATATCTCCTGCGCCAGCCATGACAACTAAATCCGGTTTGTTTGCTTCTATCCAAGCCAACATGGCTTCTTTCTCTAACACAGCTTTATCTGCTAACTGCATCTTGTCTAAAATGCTATAACTAGTTACGCCTTCCATGGGTAATTCTCTAGCAGGGTAAATGGGCAATAGAATTACTTGATCTGCCAGGTCAAGACTTTCAGCAAATTCCTTTGCAAGGTCATTGGTGCGGCTAAACAAGTGTGGTTGAAATACCAGCACCATTTTTTTGTTGGCAAACAAACTTCTTACCCCAGTAATTAGTGCGCGCAATTCTTCTGGATGGTGGGCATAATCATCAATCAACACTTGACTAGGTTGGTTAACAATATATTCAAACCTTCTTTTAACGCCTTTAAAATCGGCTATTGCTGCGCGAATCTTTTCGTCTTCAATACCCAAATATTTGGCCACCGTAATAGCTGCAATGGCATTTTCAATATTGTGCAAGCCACCCATTGGTAGCATCACATCTGATACCATAAAGTTGCTAAACTGTACATCAAAACAATAAGCGCCTTGCACCACTTTCAAATTCACCGCTTTTACATCGGCTAAAGGATTTTGATAATCATAGTGGTATTGGTGCGCCGCTGTTAATTCAGCACTGCGTTTCATACCATACTTGCTCACTAGACAACCACCAGGTTTTAGTTTTTGTGAGAATTCAACAAAGGCATCCGTAACAGCTTCGGGTGTTCCATAAATGTCTAAATGGTCTGGGTCCATTGAAGTGATCACGGCCACATCCGGAACCAATTTTAGAAAACTACGATCATACTCATCTGCTTCTACCACCACCACATTTCTTTCACTGCTCCAGAAATTGGTTTGATAGTTTGCTGCAATGCCACCCAGAAAAGCATTACAACCATAACCCGAATGACGCAACAAATGTGCAATCATAGAAGTAACAGTAGTCTTGCCATGGGTACCAGCAATACAAATATTAAAAGAAGATTCAGTGATCATTTGCAACACATCGCTACGCTTGACAACGGAAATTCCTTTTTGTCTATAGTACACTAACTCTGCCTGTGTTGCAGGAATAGCAGGTGTATACACTACTAGGTCTGGGTTCTCAGGAATCAGGTCAAGCCTTTCTTCATAGTGAATAGGAATGCCCGATGCTTCTAGTGTTCTGGTTAAAACAGTACTGGTTTTATCATATCCACTAACAGCAATATTTTTGGAATGAAAATACCTAGCCAAGGCACTCATGCCAATGCCACCAATGCCTATAAAATAAATGGTTTGTATGTTGCTTAACTTACTCACTTGATGGTATTCAATATGTTTTTGGCAATTAAAAGATCTGCGTTGTTAATGGCTATGGCCTTGCTATTCTTTTCAAACAAATGAATGCTTACAGGGTCTTTGGCCAACTGAATGGTTTTATTGACTAACAAGGTTTTTACATCTGCGTCTTTGATCATCAAAGCAGCTTGACGCTTGACTAATGTTTGTGCATTATGTGTTTGATGGTCTTCTGCTGCGTGTGGATAGGGTACAAAAATGGCCGCTTTACCTGCTACACAAATTTCTGTAACAGACATCGCGCCAGCCCTACTAATGACCAGATCTGCCGCTGCATAAGCTTTGTCCATGTCTTGGATAAAACTGTCAACCCAAATATTGTTCATGCCCTTGGCCTTTGACTGATAATAGTCTGCATTGGGTTTTCCTGTTTGCCAAATTAGCTGCAGGTTATTTAATGCAAAAGCTTCTAAGTTTAAGGCCAGTGCATCATTGATAGACTTGGCACCCAAACTTCCACCAATGGCTAAAACGGTTTGTTTACCTGTGTCTAATCCAAAATGCTTTAGCGCCTCTTCTTTTGAAATACTTGCTTGCGCGATGGCTTTTCTTACAGGATTCCCCGTGATCATCAATTTATCTGCAGGAAAAAATTTGTCCATTCCTTCTGCAGCTACATAAATTTTTGTTGCTTTTTTGGCCAAGTATAAATTGGCTTTACCCGCAAAGGAATTGCTCTCGTGAATAAAAGTGGGAATACCTTTTGCCTGCGCTAATCGCAAAACGGGTAAGGTTGAATAACCACCAACACCAATCACTGCATCGGGTGGAAAGGATTTGAAAATTTGACGAACCTGAAAAAAGCTCTTGATCAATTTTAAAGGAAGACCCAAATTTTTGAACAAGGTACTTCTATTGAGTCCGGCAATGGTAATGCCCTTGATTTGATATCCAGCTTGTGGCACTTTTTCCATTTCCATCTTACCAGTTGCCCCAACAAATAAGAACTCCGTATTGGGTTCCAAAGCTTTGATGGCATTGGCAATGGCAATGGCCGGGAAGATATGTCCTCCGGTACCGCCTCCTGCTATGATGATCTTTTTGTTCATTAATATATATTTTCTCACCGACCCCACCCCGCCCCCACCCCGCCCTGCGGGCACCCCTCCCGTACCCGGTAGGGGAATTTGAGGCACCCCTCCCGCAAGCGGTAGGGGAATTTTTAATTTTTAAAAATTCTTTCCTATACCATGACTCCTGGTTCTGGATTCCCAACGGTTGGTATGGGAATTGGTGCCGGTTCTTTTCCTTCCATTTGCTCTACGTTTCTAGCCACACTTAAGATTAATCCAATGGCGCAACAGGTGAATAAGAAAGAGCTACCACCCATACTCACTAAGGGAAGTGTTACTCCCGTTACGGGCACCAAGTTCACGTTCACCGCCATATTGGCCACTGCTTGAATGACCAAGGTAAAGCTCAACCCCAATGCCAAGAATGCGCCAAAAGCATAGGGGCATTTTCTAAAAATGCGAATACACCTAAAGAGAAAAACCAAATAAATAAATATGATAAACGCCCCACCAAGAAGACCATATTCTTCTATGATGATGCTATAAATAAAATCGTTGTAAGCCTGTGGCAAAAAGTTTCTTTGACGGCTATTACCTGGTCCAAGACCCATGAGCATACCACCATTTGAAATGGCAATCTTGGCTTGCTGAACTTGGTAAGGCGTTTCCTTTTCAGAAGCATACATAAAATCTTGTACGCGCTTGACCCAGGTACCAAATCTTCCAATAGATTTTGCCTCTTCCATCTTACCTGTCTTAACCACATCGGTTTTTGCATTCCCATCATGCGTTAGTACGGCCACCGATACAATTAAACAGACCGGAATCATGGCCACCAAGATGACTAGGAAAATATGTTTGATGCTCACCCTTCCAATAAACATGAGCAATAAAGAAGTAGCTCCTGTTAATAATGCGTTGGATAAGTTAGCTGGCATGATGAGGGCACAAATAATCAAAACCGGTGTAACTACGGGCAGAAAACCTTTTTTAAAATCTTTGATCACTTCTTGTTTCTTACTCAGCATTTTACTTAAGTACATAAAGAGCGCCAGCTTGGCAAAATCACTGGTCTGCACCGTCATGTTGATGATGGGTAATTTGATCCACCTACTTCCCTCATTAATCCTAGCACCAAAGAATAGGGTGTAGATCAATAGGGGAATGGACAACATAAATAGCACGGTGGCTACTTTTGAAAACAACGTATAGTTAACCCTATGCAGAAAATAAATTAGGGTAAACCCTATCAATGAAAATGATACTTGTTTGAACAAGTACACATTGGTATTCCCCTTATACATTTTATAAGCCAGAGAACCCGTTGCAGAATACACTACTAAAATAGAAATCAATGACAAGAGAACAACAATGCCCCAGATGTATTTATCACCTCGGGTTCTGTTCACAAGTTGACCACGCATACCATTGATGGTGGGCATTTGTGAAAAGAGGGTATCGTTGTTCTCTTGCATTGGGTAGGAATGGGGATTACAAAAAACTACTTAACTATAACTTATAACTCTTTAACGGCGTCTTTGAATTGGCAACCCCTGTCTTCATAATTTTTGAAGAGGTCAAAACTGGCGCAGGCGGGACTCAATAATACTACGTCTCCTTTTTCAGCCAATTTGAATGAGGCATTTACTGCTTTTTTGGCGCTATCTGTTTCAATAATCACTGGCACCAAATCTTTGAATGCTGCAATGATTTTCTGATTGTCTACACCCATGCAAACTATTGCTTTCACCTTCTCCTTTACCAGATCTGCTATTAACCCATAGTCATTACCCTTGTCCGTACCACCCAATACCAAAACCGTTGGTTTGTTCATGCTCTCTAGTGCATACCAAGTGCTGTTCACATTGGTAGCTTTAGAGTCATTGATAAACTCAACACCACGCACCATGGCTACAAACTCCATTCTGTGCTCCAGGCTGTGAAAATTCTTCACGGCTTCTCTGATCTTTTCTTTTCTGATGCCGATTGTTGCGGCTGCGATTCCTGCTGCCATAGTGTTGTAGTTGTTGTGCTTGCCTTTTAAAGCAAAGTCATAAATACTCATGCTTACTCTTTCTTCTTGGATTCTTAGCATCATCTGATCGCCTTTGATGTAGCCGCCTTTTTTAAGTTCTTGTTTCATAGAGAATGGTAATGGGTTAGTAGGTAGTATAAGGGTTGACAATTTGCTTGTGATAATTGCATCATCCAGACAGTAGATAAAATGGTCTTCCATGGTCTGGTTTTGAATAATTTTGAACTTAGAATTGATATAGTTTTCAAACTTGTATTCGTAACGGTCTAAATGGTCTTCTGTAATATTGAGTAGCACAGAAACATCTGGTCTAAAGGTTATAATGTCATCTAATTGAAAAGAACTAATCTCAGCTATATACCAAGCTTTGGGAGCTTCTGCTATTTGTTTGGCAAAACTGTATCCAATATTGCCCACTAATGCAGCGTCTAAACCAGCCGTGATACAGATATGATAGATCAGAGAGGTAGTAGTGCTCTTACCATTGCTTCCGGTAATGGCAATGATTTTGCTATCTCCTTTAAAACGATAAGCCAATTCAATCTCACTGATTACCTGAATTCCTTTGGCACGAATCTTTTTCACCATCTCCGCTTTCTCAGGAATCCCAGGGCTCTTACAAACTTCATCGGCATTTAAAATCAGCGCTTCTGTATGACCAGCTTCTTCAAAAGCAATTCCTGCAGCTTCTAGTTCTTTTTTATAACCGTCTTTGATCTTGCCACCATCACTTACAAACACTTCATAGCCCTTTTGTTTACCCAACAAAGCAGCTCCTACTCCGCTCTCTCCCGAGCCAAGTATCACTAATCTGTGTTGTTTGCTATTTGTGTTCATTTTATTCTTATCTGATTTTTAATGTTACAATGCTTGCCACTACCAAGAGGATGGTGATGATCCAGAACCTAAACGCTATCTTATTTTCATGAAACCCTTTTTTCTGATAGTGGTGGTGTAGTGGGCTCATTAAGAATACCCTTCTACCCTCTCCATATTTTTTCTTGGTGTATTTGAAATAACCCACTTGAATAATCACACTCAAATCTTCAATTAAGAATACGCCGCAGAATATGGGGATCATCAATTCTTTGCGAACAATAAATGCTAATGAAGCAATAATGCCTCCCAGTGCTAGGCTTCCTGTATCGCCCATAAATACTTGCGCAGGATAGGCATTGTACCAAAGGAATCCAATACAGGCTCCAACAAATGCGCCCACAAAAATGGATAGCTCACCTAGGTTGGGAATATACATGACGTCAAAATAATCGGCAAAGACATAGTTACCACTCACGTATACAAAGACCCCAATACCCGCTCCAATAATGGCACTAACACCCGCCGCCAATCCGTCTAGCCCATCGGTTAAATTGGATCCATTAGAAACGGCTGTAACAATAAAAATCACAATCAATACATAGATCACCCAGGTAAATTTTTCAGCACCTGGACCAATCCAAGTAAGTAGTCTGCTATAATTGAATTCGTGATTTTTGACAAATGGAATTGTAGTGATGGGCGTTTTTACTTTTACAAATCTCTTTTCAACTCCGTTGATATTTTTGACAATCACGTTACTATCCTTGGCCAGTCTTTCTCCTTTTTGTAATTGTGCCTGTGGACTAGTGATCACTTCTCTTTCTACTGTTACTGCATTACTGAAGTAAAGGGTTAATCCAATGATGGCACCCAAACCAACTTGCCCAATAATCTTGGACAAACCAGCCAAACCATCGCTGTCTTTTTTCTTATATGCTTCACCCTTGCTTTGGGCAGCTTTGCGTGCACGAATTTTAAAGAGGTCATCCAGGAATCCAATGATCCCCAACCAAACAGTACAAAGCACCATTAAACGGATATAGACTTTGTCTAAATTGGCAAATAACAAAGTAGGAATTAAGATGCTCACTAAGATGATAATCCCACCCATGGTTGGCGTTCCTTTCTTTTGTTGTTCACCAGCCAAACCCAATTCACGAACCGATTCACCAATCTGGTGTTTTTTCAACAACATGATCAAGCGTTTGCCATACACGGTTGCAATCAGCAAAGAAAATACAACCGCCATAGCAATTCTGAAAGACAGGAATTGAAAGAGCCCTGCTCCTGGAATATGGTAAGACTTATTTAGCCAATTAAACAAATAGTATAACATAGTGGGTACTTATCTAGTGGGTGATTGAAACAGTTCTTTTAATATGGCTTTGTCATCAAAAGCGTGTTTTACACCTTGGATGTCTTGGTATTTTTCATGACCCTTTCCGGCAATCAGGATAATATCTTCAGGCTTGGCCAATTTTACGGCTTGCTCAATAGCTGCTCTTCTGTCTGCAATGGTTACTGTCTTTCTTTTGGCAGCAGAATTTAAACCAGCTTCCATGTCTCTGAGAATCTGTTCAGGATCTTCGGTTCTTGGATTGTCACTGGTCAGGATCAGCTTGTCACTTAGACTAGCTGCCACTTCTGCCATAATAGGTCTTTTTGTTTTGTCTCTATCACCACCACATCCCACTACGGTGATTACTTGCTCGTAACCCTTGCGCAATTTTTTAATGGTGCCCAACACATTTTCTAATGCATCGGGGGTATGCGCATAATCCACAATACCTATTACTTTATTGGCACTGATGATATAATCAAACCTGCCTTCCGCACTGCTCAAAGAACTCAATACAGTAAGTACT
>Ga0209480_10000668_pt1 | contig 27083 bp, 22 predicted proteins | sample JI61114C2DNA_FD_187501 | JGI IMG/M metagenome (GOLD analysis project Ga0209480, IMG submission 187501) | Wastewater effluent complex algal communities from Wisconsin, to seasonally profile nutrient transformation and Carbon sequestration -... | ecosystem: Engineered > WWTP > Effluent > Algae... | reverse complement strand
CGGCCTCCTGTTCCTTCAATATCGCGATAATCTGCTCTTCGCTGAACCTGCTGCGCTTCATACGTCCGACTCCTTGATAAGGCCGGACTCTACTCAAATCTGGAGGAAATTGCGGGGCTCAGACCACCACATTTGCGAAATGACAATTGCCCTAAAATTGCCGTTAAAGGAGATTTGGTTTATTCACTCGCAGTATCGATGTTGAGAGGCGATATGGTTGCCATGAAACAGTTGATCAACGATATTCCAATAGTGATCGCGGCTGGAGGAAATGCGTCGCGGATGGGGGCATCAAAGCCGACGCAAATTGTGGACGGCTATATGCTTTTGTCGCGCGCGTTGGAATATGCGCATCGTCTTAGTTCCAATGTCGCGGTCGCTGTGCGCTCCGCAGATCAAGTTGGCGGAATCGTCGCGGACAATTTAATATTTGACCATCTGCAAGGCGAAGGACCGATTAACGGGATTTTGAGCGCGTTTGCTTTTGCCGAAAAATGTCGTTGCGATTTCGTGCTGATCATCGGCTGCGACATGCCCTTGCTGCCCGCAAATTTACAAAGCTGCCTTAGTCACGCTCTAAGCGACAACGGGGCAGCAATCGCTCGTTCGGCAGGGAAATTGCACCCTACCGCCGGTCTCTGGCGGACGAACCAAGACGGCCTGAACGCGTACATCGCGTCTGGGCGCAGATCGCTCATCGGTTTCGCTGAGACAATAGGCTATTGTGCCATCGACTGGGATACGAATCCTTTCGACCCGTTTTTCAACGTCAATCGCCCGGAAGATATATTGAGGGCGGAAGCAATCATCAGAACTGCGGCGCAGTTCAGACGAAGTCCTGATCCTGATTGAGCGAAATCAAAGTGTGAACAAGATTTCCATGCGACTTTAGCGGTTTGATGCTGCTGCAATAAGGTTCACTCATGCTCGATCGCCCCCATATCGAATTTGTACAAAGCCAGATGCTGCCCTGGCGGCGTATCGGCCCGGGGCTGGCGCGGCCTGACGCCGAATACAAGCTGCTCAGCCGCGATTCCGGCGATGGCGCTTGCAGTGTGCTGATGCGCTATGCGCCCGGATGGTCGCGCGAAGGGCCGGAGCATCTGTTGGCAGCCGAAGAATTTTATGTGCTCGATGGCGCGCTCCATATGGACGATCATGTCTATCCGGCGGACAGCTATGCATATTTGCCAGCGGGCTGGACCCGGAACAGCATGGCCGCGCCAGATGGCTGCGTCTTGCTGGCCTTTTACGATGCGGAACCCACGCTGGTGGCCGGGAGCGGGACCATAGCCGAAAGCGACCGGGACAAGGCCATTCCCCACATCGATGCGGCGGCGATGCCCTGGGACACGACGCTTAACGACGAAAAGCTGAAGCATCTCGGCATTTCGCGCAAGAATTTGCGGACCGATCCCGTCACCGGCGAACGGACCTTCCTGTCGCTGATCTTTCCGCAAAGCGCACCAACCGGAAACAAGGGACCGCAGGAGATGCATCCGGTGGTCGAGGAGGCTTATATCATCGCGGGGTCGCTCGCCGGGCCGCAGGGCACCATGTACCCCGGCGCCTATTTCTGGCGACCACCCGGGATCGCGCATGGCCCCTTTGGCGCGCGCTGGGGTGCCGTTTCGTTGATCCGCTTTGTCGGAGGCCGGCATGTGAATCAATGGACGAAGGAAGAAGCGCCGTTCAGTTTTGACACCGCCTATCAGCCGATCTTGCCGCTCGACCTCCAGCATTTGGCACAGGCCCGCTGGCAGCCACCCTCAGCCTATTGAGTCAAAACGCTACAGCGGGAACCATCGTACCGGGTCCAGGCATGGCAGCTCCGGAGGCTATGCGGATCAGCCAATCAGCATCGCGCAAGGCGAGCTGCGAGCCGCTGTCCTGATTGTCGAGGGGGACAAGACCGTCGTTGTCCCAGCGCGCGCGAACGAATGTTTCCCGGTCGCTGCTTTTGCCCAGCGGACAAGCAAGCGGGAGGTTGCGCCAGTGCAGCGCGTCAGGGCGGCTCTGCCCCATCAACCGCGCTAGCAGCGGCACCACAAACAGCCTGCCGGTGACCATTGCCGAGGTTGGGTTGCCCGGCAGGCCAAGGACCATTTTACTGTTGGCGGCTCCAAACCAGACCGGCTTTCCCGGCTTTATTGCGACCTTTTCGAAATGCAGACTCAAGCCGAAGGGTGCAAACATCGGCTTGGCGAAATCGCGGTCACCAACCGAAGCGCCACCCGTGACCAGTACCAGATCCGCGCGGCCCAAAGCTTCGCCAGCGATGGCGTGAAGGGCATCAAGATCGTCGGTACCGCAGCTGCGAAGGCAAATCTCGCCGCCCGCAGCCTCAACCATAGCGGCAACCCCATGACTCACGCTTTCGGGGATGGCATCGGGCCGCAAACGCGCTTCGCCCGGCGGAGCGAGCTCGTCGCCGGTGGCAATGATCGCGACCCTGGCCTTGCGGGTCACGCAAAGCTCTGCCTGATCCGCCGCCGCCGCTGCAACCATCATCCGGCCCGACAGGCGCGTCCCGGCTGCCAGCAGCAATTCGCCAGCACGAAAGTCGCTGCCAGCGGCCCGAACATGCCAACCGGGTCCGTAGTCGCGCGCGATGACAATAGCGTCGCCATTCCGGTCGATATTTTCCTGCATGATGACCCGGTCCGCCCCTTGGGGTAGCGGTGCCCCGGTGAAAATTCGGACCGCTTCGCCTGCTCCGACTTTTGCTTCGAACGCCCTCCCGGCACGGGCTTCGCCAATGACGTTCAGGCGGCAACCTAGCGACGTTGACCGGTCGAGCAAGGCATAGCCATCCATAGCGGACACAGGCTGGCGCGGCGAATCTGTTTGCGCCGTCAACGGCTCTGCGAGAACACGGCCCGTCGCTAATAACAGCAAAACCCGCTCGCTCGCGAGCGGCTCGGCGACTTGGGCGATAATATCCTGCGCTTGTTCGAAACTGACCATCATCGGCTTGGTCGCCACTGCCTCGTCATCCGCATTTGGAATAACCGCATTCGAGGCATTTGTTGCACCCCTCCTCGCGGATCATGCCAAAGCCGCCGCACTGCGGACAGACTGGGCCAGAGGGTGCGCCAGATCCGAATTCCGGCTCTGCCTTTGGAATGATCGGCAGATCCAGTTGGCCAGGTGCAAATTGCTGGAGATGCTTTTCGATTACACCGCCGATAGCGGCAAGCAATGAAGGGACATATTTGCCGTTCATCCACGCGCCGCCACGCGGATCGAACACGGCTTTCAGTTCTTCTGGCACGAAAGCCACATCGCCGCCGCGCCGGAACACGGCCGAGATCATCCGCGTCAGGCCGAGCGTCCAGGCATAATGTTCCATATTCTTCGAATTGACGAAAATCTCGAACGGGCGAACCACACCATCGCTTTCGGCATTGTTGATGGTGACATAGACGGCATGCGCGCTGTCGGGCCATTTTAGTTTATAGGTCGTACCGTCCAGCGCCTCGTCCCGATGCGCTAGCGCCGGTTGTGGGGCTAGCGGCGCTTCGGCAGGAGCTACGCTCAGCACCGATCCGGTGAAACTATTAGGCCGATAGGTGGTCATCCCCTTACACCCGCGCCGATAGCCATCGAGATAAACGTCTGAAAAATCGTCGAAGCTGATGTCGTCAGGCACATTCACTGTCTTCGAGATCGAGCTGTCGATCAGCGCTTGCGCCGCTGCCTGCATTCGAACATGCGCGGAGGGATCGAGCGATTGTGCGCTAACGAACAGTGAATCTGGCGGGACGGCATCGCCCTTTACCTGTCGCCACGCGCGCAGGGCATAATCCTCCACCGTTTCATGCCGCGCCGAGCCGTCGGGGTTGAGGATGCGGCGCTGATAGGAATAAGCGAAGACCGGCTCGACTCCCGAGGAAACATTGCCCGCTAGCAGCGAAGTTGTACCGGTGGGCGCAATTGAGGTCAGGCACCCATTGCGCAGGCCATGCTCGCGGATGAGTGCGCGCAGTTCCTCGTCCAGCGCCAACAGGTTCGGCTGGTCGAGGATAGCTGCATCATAAAGCGGGAATGCTCCCTTTTCCTTGGCCAGTATCGCCGATGCGCGAAAGGCGGCGTCGCGTATGATGGTCAGCCAATTTTCGCTCAACGCGATCGCCGCGTCGCTGCCATAGGCTTCGCCGCAGAATAGCAAGGCATCGGCAAGCCCGGTAATGCCAAGACCGATACGCCGTTTCGCTTTCGCCTCGGCCTCCTGCTCGGCGAGCGGATAGCGGCTGATGTCGATGATATTATCGAGAAAGCGGATCGAGGTGGCCGTCAGGTCGGCCAATGCCGCCTCGTCGATCGCTGCACCCTCCTCGAACGGATTGTCGACCAGCGCGGCGAGGTTGATCGAACCCAGCAGGCATGCACCATAAGGCGGCAGCATCTGTTCGCCGCACGGGTTGGAGGCGCTGATTGCCTCGCAATAGGCGAGGTTGTTGCGCTGATTGACCCGATCAACAAAGATCACGCCGGGTTCGGCGACGTCATAGGTTGCCTGCATCAGCCGCTGCCACAGAACCCTAGCCTGCACTGTGCGATAGGTTTCGCCGCCGAACACCAAAGGCCATTCGGCCTCATCCTCCAGCGCCTGCATGAAGCAATCGCTGACGAGCACTGACAAGTTGAAATTGCGAAACCGAGCGCCATCGCGCTTGGCGTCGATGAAATCCTCGATATCGGGATGGTCGATGCGCAGGCAGCCCATCATCGCACCGCGCCGCGCGCCCGCCGAATGGACCGTTCGGCACATAGAATCCCAGCAGTCCATGAATGACAAGGGGCCTGATGCATCCGAGCCAACGCCCTTAACCTCTGCCCCCTTGGGCCGGATGGTCGAGAAATCCATACCCACGCCGCCGCCTTGCTGCATGGTAAGCGCGGCCTGCTTCAAATGGTCGAAAATCCCGTCGAGGCTGTCGGGGATGGTTCCCATCACAAAACAGTTGAACAGCGTCACGGCGCGATCCGTTCCGGCACCCGCCAGGATCCGGCCAGCGGGAATGAACTGCATCTTGCCGATGACTTCTTCGAACCGCGCCTGCCACAGCGGTCGGTCGAAATCGCTTTCGACAGCTGCTGCAGCCGCGGCAACGCGGGCCGCTGTGGCATCGAAATCGGCGTCGGCGGGCAAATCGCCTCTGCCGCTGAACCTGTATTTGGCCGCCCAGATGTCGCGGGCTATCAAAACGTCAAAGAACACACACGCCTCCGTTCATGAGCAGACATCACGCAGCCGAGGCAACGCGCCCGCGATCGAGCAAGGCTTATGCCGACTGTCGAATTCCAGTTCGAGCAGGCCGTCCCAGGCGTCGCGGCAGGCACCAGTCGAGCCCGGCACGCAGAAGATGAAGCAATCGCCTGCCTGCCCGGCAAAGGCGCGCGATTGCATCGCGGCGACGCCAACGCTTTGCAGGCTCTTTTGCTGAAAGGCGATGGCAAAGCCGTCCATCTCGCGGCGGAGCAACGGCTTGACGGCTTCGGGCGTATTGTCGCGCGGCGAAAATCCGGTGCCGCCGGTGGTCAGGATGATTTCGATCTCGGGATCGGCGATCCAGCAATGTAGGATCGCCTGGATTGCATCGACATCGTCGCGCACTATGGCGCGGTCGCGCAAATCATGGCCTGCTTCTGTCAGCCGTTCAACGAGCAGCGCGCCCGACGTGTCGGTCGCCTCGTTGCGCGTATCGGAAATCGTCAGCACCGCCATGCCGAGTGGATAGAAAGTCAGGTCTTCGTTGATCCCGGCCATGGGCTAGCCCCCAATCGAAGCAAGATGCGGCGTCGCGCCGCTATTACCCTGATGCAGCAGATGCGCCGGGGCCTTGGTGGCAACGAGCCGTTGCAATCGCTCGACCAACGCCTCCCTTTGATCATCCCATTGCAACAAGGGCCGCAGATCGATGCCCGCGTCGCCGAACAGGCACAGATGCAGCTTGCCCGTCGCAGAAACCCGCAGCCGATTGCAGCTGGCGCAGAAATCCTTTGAATAGGGCGCGATGATGCCGATCCGCCCCGGCCCATGCGGGTTGGCATAGTCGATGGCGGGTCCAGCGCCAGCCTGTCGTGTTTGCCATTGCCAACCAAGCCCGTCTAAACGGTCTGCAACAGTGGCGCCGGCTAAATGGTGCGCGGCGAAATAGTCCGGATTGTCGTTGGTGCGCATCACCTCGATAAAACGCAGCGACAGATCATGCTCGATGACAAACGCGATGAAATCATCGAGTTCGTCATCATTTAGTCCTTTGAGTAGCACCGCATTCAGCTTGATTGATCTAATGCCCGCAGCCCGGCAGGCATCTATGCCCCGCAATATCTCGTCCAGCCGGTCATGCCCGGTGATCGCGTGAAACCGGTCGGGCTTCAGCGAATCCATGCTGATGTTGATCGCGTCGATCCCCGCATCGGCATAGCTTTGCGCGCGTTCGGCCAGTCGGTAGCCGTTGGTTGTCACTGCGATTTTGCGGAGACCCGAAATTCCAGAAACGGCTGCGGCTATTTCCAGAAACTCGGGGCGCAAGGTTGGCTCGCCGCCAGTAAGACGTACTTTCCAAAGCCCCAGTTCAGCAAAGGCCGACACCAATCGCCGGATTTCATCGACCGTCAGATTGCTAGGCACGCCCGTTGCCTTGCGGTATCCATCGGGCAGGCAATAGCTGCAGCGAAAGTTGCACACATCGGTCAGCGACAGGCGCAGATATTCGAAACGGCGTCCGTGGCCATCTTGCAACCGGGAGGGCGATTTAACGAGTGGAACGGTGCCGTTCATTGTACAAGCGGGCCGTCGGCTCCGCCGATGCCGATGCCTTCGATCTTTGCTTGCGAGGCAAGGATGGTCAGATATTGGGTCACGGCACGACGCCAGCTAGCCTCCTCCAGATATTGAGCGATCTTGTCCTGCACCAGTTCAAGCGGCAGCCGCTCACCCTCCACGCGGCGTCCGGCGCGGATGACATGGACGCCGAAGCGGGTCTTGACCGGCTCGGGATGGAGTTTGCCTTCACCAAGGCCAAACAAAACCGCTTCAAATTCCTTCACCGTCTGGCCAGGTCCAATCTGACCCAGATTGCCGCCTTGCTCTTTTGACGAGCAGGCTGAATGCTTTTGTGCCAATTCGGCAAAGCGCTCCGGTTCAACCGCGAGTTTCTTGATCACCATGCGCGCATCGCCGGTTGCTAGTCCGTAAGCGAGATCATCATCGGGCGAGGCGGCAAACAGGATATGGTCGGCTTCGACAAAGGTTGGCGAGGTGAACCGCTCCGCATGGCTGTCGTAGTATCGCTGGACGGTTGCAGCATCGGCCTCTGGGCAGCGGACTTCCTGTTCGAGCAGCGCCTCGATCCTGGCATCATCATCCGCCAGCTTGCGTCCCTCGGCATCGACCAGCCCGACGGTCATGATGTCGAGCCGGTCTGCCTCATCGAGCAGCAACTGCCGGAACAGGAGCGCCCGCGCTGCTGCCTCCCATGCCGCATGGGCATCCGGTGCCGGGTGGATTTGCACCTCTGACGCAATCGCTGCCGCATCGATTTCGCGGCCGTTCAGCAGCACAGGCGGATATTCGAGCACCTCAACCATTCTGCGCGCCCAGCTTGCGTGAGCGGACCACCTGATAACCGGGGCGCCACACATAACGGATCGGTGCAGACAGCATGTGCACCAACCGCGTGAACGGGAAGAGCAAGAAGATCAGCATGCCCATCACCAGATGCGCCTGATAGGGCCAGTCGAGCCCGGCGACATAATTGGCGATGCCGGGTTTCAAGGTGAAAATGCCCTGCGCCCAGGCAGACAGACGCAGCATCACCTCGGCATCGCTATGTGCGAGCGAGAAGGGCACCGTGAGCAATCCCAGCAGCAACTGAACAAACAGGATGATCAGGATCGCATTGTCACTGAAGGTCGATGTCTGTCGGACCCGGGCGTCGAAAAAGCGTCGGTGCATTAGCAAAACGAGCCCGATGAAGCAGATTAGCCCCGCAATCGAACCGGCGACAATGGCAACCAACTGCTTAGTCTCGGCTGAGATGAAGTGCTGATAGATGCTGTGCGGTGTGAGCAGGCCAACAAAATGGCCCATGAACAGGAACAGCACACCGACATGGAACAGCACTGATCCCCACATCAGCTGCTTGCGCCGCAGCAACTGGCTCGATCCCGTGCGCCACGTGTAAGGCTCACGGTCGTAACGGATGATTGAGCCGACCACCATCACGGCGAGCGCGATATAAGGCAGCACGCCAAACAGGAAAGTGTTGACCCACAAGTCGATGGGAATCGATGGCAAGGCTTCATGCCCGGCCTGTGCGGGAACAATGGGTGCGGACATGGTCAAGCTCCTTTTCCAAAGTGCATGGTAGCGATTTGCTGCGCAGCGATCGGACAGGCCGCTGCATCTGGAGCAGAGGGCGCCATGGCCCCAAATGTGATTTGCTCCTCTTCCCAGGCCGCATCGAGCGCCTCCAAATCTACTGGATCATCGGCGGGCGATAATGCCTTTTGCGCTTCTGCATCATGTTCGACGCCAGCAATATCGCAGAGCAAGGCAAGCAGCGGCGCATAGTCAGAGCCGCGCTCTGCCAATCGGGCCGTCAGTGCCACCAGCACCACGCCGGGTTCTCCCAGTGCTTCACGCGCGGCGGCGGTGGGCAGGGTTGAACAATAATCGAGGAATAGCGGCAGGAAATCGGGCAGCTCATTGCCCGATGGTTCAAGCCCCGCCGCAATGTAGCGTTCGCGCAGGTCAACCATCGCCTGTCCCCGGTCGCGGCTCTCGCCGTGGACATGTTCGAACAGGTGCAGGCTGTGCGTGCGGCCCCGGTCGAACAGGTCTACATAGGCCTCCTGCGCCGCATAGATATCGCTGGTCGCCAGCCGGTTGAGCAACGGAGCCAATCGTGCGGTCGTATCGCGGGGTAGCGAAGGATCGTCCGCAAGCCGCGCTTCGATTTCCCCGCAGACGGACTGCAGGTCTTCCGTCGGATAGCTCAGCAGCAGAGAGAATAGGTGCAGGTTTTGCATCAGAATACCTCCGAAGGTGTCTGGAGTTTCTTGCGCGGCGGTGCGCCGAACAGGTTGGTTTTGGTTTCGCCGCCGGAACAGCCATTGCCAAAGGAGAATCCGCAGCTGCCGCGTTCGTCGTACATATCCTCCGCATCCTCACGGTGGCCGGTCGGGATGACGAAGCGGTCCTCATAATTGGCGATCGCCATGACATGATACATGTCTTCGATCTGTGCGCCGGTCAGGCCAACGGCAGTCGCGATGCTCTCATCGACCACGCCTTCAACCGTTTTCGACCGCATATAGCCACGCATGGCAAGCATCCTTTCCAGACACAGCGCCACAGGCTCCTCATCCCCCGCGGTCAGCAAATTGGCGAGATATTTGAGCGGGATACGCAAAGACCGGATATCGGGCATGTTGTTATTGACCGATATCTGCCCCGAATTCGCAGCCGCGCTGATTGGCGACAGCGGCGGGACATACCAGACCATCGGCAGCGTGCGATATTCGGGGTGCAGCGGGAAGGCGACCTTCCATTCCATCGCCATTTTCCAAACCGGCGAATGGCGCGCGGCCTCCAACCAGTTTTCGGGCACGCCATCCTTACGCGCCTGTTCGATGACCTTGGGATCATTTGGATCAAGGAAGATGTCGAGCTGCGCCTGATACAGATCCTCTACATTCTCCGCCGAAGCCGCCTCCTCGATACGGTCGGCATCGTAGAGCATCACGCCCAGATAGCGGATACGTCCGACGCAGGTTTCCGAACAAACCGTCGGTTGTCCCGCTTCGATGCGCGGATAGCAGAAGATGCACTTTTCCGACTTACCGGTTTTCCAGTTGTAGTAGATTTTCTTGTACGGGCAGCCCGACACGCACATGCGCCAACCCCGGCATTTGTCCTGATCGATCAGGACAATGCCGTCTTCTTCGCGCTTGTAGATCGAACCCGACGGGCAGGCCGCGACGCAAGTCGGGTTGAGGCAATGCTCGCACAGGCGCGGCAGATACATCATGAAGGTATTTTCGAACTGGCCGTAAATTTCCTTCTGCACGCCTTCGAAATTATAATCCTCCGACCGTTTGGAGAATTCACCGCCCAGGATTTCTTCCCAATTGGGACCCCAGTTGATTTTCTCCATCCGCTGTCCGGTGATCAGCGAGCGCGGGCGCGCCGTGGGGAACGCCTTACTCTCCTTCGCTTGCTGCAGATGGGCGTAATCGAAGGTGAAGGGTTCGTAATAATCGTCGATTTCGGGCAGGTCGGGATTGGCGAAAATCTTGGAGAGCAAACGCCATTTTCCGCCCATGCGCGGCTTCAGCCGTCCGCCCTTGACATCCCAGCCGCCATTCCAGCGTTTCTGGTTTTCCCAATCCTTGGGATAGCCGATGCCGGGCTTGGTCTCGACATTGTTGAACCAGGCATATTCCATGCCGTCACGGCTGGTCCAGACATTCTTGCAGGTGACCGAGCAGGTGTGGCAGCCGATGCATTTATCAAGGTTCAAGACCTTGCCGATTTGTGCGCGAACTTTCATTCTGCTGCCTCCAGATGGGTTGCCGGGCCTTCGAGCCAGTCGACCTTTGATAGCTTCCGGACGATGACATATTCGTCGCGGTTGGAACCGACCGTTCCATAATAGTTGAAGCCGTAGCTCTGCTGGACATAGCCGCCGATCATGTGTGTTGGCTTCAGCACGGCGCGGGTGACACTGTTGTGGATACCCCCGCGCTGGCCGGTCAGCGGCGATCCGGGGACGTTCACGATCTTCTCCTGCGCATGGTACATGAAGAGCGTTCCCTCCTTCATGCGTTGCGAGACGACGACGCGGGCGACAAGCGCACCGTTGGAATTGAAAGCCTCCACCCAGTCATTATCGACCAGCCCGGCCTTGGCGGCATCGGTTTCGGACATCCAGACAATCGGACCGCCGCGGGACAGTGTCAGCATCAGTTGATTGTCGGTATAGGTCGAATGAATGCCCCATTTCTGGTGCGGCGTGATGAAGTTCAGGATGACATGCGGTGCATCCTTTGCCTCATCGAGCATTGGCTTCACCGCCTTGGTGTCGATCGGCGGACGGTAGACACAAAATCCTTCGCCGAATGCCAGCATCCATTTGTGATCCTGATACAGTTGCTGCCGCCCCGTCAGTGTGCGCCAGGGGATCAGTTCATGGACATTGGTGTAACCTGCGTTGTAGCAGACATGCTCGCTTTCCAGCCCCGACCATGTGGGTGAGGAGATGATCTTACGGGGTTGCGCCTGGATGTCGCGGAAGCGGATTTTCTCCTCTTGCTTGGGCAACGCCAGATGCGTGTGGTCGCGGCCCGTATGTTTGGACAATGCCGCCCAGGCCTTGACCGCAACCTCGCCATTGGTTTCGGGCGCGAGGCTGAGGATCACCTCGCAGGCGTCGATGGCGCTCTCAATCTTTGCCATCCCCTTTGACGTGCCTTCGTCGAGCACTTCGCCGTTCAGGCGCCGCAGCAAATCGACTTCATGCTCGGTATTCCAGGATATGCCCTTGCCGCCATTACCGATCATTTCCATCAACGGACCGAGTGCGGTGAAACGTTTGTAGAGGTTCGGGTAATCGCGGGTCACAACCGCGACATTGGGCATTGTCTTGCCGGGAATAGGCAGCGTCTGGCCTTTGCCCCAATCCTCGACATCAAAGGGTTGGGCGATTTCACCCGGCGTGTCGTGCAGGATCGGCGTCAGCACCACATCCTCTTCTACGCCAAGCACTTCGGGTGCAATTTCAGAGAACTTCTTGGCAATTGCCTTGTAGATTTCCCAGTCGGACTTTGACTCCCAAACCGGATCGACCGCCGCCGACAGGGGGTGGATGAAGGGGTGCATGTCTGACGTGTTGAGATCGTCTTTTTCGTACCAGCTGGCGGTCGGCAGGACGATGTCCGAATAGACGCATGTGGTCGACATGCGGAAATCGAGCGTGACCAAAAGGTCGAGTTTCCCCTGCGGTGCATCGTCATGCCAGACGACATCCTGCGGCTTTTGCGCGCCCGTCTCGCCGAGATCCTTACCCTGCACGCCGTGCTGCGTGCCCAGCAGGTGTTTGAGGAAATATTCATGCCCTTTGCCCGAGGACCCCAACAGGTTCGAGCGCCAGACAAACATGTTGCGCGGCCAGTTTGCCGGATCGTCCGGGTCGCGACATGACATTTCAAGTTCGCCCGCTTTGAGCGCGGAGGCAACATAGTCCTTCGGCTCCATGCCCGCATCTTTCGCCGCCTTGGCTATTTCCAGCGGGTTTTGCTTGAGCTGCGGGGCACTCGGCAGCCAGCCCATCCGTTCGGCACGGACATTGTAATCAATGAGCGAGCCGGACCAGTCGCCATCAGGTGCGGTCGGAGACAGGATTTCGTCAATGTTCAGCGTTTCGTAGCGCCACTGGTCGGTGTGCGCGTAAAAGAAACTGGTCGAATTCATCTGTCGCGGTGGCCGCGCCCAATCGAGCGCGAAGGCCAGAGGTGCCCAGCCGGTTTGCGGGCGCAATTTCTCCTGGCCCACATAATGCGACCAGCCGCCCCCCGATTGGCCAATGCAACCGCACATCACCAGCATGTTGATGATGCCGCGATAGTTCATATCCATATGGTACCAGTGGTTCAGTCCCGCCCCCAGGATGACCATCGACTTGCCCCTGGTCTTTTCGGCATTGGTCGCAAATTCGCGGGCGGTGGTAATGATCTGTTCGGCAGGAACGCCGGTGATCTTTTCAGCCCAAGCGGGTGTGTAGGGTATGTTGTCGGCATAGTCCTTGCTGACATGGTCTCCGCCAAGCCCGCGATCGAGGCCGTAATTGGCGCAGAACAGGTCAAAGACGGTGGCAACATAGGTCTTGCCCTCTTTGGTATCGATCTGGCGCACAGGCACGCGGCGGTTCAGCACATCGGGATGATCGGTGCCCTTGAAATGATCATGCTCGCGGTTGCCGAAATAGGGGAAGGCAACGTCGATCACATCGTCGCGATCCTGATCTAGGATGAAGGTCGTGCGCAGCTTTACATCGCTGCCTTTACCGTCCTTTTCTTCAAGGTTCCATTTGCCCTCTTCGCCCCAGTGGAACCCGGCGGAGCCCAAAGGCGTCACCAGTTTGCCGCTGGCATCATCGATGGCGACAGTCTTCCATTCAGGGTTGTTTTTCTCGCCCAGATTGCCCTTCAGTTCAGATGCGCGCAGCAACCTTTCGGGCACATAGGTGCCGTCCTTTTCCACCAAGCGGACAAGCATCGGAAAGTCCGTGTAGCGGCGGCAATAATCATCGAAATACTCTACCTGCCGGTCGAGATGATATTCGCGCAGGATGACATGGCCGATCGCCATGGCGAGCGCCGCATCGGTGCCCTGTTTCGGATTCAACCACAGATCGGCAAATTTTGTCGCCTCTGCATAGTCAGGCGAGACCACCGCAACCTTGGTGCCGCGATAGCGTGCCTCGGTCATGAAATGCGCATCAGGCGTGCGCGTCTGCGGGACGTTCGATCCCCACATCATCAGGAAACCGGCATTGTACCAGTCGGCGCTTTCAGGAACGTCGGTCTGCTCGCCCCAGGTCATCGGGCTGGCTGGGGGAAGATCGCAATACCAGTCATAGAATGACATGCAGGTGCCGCCCAGCAGCGACAGATAGCGCGATCCCGCCGCATAACTAACCATCGACATCGCCGGAATGGGCGAGAAACCGATGACCCGGTCTGGCCCATATTTCCTTGCCGTATAGGCATTGGCCGCCGCAATGATTTCGGTCACCTCGTCCCAATGGGCGCGCACGAAACCGCCATGGCCTCGGATGGCGGTGTAGCTTTTGCGCTTCTTTGGATCTTCGACAATCGAGGTCCATGCGGCAACGGGCGTCATTGTCTTGCGCGCCTCACGCCACAGTTTGATAAGCCGTGAACGGATCAGCGGATATTTCAGCCGCTGGGCGGAATAGATGTACCAGCTATAGCTCGCTCCGCGTGGACAACCGCGTGGCTCATGATTGGGAAGGTCGGGCCGGGTTCGCGGGTAATCGGTCTGCTGCGTTTCCCAGGTGATAATGCCGCCCTTGACGTAGATTTTCCAGGAGCAGCTGCCGGTGCAATTCACGCCATGGGTCGAGCGCACGATCTTGTCATGCTGCCAGCGTTTGCGATAGCCATCCTCCCAGTCACGCACCTCGCTGGTGGTGATGCCATGGCCGTCAGAAAATTTTTCGCGCTTCCGGTTGAAGAAAGTCAGGCGATCGAGAAGGTGGCTCATGCTGTTGGCCCTTTCAAGCGGTTGCAAGTTTGGCGCTGGGCGCGCGTTCGATGGAATGGAGAAGCCCGCCTGGCCGTGTGTAAACAAACCAGGTCAGGGCTGCGCAGGTGGCGTAGAAAATGAAGAAGCCAATCAGCGCCGCCATGGGTGTTCCAGTGGCGGCAATTGCGCTGCCGAAGCTCTTCGGGATGAAGAAGGCGCCATAGGCCGCAATAGCCGAGGTGAAGCCGACAATGGCCGCCGATTCCTTTTCTGCCTGCCGCACCTGCTCGGGTCCGCTCAATTCGGGCATGAGGCGCGGGATTTCGCTGCGCATGATGCTGGGGATCATCTGGAAGGTGGACGCATTGCCGACGCCGGTGACGAAGAACATGAAGATGAACATGCCGAGGAAGCCCCACCAGTTCCCAGCCTGAAGGAAATACATCACCCCGGACACGCCGATCATCATGAACACGAACACCCAGAAAGTGACGCGTCCGCCGCCCCAGCGGTCTGATACCCAGCCAGTCGCAGCCCGGCTGATTGCGCCGACCAGCGGGCCGAGGAAGACGAACTTCAGTACATCGACATCGGGAAACTGGTGCTTAGCGAGCAAAGGCAGACCAGCCGAGAAGCCGATGAATGAACCGAAGGTGCCGGTATAGAGCCAGCACATCAGCCAGTTATGCTTGCGCTGGAAGATCACCGATTGCTCGGCAAAGCTGGCCTTTGCATCGGCAATATCGTTCATCCCGAACCAGGCGAGCAATGCCGATGCGATGATGAACGGAACCCAGATGAAGCCGGCATTTTGCAGCCACAGCTCGCCGCCTTCCTTGTTGGGCAGCGGATCGCCGCCCATCGCCCCGAACACGCTGGCGGTAATCACGAGCGGCACGATGAACTGCATCACCGACACGCCCAGATTGCCAAGCCCGGCGTTGAGCGCCATCGCATTGCCCTTTTGCGCCTTGGGGAAGAAGAAACTGATATTCGACATGGACGAGGCGAAATTGCCTCCGCCAAAACCGCAAAGCAGCGCCAGCACGAGGAAGATAATGTACGGCGTTTCCGGACTCTGAACCGCATAGCCTATGCCGAAAGCGGGGATCAGCAGCGATGCCGTACTCAGCGTCGTCCACAGCCGCCCGCCGAAGATCGGCACCATGAAGCTGTAGAATATCCGGAAGGTGGCGCCAGACAGCCCCGGAAGTGCTGCAAGCCAGAAGAGCTGGTCGGTCGTGTAGTCGAAGCCAATCAAAGGCAGTTTTGCAACCACCATCGACCAGACCATCCAGACCGAAAAGGCAAGCAGCAGCGCCGGGATCGAGATATAGAGATTTCGCCGTGCGATGCGTTCGCCGCTCGTCTCCCAGAATTCTCGGTCTTCGGGCTTCCACTCCTCAATAACCCGCGTTCCGGCTGCGGCATGTTTGGTTGCATCGTGCAGTTCCGCCATTTCGGGGAATTGCGGCAGGCTGCGTGTATCGATGCCGCTGGCCTTCTGTTCCATTTGGCGGATCGCCATGTGCATCCAGACCTGCGCGACCGCGACCAATCCGAAGAGTACCATGAAGCAGCTGGTCCAGATATTGGTGAGGTCGCTGACCACGCCAAAGACGATGGGAAGAACAAAGCCACCCAGGCCGCCGACCATCCCCACCATGCCGCCGACAGAGCCGACATGATCGGGATAGTAGACCGGGATATGTTTATAGACCGCAGCCTTGCCCAGCGACATGAAGAAGCCGAGTACAAACACCGTGATCACGAACGGCACCAGCCCCATCGAGGTTGAAAATGCGATGTCGCCCTTGATCCCATGGATGACATAATCGGTCGACGGGTAGCTGAGCATGAACAGGCACAGCATCGATACGCCAAAGGTCGCGTACATGATCTTGCGCGCGCCATATTTGTCCGACAGCATCCCGCCATAGGCGCGGAACAGGCTGGCCGAGAGCGAGAATGTGGCGGCGAGCATGCCCGCAACCTTCACATCGACTTGATAGACCTCGCTCAGATATTTGGGCAGCCACAGCGCCAGCGCGACGAACGCGCCAAAAACGAAAAAGTAGTAGAGCGAGAAGCGCCACACCTGCTGGTGTCGCAAGGGTTCGAGCTGTTCGGCCAGCGATTTGGGCTTCGCCCCACTTTTCTTGCGCGCCGCGAAATCGGGGTCATCCTTTGCGAACAGGAAAAACACGACTGCCATAACAGCCAGCGCAGCAGCCCATATCTGAGCGACTGCGTTCCAGCCCATCGCCACCATGACAAACGGTGCTGCAAATTTGGTGACGGCCGCCCCAACATTGCCCATCCCGAAAAAGCCAAGTGCTGTGCCCTGCTTTTCCTGCGGGAACCATTTGGAGACATAGGCTACGCCAACCGCAAATCCGCCGCCTGCCAACCCAAGCCCCAACGCGGCGACAAGAATCAAAATATAGGTATCGGCATAAGAGAGGAGGAAGGTCGACGCCGCAGAGGCGAGCATGGTCAGCGGAAACACCAGCCGCCCACCATATTGGTCGGTCCAGATGCCAAGGAAAACGCGGACTAGCGATCCGGTCAGGATCGGCGTGCCGACCAACAACCCGAACTGGGTATCATTCAGACCTAACTCGGCCTTGATCTCGATCCCGATGATCGCAAAAATGGTCCAGACGGCAAAGCAGACCGTAAAGGCAAATGTGCTGAGACCGAGCGCCTGATTTTGTTGAGCTTTGCTTACAAGTCCGTTTTCCATGGCATGTTTCCCCGAATTCGGGGCCATGCATGTAGAGCGGCAGGCGGAAAGGATTTGATCAAGATCAATTTTGCGAGCTGGCAGACCGGAAAATCGCGCCGACCAGATATATGGTATCGTTACACTTCAAATGTCTCATTTCTGCATTTGATAAATATCAAATCTCTTCCTAATGATCGTTTCGAGACCATTGGGAGACGCAATTTGCGAACCGCAGAAAAACCGGAAATTGCCGCTCTGCCATTTTTCGCCTCAATGGCACCTGAGGTGCGCGAGCAGATATTCGCCGCCTCATTCCTCCAGGTTTTTCCGCCAGCACTGAACTTGTTTGATGCTGGTCAGAAACCCGATTTCCTGCACATATTAATAGACGGGATGGTTGAGTTGTTCACCGGCAATCGGGATCGGACCACAACGATGGCAATCATCCGCCCGGTCCGCAGTTTCATTCTCGCGGCGGCTTATACCGACCAGCCTTACCTGATGTCGGCGCGCACATTGTCTGCATCACGCATATTGATGATTCCATCGGGGCTGATCCGCGAGGCAATCGACAACGACACTGCACTGATGCAAAGTGCGATGAAGGAATTGTCGTTCGGCTTTCGCTATTTCGTCCGCGCGCTCACCGACATGAAGCTGCGCCAGTCGGTCGAGCGACTGGGCAATTACCTGCTGGTCGAAAGCGATGCGCGCGGCGGCGCATTCCAGTTCGACATTCCGATTGAAAAGCGAACGCTGGCGTCGCTTCTCGGCATGACGCCCGAGAATCTCTCCCGCGCCTTCAGCGCGCTGGCGGCGCATGGGGTGAATGTCGATGGTTCGGTCGTGCAGATTGTCGATCGGGGAAAACTGGCGGCCTTTGCCAAACCAGACGCGTTTCCGACGAATGAAATGACTGGAATATGATATTCAGAATTTTGCTTCGAGGGCAAACCAGAATTTGCTCGTGTCGGTGGCAAATTTGTCGGCATGATAGCGCGCATATTTGAAGTTCGCGCCGAACTGTTTATTGATCGGCAGTGCCAGCATTACGCCCCATTCGCGGCCAAAATTGATGCTCCCCCGCGTAGCGTTGTAATCATGAACCATCAGCCGCGCACTGGCCCCTTTGACCGAACCGATTGCGGGAAGCTTGGCCGCGACATCAACATACAGGTCGCGCAACCCGTCGGCAGGCGTGGTCAGGAACTTGTCGGCCCAGCCATTGAATGCATGCAGTGTAGCCAGCGGGGTCTGCAAAGCCGCAACGCCGTTCCCCTCAAGCCGCTCAAGCCCGACCTTCGCCGTCACCGCGCCAAATGAAACGCCGGGCTCAACAAGCAAATAGTCGAGCGAAAAGCTACGCGGATTTGGGCCCAGATCGCGCTGGTTGGCGTATTCAACAGCATAGCGCAGCTTGGCCTTGCCGGAGAGCTTTTGATCGCCGACCAGCCTCACACCCAGGGTTTTGGAAGAGGAAAGCGGCGCATTGGGAATGTCGAGGAAATAGCCATATGCGGTAATTGTCCCGACCGGTTTTGCCTCAACACTGGCGCGCAGAAGGTGAATGTCATTGTCTCGCCAGATGCCTTGTGGCGAATCCGGGCCAAAGATGCGGCTGACCCGCCAAGCATAGCCATAGTCGAGTGCTACGCCCTTTACTGGCTTGACGGAAATGCGCGCCGCATCAAGTGTCTGGTCATTCTGTCGCCAACCGACCGACCCCACCCAGCGCTGATTGTCGAAATTAACTGCTTGCCGTCCTGCGATTGCCTCGACTGCCTTTACCGGTTTGAATTTGACCCAAGCCTGATTAAGCAGCACATCCGATGGATCGGCAACTACCGGATAAGCGGTTTGGCCGTTGATCGTATCGTTGTAGTGGCGCGGCCCCAAACGCACGATGGCTTCGCCTTCTATGAGCGCACTGAAACCGTTCCATTCGGCTGTTTTCAATCCTGCACGCAGCCGCAAAGTCGACGCGGTCGCCTCGTCGGGCAAGCCATCCTGGCCGACCAGCTCCAAACGGTATCGAATATCGGCATAAGGAGTTACTGGATCGGCTTTGGCAGATTCCTCTGCCGATGCTGGAGGAGCTAGGCCAATTGCGGCCAAAAGCGACATACCCACAACCAAGAGAAGCTTGTTCATAGGGCGCAACTAGCGCAGGACTGCGACACAATAATTGATTTTGATCAATGTTATTGATGATAATCAATCGCATCTAAGGTGACAGACTCATGATAGATGACTTAACGATTACCCGGATTATCCATATCGTCGCGGTGCTGATGTGGATCGGCGGCGTTGCCTTTGTTACCACGGTTGTGATGCCTGCGATCCGCCATGACCGTGACGCTCCGGATAGGCTGTCGGCGTTCCACCACATCGAAAATGGTTTCGCGTGGCAGGCGCGCATCTGGGTGTTGCTGGCTGGAATAAGCGGGTTCTGGATGGTCTGGCGCGCCGATATGTGGAGCCGGTTCACCGACGCGCAATTTTGGTGGATGTGGGCGATGCTGCTCGTCTGGCTCGCCTTTGCGGTCATGCTGTTTGTGGCCGAGCCGCTCTTCCTGCATCGGCGCATGGCGGTCTCGCCCCACCCCCAGCAGGATTTTCGGCGGATGGAATGGATGCATCGCTTCCTGCTGCTTGCATCGATCATTACCACCATCGGCGCGGTGGGCGGAAGCCACGGCTTGTGGTGAAATCCGCGATCGCCTTTGCAGCACCGCACCGCCTGCCGTTTCTGGTCGGCGTCGTCCAATTGGGCGCACTGATGCTCTGGTGGCTGGTGGTGCTGTCGGGCTTGCATTTCGGCACCGCCGCACCGCCCGGCGGAACGATTCCGCAGTCGCTGCTGCACGCCCCCTTGCTGATCTACCTCGCCATTCCGCCGCTTTTCTTTGGCTTCCTGCTAACCGTATTCCCGCGATGGATGGGCTATCCGGACCTGGCAAAGGCGGCCTATGCGCCGGTTGGGTTTGGCTATGCTGCGGCGGCAGTGGCAAGCTGGTGGGGGTTGGTTGCAGGCAGCGCCGCTGCCGTGGTCATCGCTTTTGCCTTTGCTTTTCTCGCCAGCCTTTGGGGGACGGGTGCACTGCTATTGGTTGCACTGCGCGAACGAAGCGACGGCAAAGGTCCGACATGGCATGGCTGGTCGATCTTGACTGCCTTTGCGATCGGCCTTGTGGGACATCTCGCTTTCCTGACTTTTCTGGTTCAGCCTTCGGCGGCAGAGGCATTACTGATCGCCAACCGGCTTGGCCTTTGGGCGTTCCTGCTACCCGTTTTTATGACCGTCTGCCACCGCATGGTGCCCTTCTTTGCGGGCAATGTGGTTGAGGGCCATGCGCGGTGGCGGCCCGACTGGCTGCTTGCCGCGCTATGGTGCGGTACAATGCTGTTGCTAGCCGGGCCACTTCTCGATTTTGTTTCGTTGACGACCGCAGGGGCTGCCTTGCTCACCGGGGTCACCGCGTTGATGGCCTTCAAATGGTGGCCGCGGGGTTCAGCACCAGCCTTGCTCTGGGTGCTCATCATCGGCTTTGCCTGGGCGCCGCTGGGCTATGCTTTGACCGCCCTGTCTAGCCTCGGCCTGCCGCTTGGCCGCGCGCCCGAACATGCGCTTACCATCGGTTTTGCGAGCAGCCTTGTTGTGGCAATGGTGACGCGGGTGACGCAGGGTCATTCGGGTCGACCGCTCGAGCTGCCGCCCGTTGGTAAATTTGCCTTTGCCGGTATTCAAGTTGCCGCTGTGGCGCGCACCCTTGCCGCCATCCACGAAGACAATGGCCCGTGGCTGGTCATCTCGGCGGCGCTGTTCCTTTTCGCGCTTGCACCTTGGGCAGCGCGAAATGTTGTGATTTACCTCTCGCCCCGAAAAGACGGAAAAGCCGGATGACGCCGTTGCTCACCCCTGACGATGCTCTGGCTCTGCTAAAGGACGGCAATCGCCGCTTCCTTGAAGACGAACCGCTTGCCGTGCATGGCGACCGGATGAGCCGCCTGCGCATGGCGGCCGCCCAGCGTCCGATCGCCGCCTATCTCAGCTGCTCGGACTCGCGCGTCGCGCCGGAGCTGCTTTTCGGACGCGGACTGGGTGAGCTGTTCATCGTGCGCAACGCCGGCAACAGCCTGTGCTCGACCGCATTAGGCAGTCTCGAATTTGCGGTCACCGCGATCGGCGTTCCGCTTATCGTCGTGATGGGCCACGAAAATTGCGGTGCCCTGCGCGCCGCCGTTTCTGTGGTAAAGGACCATTTCGGCTATTCCGCCAATATCAACAAAGTGCTCCAGCCGCTTTACCCAGCCATCATGGAGGTGGGTGAGGATTGTGCGCATGACCTGGTCAACGCCGCCGCCCGCCACAATGTCCACCGGGTCGTGCGCGAACTGCAGGAAGAAGCCTCCCCGGCATTGCGCCGACCACAGGAATTGGAGACTTTGAAAGTTGTCGGTGCCTATTATGAATTGGCCAGCGGGAAGGTGGAGTGGTTGGACAATTGAAATGTCAGCGAACGACAACATCCCGTAAACGCCCTATGTCGAACTTACGCAGTATTCGGACAGTCCAAGAAAACATCCCTTTTCAATAACTAATCCAGGCCCCTGACCGGACCCGGACAGGTCTGCAACCCGCGCTCATGCGGACCGTGTTGCTGCGCTTTGCGCCGCTGCCCGCACCACTCCTTTGAGCGGGGTTTCCCTCGCTTCGCTCGGTGCAGTCCCGACCGCGCTCCGGTCTTAACGGGGCTCAGTCAAAGGGATGATCCCTTGGACGGTTAGAACAGCTTCGAAAGGTCAATATCATGAAGAACACAGTCACCCTCGTCGGCTTCGTTGGCAACACGCCGGAAGTTCGTAGCACTCAGTCAGGGGCATCAATCACCACCGTCTCGCTTGCTACAACGCGCAGCTTCAAGGACGGGGAAGGCAACCGCCAGAGCGAGACCGAATGGCACCGGATCACCTGCTTCAACGGCGTCGGCAAATGCGTCGCAGAGCATGTCGCCAAGGGTGCAATGATCATGGTCACCGGTCGCATCCATTATACCAAATGGACCGACCAGAACGGCACCGACCGCTACGGCTGTGAGATCATCGCCGAGCAGGTCGACTTCCTCGCAAAGGCCAAGGAAGCCGCCAAAGATGAACCCAAGAAGCGGCGGTCGAAGTAGCGCCGCTACATCGCCAATGAGCAACTCCAAAGGGCTTCGCAACTTCAATTGCGAAGTCCTTTTCCGCGTCAGAATCACAGAGCATTATTGCAAACTTTGTAGAAGGAGTCTCAGATCGCGTCCTTTGTGGATTCTGTCTCAAACGCACGCTTTCCTTTACGCTTCCAAACCGCCAATGCCTGCTCGCGATCCTCGCTGCGCAGTTTGATGGCGACGGTCAGGAACGCGCCATAGAGTGTAGCGCGATCATCGTCGGTCAGTTCGACCAGTTCGGCTTTCACGACCAGGCCGCCCAGCTCGATCAGTTGCTTCGTGCGCTCGCGTCGTTTTACCTGCCATTCGCGCATGTCGGTTCGTGCCTTTCGTGCTTCAAGCCGGTGTCGTGCTGCCGTCAGGCGAGCTAGCGCCGTCGCGTTGGCGTTCAGTTCCTTCGCCACGCTTTCGCGACGTACCTTGAAAGAAGGCGTTTCCGCGTTTGCGCCAGCTCTCCTTCTCTGCGGCATCGGTGGTTTCGACGATGGATAGCAATGCACCGGCGAGTATTTCCGCGTCGATGGCGTCGCCTCCGGTGGCAATCACCAGTTCGCCAAGCTGCTGGACGCGGCGCTCTTTGAGTTGCTTTGCCCTTTCGGCAAGTGCCTTCAGTTCCGAATCAATATCGCGGGGTTTGCGCATCTTCTGTCTCCATTGAGAGTTGATGCACCCATCATAATATCGCGCCGCTCCTAATGCTGTAGAGTTGTCGAGACAGTCTGACACCACCTAGTCCCGAGCAGGATTTTATCATGGGAGGGCGCGCTTATACGTCGTGCCGACGTGGCTTTGATGGCGTAGATGGATTGCCATCATGGCAATCTTCCATCTCTCGGTCAAAGTCATCAGCCGCGCCAGCGGGCGCAGCGCTGTGGCGGCATCGGCCTATCGCGCCGCCGAACGGCTGCACGATGAACGGCTCGACCGTGACCATGACTTCACCAACAAGGACGGCGTCGTTCATTCCGAAATCCTTTTGCCAAAAGATGCGCCCGAATATCTGGCCGACCGCGAGAAGCTCTGGAACGCCGTCGAAGCTGCAGAGAAGCGAAAGGACGCGCAACTTTCCCGCGAGGTAGAGTTCGCGATTCCGCGCGAGTTGACCAAGAGCCAGGGCATTGCGCTAGCCCGCGACTTTGTGAAGACCGAGTTCGTTGAAAAGGGCATGATTGCCGATCTCAACGTGCATTGGGATATCGGCAAGGACGGACTGGCCAAGCCGCACGCGCACGTCATGCTCACCATGCGCGAAGTCGGAAAAGACGGCTTCGGCGCGAAGGTGCGCGCGTGGAACAAGGCCGAGTTGGTCGAGCAATGGCGTGAACGCTGGGCCGAGCATGTCAATCAGCGGCTCGCCGAACTCGACATCGACGCCCGCGTCGATCATCGCAGCCTGGAGGCACAGGGCATCGCGCTTGAACCGCAGGACAAGATTGGCCCCGCCGCCTCGCGCATCGGTGGACGCGGGCTTGAGGCCGAGCGCATCGAGGAACATCGCGCTATTGCACAGCGCAATGGTGAGCGGATCATTGCTAATCCGAATGTCGCGCTCGATGCTATCACGCACAGCCAAGCCACCTTCACGAACCGCGACCTTGCCATTTTCGTGCATCGGCACAGCGACGGAAAAGAGCAGTTCGATACTGCCTTCAACGCGGTGCGCGGTTCACCCAATTTGATTGCACTGGGTAAGGACGGACGCGGCGACGACCGCTTCACATCGCGCCAGATGATCGAGACCGAGCAGCGGTTGCAGCGCGCATCGGAATTGATGGCGGAGCGCGAACGGCATCGCGTTGGCGAGGACAAACAAACGAGCGCGCTGGCGCGCGCCGGGGAGCGCGGCTTACTGCTATCGGGAGAGCAGCGCGCCGCGTTCGCGCATGTAACCGATCAGCATGGCCTCAGCATTGTCGTAGGTTACGCCGGGACCGGCAAGAGCGCGATGCTTAGCGTTGCGCGCGAGGCTTGGGAAAGCGCTGGCTTTAAAGTTCGCGGCGCTGCGCTATCGGGTATTGCCGCCGAGGGACTCGAGCATGGTTCGGGCATTGCGTCGCGCACCATTGCCAGCCTTGAACATCAATGGAGCAAAGGCCGCGAACAGCTCACGTCGCGCGACGTACTTGTTATCGACGAAGCAGGCATGGTCGGCACGCGCCAGATGGAGCGGGTGCTGTCACATGCTGCCGATGCTGGTGCAAAAGTTGTCCTTGTCGGCGACCCGCAGCAGTTGCAGGCCATTGAAGCAGGGGCCGCGTTCCGCGCGATCCACGAAAGGCATGGCGGCGTCGAGATCAGCGAAGTGCGCCGCCAACATGAAGGCTGGCAGCAGGACGCGACCCGGCACCTTGCAACCGGACGAACCGGGCAGGCTATTCAGGCCTATGGCGAACGAGACATGGTTCATGCTGCCGAGGCGCGGGAGGCGGCGCGTAGCGAGCTTATCGACAACTGGGATCACGCGCGGCAGGCCAGCCCCGGCGATACGCGCATCATTCTGACCCACACCAATGACGAGGTGCGTGAGTTAAATGAAGCGGCGCGGGTGAAGATGCGCGCGAGCGGCGAGTTGGGCAGCGATGTTTCGGTGCAAGCCGAGCGCGGTGAACGCGCGTTTGCTTCCGGCGACCGCATCATGTTCCTTCGCAATGAGCGTGAGCTGGGCGTGAAGAATGGTACGCTGGGCATCGTCGAGCAGGTAACCCCGCAGCGCATGGCGGTGCGCACCGACGACGGCCGCAGTGTCGCGTTCGACACAAAGGACTATGCGCATATCGATCATGGTTATGCCGCGACGATCCATAAAGCACAGGGCATGACCGTGGACCGGACGCACGTGCTCGCCACCCCCGGCATGGACAGCCACGGTGCCTATGTCGCTTTGTCGCGCCACCGCGAACGCGTGGACCTTCATTATGGCCGCGACGACTTCGCCGATCAGTCGAAGCTTGTCCGTACATTAAGCCGCGAGCGCGGCAAGGACATGGCGAGCGACTATAGCCCCGAACAGCGATTTGCCGAGCGGCGCGGGATCACCTTCCGCCAGCGGATTGTTGAGATCGCGCGGCAGTTGCCGGAGCGGGCGAAATCAATCTTCGCCAACTTCCGACCGCAAACACAGAAGCTCGAAACTCTTCCCGCCGACCAGCATGGGCTTTCCAACCAGCGTCGTGCGGTCGAACGCTTTGCCCGTGCCGCGGACGATATGGCCAAGATGGGCGAGCAAGGATTGCCGGTCCTACCCCATCAGCGCGACGCGCTCGACAAGGCAGGGAAGGTGCTTGACGCGATCCGACCCTATGCCGCCGCCGATCTTGCCAGCGCCTTGCAGCGCCAGCCTGAGCTCACCCGCGAAGCAGCCGATGGCCGCAGCCAAGGCACAATCCGCGCCATGCAGCTTGAGTCTGAAATCCGCGTCAATCCTGTGCAGCGGGCCGACCGCTTTGTGAATGACTGGCAGCGGTTGAGTCAGACGCGTGCGGTCATGCAGCAGAGCGGCAACGACAACGGCGCGCGCCGCGTTGCGGGGCGCATGGCCGACATGGCGAACGGCTTGGAGCGCGATCCGCAGGTGGAATCGCTGTTACGCAACCGGACGCAGGAACTTGGTCTCGGCAAAGACATCGGACGCGATTTGTCCCGCGACCTTGCAGCGTCCGTGTCGTTCGAGCGGACCCGCTCGATTGGAATGAGCCTGTAGGAGAAGTGAAGTGGAAAATACTGATGCCGAAGAAGTGACGCTGGACATTGGGGAGGAGGCCGAAGCGGAGGCCAAGCCCAAGCCCAGAGCAAAGCGCAAGGCCAAACCTAGGCTCGCCAAGGTCGAAAGCGATCCTGCCGCCGAAGCGTTCGCGCGGCTTGAAGGCGAACTGGCCCTCATGCGGCGCGCGGTCCAGCATCTTGCCGCCGAGCGAGCGGACATAATAATCCCTGACTACGGCGCTACCCTGACGGAGATGACAAAGCGGCTCGAAGATATGGCGGAGAATCTTGATTGCATCGAGGAACACCCGGCCATGCAGGTGACGCCTGATAACTTTGGCAGGCGGATCGAAGCCGCAGCAGAGGCGGCGCGGCGCGGCGATCAAGCGCGGATCAACGACGCATATAATGAGCTTCGGCAAGCGACGCAGGATATGCGCGGTGTCACATCCCGCGCCCGCAATAGTGCGGACCAACGCCGCACAGTGTTTCAGGCAGTCGGAGGCGGAGTGCTTGGCGGCATCCTGCTTTGGTCGTTCCTTCCTGGAACTATCGCCCGTTCCGTGCCGGAGAGCCTGCACTGGCCCGAACGCATGGCGGCGAAAATGGTCGGCGAATCATCGCGCTGGGATGCAGGCACGCGCCTCATGCGGAGCGAAAGCCCTCAGGCTTTGTATGCGCTTGAGCGGGCAGCCGATTTGCTGCGCGACAACCGAGACGCTATCGAGGCTTGCCAGAAATCTGCCGCGAACGCGAAGCAGCCGGTGCGTTGCACGGTCAGAATTCGGGCGGGGAGTGAGTCTCGCAATTAACGGCCAAGCAGCATATCATCAGATTTTCGGTTCCACCGAGACCCGGCACCGCCCGGTATGTCCCAATCAAAATGTGGGAACGAATGTGGGATCAATTTTTGGAAAACCGCAATTTATTGTGTGAAAACAACAACATAAATCACTTGACTGGTGACCCCTACGGGAATCGAACCCGTGTTTCAGCCGTGAAAGGGCCGCGTCCTAACCGCTAGACGAAGGGGCCAATCGCTTGGCGAGCCGCGCCTTTACGGATTCGATTTGCCTAGGTCAAGCCCAACATGATGCAAAATCAATCTGCAAAGGCGATATCGTCAATATGCAGCTCCGCCTTGGGTGTGGGACCCCAG
>Ga0209480_10000666_pt1 | contig 27184 bp, 32 predicted proteins | sample JI61114C2DNA_FD_187501 | JGI IMG/M metagenome (GOLD analysis project Ga0209480, IMG submission 187501) | Wastewater effluent complex algal communities from Wisconsin, to seasonally profile nutrient transformation and Carbon sequestration -... | ecosystem: Engineered > WWTP > Effluent > Algae... | reverse complement strand
CTCGGCTCCGGGATTAGCTGGACATGGAAGGATGAGACAGGGCAGAGCCGGACGGTGATGGCGACGCCGAACCTCAACGAAGGCCTGATCAGCATCATCGACATGCAGACCTGGAAAACTGTGAAGCAGATCAAGACGCGCGGCCCCGGTTTCTTTATGCGCAGCCACGAAAACAGCCGCTACGCCTGGACCGATTCGATGATGAGCAAGGAGTTCAAGGACACCATGCAGATCATCGACAAGGAAACGCTGGAGATCGTCGCCGAGCTGAAACCGGTGCCGGGTAAAACCTTCGCCCACGTGGAATTCACCAAGGACGGCAAATACGTGCTGGCCAGCCTGTGGGACATGGACGGCGCGATCATCATCTACGACGCGGTGACGCTGAAGGAAGTGAAGCGCCTGCCGATGAAGAAGCCAGTCGGCAAGTACAACGTCTGGAACAAGATCACCAAGTCCGAAGGCACCAGCCACTGAAGGGCTTTCGATTTTTGGCGAAATTTGCGGTTGACCGTGGAAGGCACACGGTTAACCGTTGAAAACGATGCTGACCAGTCGCTCACGCTGCTTATTGCGCTTCAGCGAATGACCAGATGTTCCCCTTCATGTCGCACTTGCATGGCAAACCTGAAAAGATCCGGGTGAGCGGCGAGTTCAAGATCAGCCCGGGGCAGGTTCGGCCAGGTGCCGGCCGCAAAGCGCTGCCCGAAATCGGAATCCCGCACCCGTTGCGCGAATGGTTCCGGCGCAGCCTGATCGCCGCGTAACAGGGATTCAATGTAGTCGGCACAGGCAATGTCTTCATCGCCATCGCGATCAACCCATTCGCCGGTGATCACAAAGCAAACTTCCTCAGCCCCCGCCGCGCGGATCGCCTCGGCCGTCGCCCGTGCGCAAACCAGGCTGGCAGCATATAACTGTCGCGCCTGACGGTAGCGCTGTAAGCCGCGCACACCAGCCGCTGTACTCATCACAACCGTCTTTCCGGCCAGATTGGCGTGCATCAGTTGGGAAGGCGAGTTGCCAAAATCGAAACCGGGTGCTGGATCACCGCCAACCACGGCGCCCACCGAGACGGGATATTGAATTTTGCCCGCCAGCGCAATTGCCGCCGCGACCCCTTCCACCGGGTAGATGGCACTGGCCCCTTGAGCCAACGCGACCGCAGCCGTGGTGAACGAGCGCAGAACGTCGATGACGACGACCGTATCCTCAGCGCTAGGCTGATTTTGCAGACGATTCAGGAAGATGCGGTAAAAGCGCATGGTGAATGGGCAAGGTAGGGGCACGAAAGCCCCGGCACAACTTCAGGCTTGGGGACGCTGCAACGCAGCCTCCCGCAAGCTTCCGGGCAAGCTCGGCTAGGCAAAGCCTGCTTGCTGCGACCTTATCGGCCTAGGTGTTGCAAAACGGTATGCAAACGCTCAGCCGCATAGGCCGCTTCCGGATCGTTCTCGGTCAATTTCAGAACATCTTCCCAGTTGATGTAACGATCAAGTCGAACAAGGGCCTTGGCGCTGGTCGAGTCCAAATCGATACTCAAATTAACAGCGTCACCTTTACCATCGAGTTTGTACTCAAACGATCCTTGCATGTTTCATTCTCCAGGTTGTTATTCGATAAACCGCGTCAGTGTATAGATCAGGGGCTGGAATTGAAATGCTGCCTGCTCGCTCTGCGATGTTTTTCTCTGGCGGAACTAATGTGTTTTTCGCTTTGGTAACAGTGTGGCCTTAGTGGCTCTGCACGAGCAAGCCTGGGCTGGCTTCGCTTTTTCGTAGTTACGATGGTCAACCGGAAGTTTGGGCGAAATTGGAAATTGAGTCGTGGGGTTTTTCGGCTGCTCGGCATGTCTCATATATAGATAACGGCCGCCCTCTCAAGCATTCCCTCCGCGCCGCGAATGGCCGGGAATCCCCCTCACTCCCGTCCGGTAAGCAGACGCTGCCTGGCACTTAACTCATTCAGTATCCACGCGACTGCTCTGTTCAGCGCATCCCGAGCAGATTTAAGCCGGCCGTCACGCCCGTTTCCCCATTCCGCAGTTGGGCAAAGCTTTCCTGCCAGTAATCGATGCAGGCTCGCACTTTCGGCAGGCGGTGCCTTTCCTGCAGCATTGCAGCGTAGATGGGGATGCATTCTTCTGCCGTGTAGTCGGCCAGCACCTGTTTGAGCGCGCCGCGCCGGACGAGCGGCGATACCAGCAATTCGTTGAGCCGTGCAATGCCGACGCCTTCCAGCGCCAGCGCGACGACGATGGCTGTGCTGTCGGCCCGAGTGTGGCCTTTGACCAACAAGGTGTCGGTTTTGCTGCTGCGGCTGGTTTCGCGGCCTTGCGGCTTTTTCAGCCAGGCGGCGGCGCTGTTGCCGGCCTTGCTGTCGAAGGTGTCCAGCGTTGACTTCCTGAATGGCCACATGTTCAGCGACTGGCTGGCGCTGTTGGCGATCAGGCGGTGCTCTGCCAGGTCGGCCGGGTGTTCCGGCGTGCCGAATTTTTCCAGATAGGACGGTGCCGCATATAAATAGCGGCTATGCGCGCCGATCTGCCTGACTACCAACGTCTCCAAATTGTCGACGCCGGCCCGAATCGCAATGTCGATGCCGTCCCGCGCCAGATCAGTCGTCCGGTCATCGGCGGTGATGTCGATTTGCAGGGCCGGGTAACGCTCGTAAAGCCCGGGCAGGCTCGGCACGATCACCAGGTGGGCCAGAATCGGGCTGATGCTGATGCGAACCAGACCGCCGGGGGCGGCCAGTTTGCCGCTCAGTTCGCTCTCCATTTCGGCGGAAATATCGAGCATGCGCCGGACGTGGGCAAGGAAAGTATCGCCCTCGTCAGTCAATGAAAGGCCGTGCGTGCTGCGGTGTAGCAGTCGTACGCCGAGCGCACTCTCCATCCGGGCAATAGCTCGGGAAACCTGACTGACCGGCTCGTTGCGTTCCCGCGCCGCGGCGGAGAGCGTGCCCAGTTCGGCAACACGAATGAACAGGGCGGCATCGGAAAGATTGAGTTGCATCGGCATCGGCTTGTGGAAGAGGGTTTCTATTTGCAAAAATTGCAACACCAATGTGCATTCTGAGGCGTTTCGGTCATTCGTTCAAATCAATAAAGTCATGGCCAGACTATAAGGAAAGGAATTCGTCATGACCCGCAACCCGCAACCGAACCGGAATCCCATTCTGGCATTCGACAGTCAACAACTCGCCGGCATTCACGACGCCGCCAAGGATCGCGCCATTCGGCTTCGGCAGGCTGAGATCAAGGCCTTCCGGAACAGGATTTTTGCTGCGTTGCAAAGCGGTTTGCGGCGGCTAGGTTTGCGCTAAAGTAATAACGGGGAAAATGGTCCTGCCAATTTTGGCCATTTTTTTCCGGTTGACCGTGGAAACAGCCGTTGCTTCTATGGTCGCAGCGAGTGCCTACGCAGGTAATGCATCGAACTCGCTCCGGGCAAAAGCCGTTAGCCAGATAGTTACCTCGGCATTTCGGCACGTCTGGCAAATTGACTCGACGCCTCGGTTGCGGCTTCGTTGTAGTAGCCAATGGCACGGCTTGCGGCTATCGGCATGACTGATTGAACAGCGTCGGCGGCGAGGGCTGCCGGGTCGTTCGTCGGATCGGGCGATACAAAATCGCTCAGGTGCGTGGCGGCAATCATCGCGGCATAGGCCGGGTCGAACAGATTGTTTCTGGCTTGCTGGGCAGGGTTCGCCAACAGGCTTTGCAGTGCTAACGTCGCCTCGGAAGCCTGACGCTCGGCAAGCAGCGCATCGTTGGCCGCTGCGATATTTGTGTTCATGATGAAAGCCTCGATGCCGGTGGTGGCAGAGGAAACGATAGGGGGCACTTGCGCCGTGGTGACGGGCGGTTCAGGCCCCGGGGCTGCGGTCGCGCGGGTGGTCGCGGGTGCGGTCACTGTTGCCACGCCGGCAGGCTGCTCGTCGAGCTTGAGGTTGAGCGAGGCAAGCAGATTTTCCACGCTGGCTGCCGAATTTTCCGGGGTGAGCAGGGCGTTTGCCAGTGCGCCGCGAAGCAAGCTGTCCTCCAGCGAGAGGGTGGCAGCATCCAGGCCGAGTGCGTCGAGATCAAGATCAGGCAAGCCGATCGCGTTCAGTACGGTATCGGCATTCAGATTCTGCAAAAGCTCAGTCGGCACGCCGATTCCCTGCGTCGTGGAATCCGCCGGCAATCCCGATAGCGTGCCCAGATCAATTTGCGTTGCTGCCGAGCCGCCCAGCGGCGTCAGGCTACCCAGCGAAACGGTCGCGCTGGCAAGCTGCGTTTCGAACTCGGTGGCAAGGTCAATCAAAGATTGCGTCGTTCCGGCCAGCACCGCCCGAGTGCGCTCGGGGTCGGCGCTGATGGCTGTCGCCAATGCCGCCGGATCAAGGCTCAAGCTCAGGGCGTTGCCCGTCGACGTTGGCGTGCTCAGAAGATCAATACCGATACCTTGCAGCGTGGCGAGATTGGTGCTGTCGATCGCAATCGAGGTTGAAACGAGGTCGTTCAACGTCCGGGAAAACTGGCTGGCGAGCGAAGTATTCGATAGGGCGGCGGCAGTCGACTGCAAACGGCTCGTGTTGCCTTGCAGGTTGTTGAATGCTTCGACCAAGCGGGTTGCCGCATCGGCAATGGCGGTTGGGTAGCTGGCAGAAAGCCGCGTCTGCACGGCTGCAAGTTCAAAGCGAAACGAAGACACCGTCGACAACAATAGCCCATTGGTCGACAATTCGACCCCATTGGACGAGCCGCTGAACAGTGATGTAACCGGAGCGGTCGACACCGCACTACTCGTCGCCAATCGTTGAAGGGCAACCGGAGGAATGCCCGCCAGTCCGGACAGCACAACGGGCTGAATCGACAGTGAATCGACCATCGCTTACCGCCTCAACTTCCCCTGACCGTTCAGGAAGCCGGAAAACAGTGCACCGGCCAGAGACCACGCATTAAAACCGTGGCATTGGTCGACAGAAACACCTACCAACGAATATTAGAGTGCCATTTTCCGGGAAAATTCCCGACGTATTGCCAGGTGCTAATCCGCTCAAGGCAAATTAGTCAGCTATCGCAAACCCAAGGCTGACGAAGTGCTGCTTGATCTTGCGGAAGAGAGCGCCCGCCGGCGTGCCAAGGCCGGCCAATCAAAGAAACAGCCTGCGAGGTCTTGATTATCGAAGGTGCCGGGCAGAATCTCGAATCCGGCCCTGATTTTATGAGCCTTGCTGCTGATTAATTCGCGTCGCTTACCGGTTCCGCCGTGCCGCTCGGCGCCATTACCCGATCGCGCAGCGCTTGCAGCGTCGACTGAGCCTCGGCGGCGGCTTCCTGCATCTCGTCCTGAGTCAAAGAGCGCAGCAGACCCTCCAGTTCGATGCGCAGAATGTTCGGGCACTTGCCGAGAGCGCCGTGCAGAATGCTGTCGACCTTCTTTGCCCCCAGCCCGAACAGCACCTTTTCCAGCACGAACAGCCGGACAACGATGATGTCCTCCTCGCCCTGCGCCGTCGCCTGGACTGCTTCAATTTCCTTGCGCAGGTAACCGCGGAACTTGAGCGGCGTCACTTCGGCAGGAACCTGCAAAGTGGCAGAACGGTATTGGCCTTGGATCATGGTTGGGCTTAAGACGGAAAAGCGGCGATTTTCGCAGAAGCTGCAGCGCTGAGAAAGCCCGAACGCTAGTCAGGTTGCTTCTTGGTGAGTGGGCATAAAAACAGGGGCGCGAGTTGAGTTTCCGCAGTTTTTTAGCGTCGACCGCAGCATGTCGAGTCTGACCATGTTGTTCTTTTGAACAAGATATTCCGGATTGTGACTTCCAATACTCCGTATTTACGGGATGAACAAGCATCGTTAGATTGTTTGGGAGACAGCGCATGCTGTGGCAACCAGGAGTAAATCAATGCAAGTTCAAATTCAAGTGAAGGGCCTGTCCGAATCGGCGAAATTGCGCCGCTTTGCATCGCATAAGCTGAATGCCGCACTTTCCCGTTTTTCGCACGTCATCGAGAAGGCCAGTATGCACCTTGACGATATCAACGGTCCCGACCGGGGCGGCGTCGATAAACTTTGCCGCGTCGTGCTCAGCATGAAGAACGATTCGGTGGTCGTCATCGAAGAATTGGGCAGCGATATCCGGCAGACGATCGATCGGGTCAGTGATCGGCTGCATCACAGCGTTTCCCGTCAATTGTCCCATTTCGTCAAAATTGACCGGAGCGGCATGCGTCAGAATGCTGCGCTGTTAGAGGGAGCCTGAGCAGAATGAATTCACAACAACAGCAAGCCATCCTGACCATTGCACTGTTCGCTGCCTTTGCCGATGGTGGCAACGATGAGCGGGAGCGTGAGGAAATTCGTCGTCTGGCCGAAGCGCTGGGCAGCGAACCCGGGGCGCCCGATCTGGCCGGGCTTTATCGGGAAGTGCTGCTCAAGCGCGTCAATCTGGAAAAAATCGCCCTGGCGCTGCCCGAGGCGGAGCATCGCCAACTGGCTTACGAGATGGCGGTCTGCGTCTGCGATGCCGACGGGCGAACGACGGAAGCGGAACGGCATTTCCTCGCCGACCTCTCCCCGGTGCTGGGGCTCAATGCGGCGATTACCATGCCGCTCGACCGGCAGGCCGAGGCGATGGCGGAGCTGACCGAAACGGCTGCGCCAGCAAGTATTTCCACCCAACCCAAGGCTGCTCCGGTGGCTTCCGTCGCTTCAGTTTCCGAAGCTGAGATTGACCGTTCAATTCTCAATTACGCCATTCTCAACGGCGCACTGGAACTTCTGCCGCAATCCTGGGCGTCGATGGCGATCATTCCGCTGCAGATAAAGATGGTTTACCGCATCGGCAAGTTGCACGGCCACGACCTGGACCAGGGGCACATCCGCGAATTATTGGCGACGCTGGGTATCGGGCTGACTTCGCAGTACCTGGAGCAATTCGGCCGCAAGTTGCTCGGTGGTCTGCTCGGCAAGGTGGCGGGCGGCATGGGCAAGGGCATCGGCAAGGCTGCCACCAGCGTCGCCTTCTCCTTCGCCACCACTTACGCGCTGGGGCAGGTCGCCAAGCGCTATTACGCCGGTGGGCGGCAGATGAATACTGCAGTGCTGCAGGATAGTTTTAATAACCTGCTCGGGCCGGCCAAGGAGATGCAAGCGCAGTATCTACCCCAGATTCGCGACAAGGCCCAAAATCTGGATATGGGCCAGGTCATGTCGCTGGTGCGCGGCGCTTGATGAGGCGCTGATAGATTCGCCGTTCTCCCGCTGCGGCGGGAGCGGCAAATCAGATTCAAGTAGTCGGCAGGGGGTGGCTATACGGCGGCTAGGGCGGCCACTGCGCCTGCTGTGCTACCGGCATACTTCCAGCGCTTTGCGCCGCTAAATTTGGCCACTTTTCAGGTTGACCGCAGACTTCGGCAAACACAGCGTTTCAGCGATGACTTTGACCAGCCGGTGCTGTTTTTGGCGTTTTTTTGGTGTCGACCGCAGCAGTTCCAAACAGCAATGCGAAGCTGCCTCCTTTAACCGTTCGTTTCGGGCAGTGGCGATCACGGCCGCCACTTTCTACTAAATCGCATTCGGTGATGATTGTGGCAATGCCGGTCTGGGTGCTTGGTCTGGCGGGGTCTCGGCATGATCAAGACCCAGTTTGTCTAATTCATCAAGGCTCATCAGCGGCGAGTACATGATGTCGCTTGGGTCCAGCGATCTTTTCCATCCGAGGTACATTTCGCCGATTGCGCGTTTCGTCATCTTTTGAAGTCGTGAAATGGAGCGCTCGGTCAATACGGGTCGCTCTCCTGCGAATTCCAGGAGCCTGGCCAACGAAACCACCGAGCAGTTCAATGTTTTGTTGTGGGCAGAAAATTGAAATCGCAGATTGGCGGAGCGAGCGTTGATGTCCTTGATCGTCAGAAAGATGCGATACGTCGTAGCAGTCGCTTCAGGTAATCGAGAGGATGCTTTCGACGCCTGAAGCAGGATGTCATCGGAAACGAGCTGGGCCGTACCCGGAGCGGTTGCTATAACAAGTGGCGGTAGTTGGAGCGATGCTTTGACCCGGAAACCCATGTTGGCTTGTAGCGATTTGGCGAGTACTGCCGCAAGTTCCTCGGGAAAGTCATTGAGGGGCACCAAGTACACTGGCACCGCATCCAGGGGATGTATTTCGGCGCCGCTCATTGAACAAACCGACATTAGCGGAAGGAAAAACAGTAATTTGCGACGTTGCCTTAGCACAGGGAGGCTCCGGTTAGCGGTTAATCAGCGGGCGGACTCTGCCGGCATCGGGTTTGAAAGGTTCAGGTAAACCGGATAGGCGTGTTTTCGGCATAAATATCCCGATCAGCATACGGTAGCTGGGCGTTGTCGTCTATCCAGAACGGATATTTCGCCGGTTGCTGCTCGTGCAAAAAACTTATCCAGTTGATTCATCGTTAACTCCGTCCATGTCAGGCGGCCGTGCTTGCATTGGCCGCTGCGTTCAGTGTCTTTCATCTGGCGGAATAGGGCATTTATCTCCGGCGCAGTGGGTGCAACGGGCGTTGCAGCGGCGAGACCGGGATTTGACGCCGATGCATCAAGGCGTCGAGAAAACAATAGGGATGTGCCCCGAACGGCACTAAGTTTGGCCAATTTTCCGGTTGACCGCAGACTTCGGCAAAGACAGCGTTATCAGCGATAAATTTGACCAGCCGCTTCTGTTTTTGCTGTTTTTTGGTGTTGACCGCAGCGTGTCGAGTCCGGTCCCCGTTACCTGAATTTTCGTTTTGCGTAGTTACAAATATTTCCTTGCTTCCATAATTTCAGTAGCTACAATAATTACATGATTACTTTTGATCCAGCCAAAGACCAAGCCAACAGGAACAAGCATGGCATCTCATTGGCCGAGGCGGATTTTCTGGATTGGTCGGCAGCTTTGATCAGGGAAGATGACCGAAAGGATTACGGCGAGATTCGCCGGGTTGCACTTCTGCCAATGGCTGACCGGCTTTACTGCTGTGTGTATGTCGAGCGAGAAGAAGCCAAGCGGATTATCAGTCTGAGGAAAGCGAACCAACGGGAGTTTGACCACTATGCGGAAAACATTGATTAGACCAACTGACGCAGAAGATGCAGCCATCAATGCCGCAGCTCTGAGCGATCAGGATAACCAACCGCTTTCTGCTGACCAGTTGGCGCAATTCAAGCGCAAGCCTGGCAGGCCGGCAGGCAGCAGCAAAGAACAGGTGACACTGCGCCTCGATGCCGAGGTTTTGGAGACATTTCGCGCTACCGGCTCAGGCTGGCAGACCCGGATTAATGATGTTTTGAAGGATTGGGCCAAGCACCATTAAGTTTTGAGTCATTTCCTTGTCGGCGCTGATTGAGTATTGACTCAGTATGCTGATTGCGACCAAAGGGGGTAGCTTCACTTTGTTTTTCTACCAAAATCAATGCGAAGCTGACCCCTTTGGTCCGGTTGTTTATTATTTTTTACAGTTTTTATTCCATAAGATGTCAAAAGTATTTTTTTCGCCTTCTGTCCGTATTTCCTGAAGACTTCTATCGGGGGGGCGCAGGCCTTTTTTCTCCCCTTTCCTGACTCCATCAAGCCAGCTTTCTATTTCGTCATTGCTTGCACTTACGGCTGCTGTACCTGCTTCGAGCTTTGCATTTTCCCAACTAAGAAAAGCACTCCCCTTATTCAATTCATTGATGGTGTCGGTAATTTTGGGGTTACTACTAGGTGATTCACCGTCAACCTTAGGAGCGATGGCCACACCCTCACCATCAATGAAGACACCTACGTCTTTAACCAAAAATCGTTTGAAGCCAGTTAATGCCCCATGACTATTTCTAGAGTTGACCTCACCGCAGAAAACTTCTTCGCTGATTTTTGTTTCGTTTCTGAATTCAGCTGACTGTGCGTCCTTAAGAACATATCTAACCTTTTGTCGCCCTGGCTCTTCAACTTGCTGGCATCCAGCGATAATTGCTACGAGACACAACCCCACGGCCAGTGTATTTAATTTTTTTAAAAGCTTAGAAGTACATTTACAAGGGGAACAGACAAGAGTGAGCATAAATAATTACCTACGTGATTACGGGATAGTCCACGGTTATCCGAGATTTTGTGTAAAAAAACTGGAAACAGCGGCCTATCACTATTTTTTCAGAACAAAATTGGGTTGGAGTCGACTAAAACAGCAAAGGTGTCTACCCCTTTGATTAATTGGATTCTTTGATTTTTTTCGCAATGATCAGGTCATGCGATGATGGAGAAACCGAAGCCATAACACTACTTTTCAATCTCAATCTCAACCTCAGTCCAGTCAATTGGTACCTCAAGCGAGGTTAGAGCAGTACACATCTGGGCACAAGCGTAATAAAATTTCTGGACAATATCCTGATCGTTAGATAACTGCTCAGGCACGAGGGATGACACATCTTGCATTTTGTCTAGAAGGCCGGAGTATTCAAGATTGTGAGCAATTTTGTTTCGAAGCGAATTTAGTCCCGTTACCGCTTTCCAAATCCAAGCTGCATTATTTATCTCAGCATCTTCATGTTGAACCAATGCCTGAGCAAAGAGCATCAATGTGTAAAACTCAATCGGTTTCGTGCTATTAGCAAGAACGTCGTGGTTCGGAAGCCGTCGTTTCAGAATTCCCCACAATCTTTCCTGTACCAACAAGTGCCCCTTTAAGATAGATAAGTTATAGTCACCGTCATAAGGCATGTGCTTGTCAAACTGCTCAAGCATCTCTTCAAAGTGTGAAAATGTGTTTTCGATGGTTTTTTCTTCTGTCTTGGTTTTAATCATTAGATTTTCTTTTGGGAGTAAAAGGGGCTAGGCACAGATTAACTCCAGGCACAGGGTGAATTACCGATGCAGTTACATTCACAATAAGTGCGACAGCATACGGATGGAATAATGGTATGTCGAGAGGGGGGGGAGCAGAGTCAATTAGATTCACTCCCAACCACCACCAATTCCCAAGTCGCCCGCGTCATCGCCACCAGCGGAAACTCCAGTCCCTTGCAGCTATGCATGGTCAGGAATTTGACGGTGTCTTCCTTCTCTGCAAAGGTGATGTCGTCCTGATACGTCACCGGAATGCCCGCACGGCGTAGCGTGGCCAGCACCGGTTTGCCGATGCCGTAGTCGCGGTAGATCACCGCCATGTCGCTCCACGGGGTGCCGGTTTTGTCGGCTTCCTTGAGGTGTTTGGCGATGTAATCGGCTTCTTCCTGAATGCTCGGCAGCTTGATCAACAGCAGTTTGGGGCCGTGGCGGCCGGCGCTGATCGGGGCGACGAGCGGGACGCCGTCTTTGTCCGAGGCGCTGGGTTTGAGCAGTTCGCTGGCGATGCAGTTGGCCAGTTCGAGGAGTTCCTGCGTGTTGCGGTAGTTGATTTTGAAGATGGTGGTGCGGCCCTGGGCCTGGATGCCGAGGCTCTTGAAGCTGAGTTTGCCGCGCTTTTCGCGGCCGTAGATGGATTGGGCGTCGTCGTAGAGGACGAGTTCCGAGTTGGTGCCCGGGTTGACCATCTGGGTGACAAGCTTGAGTTCGAGGCGGTATGCCAGGCGCCGCTCTCCGCCCGTCATGCGCGAGACGCAGGTGCCGATTGCCGGAATCAGCGCAGCCAAGGCCGCCCCCTTTATGCTTTTGTAATCGCTGAATTATGTCATCTAAAAATGGGGTGTGCCTTGCTATTTGGGCATTTGCGGTCTGTCAGACGAAGAAAAACCGCATCCGGGCAGTGACGATCAGGCAGATTAGACACAGCGTCGCCCGGTTGGTTAGCAATTTTGGCCGATTTTTCCGGTTGACCGTAGCCGCAGGAGGTGCCCTCCGGGGGCACCACGATTCACCTACTCCAGAAATCGGACGCAGCCAGATTCGAGATCGTAGATTGCACCGACCAGCATCATGTCGCTGTTTGCCAGGTTGGCTTTAGCTTCAGGGGTTTCGAGCAGTGCGCGCACGGTGAATCGTACATTGGCCTCCACGGCGGAACGCATCAGGGCATCCGGCGCCAGGTTTTCGTCGAGACCATCAAGGGCGGGCAAGATGTTTTCGAGGAGCAGGTTGATCCGGCTTTTCTGTTGGGCTCCGTGAAATTTGGTGGCGATAGCCGCTTGCACCGCGCCACATCCTTCATGCCCCATCACGATGAAGAGCGGGGTGTGCAGGTGGGCCGCAGCATATTGCAAGGTGCCCAGAATGGATGGTCCCAGCACATTGCCCGCAACCCGAATCACGAACAACTCGCCGAATCCGGCGTCAAATACAAGTTCGGGCGGCACCCGGCTATCGCTGCAACCGAGAATGGTCGCGTAGGGCTGCTGCCCTTTGGCGAGTTCGGCCAGCACTTCCTTTTGCACCGTCGGGAAACAGGCTTGCCCCGAAATGAAGCGTTGGTTGCCGGCTTTCAGGCGCTGGAGTGCTTCTTGAGCGGTGTATGCGTGGGGTTTTGGTGTCGTCATCATTTGTCCATTCGAGTGTTATGGCTGGCCAGGGTGAAAGTTTGCAGCGCAAGGTTTTTGCCTGAACTTCAAGGCAGTTTCGTTGGGGTGAACGGATGATGAAGTCGCCCCCTAAGGCAAGACAGTAAAGCAGTCAGTTTAAGCTGTACATTCGACTCCACTCGCAGCTGGACGGCGCTGCCCCGGTTTTGCCTTTGATTTGGTTGTTGTCGTTGCCGCTGACTTTGCTTTTGTGGTGGAGGAATCCCCTTGTGGAGCGTGGCGGAACAGGGGGTTCCTCCATCGCGCCGCCAAATTTATCCACGATTATTGCGCCGTCAGGCCGAGCATCAACTCGCCCATTGAGGTGTAGCTCTTCAAGTAGACATCCTAGTGTTTGACGCTGCGCCACAAGCGCTCGACGAAGATGTTGTCGAATGCTCATCCTCGGCCATCCGTGCTGATGACCACGCCTTCCCGTTTCAGCACATCGGTGAAGGCTGCGCTGGTGAACTGCGAGCCTTGGTCGCTGTTGAAGATTTCAGGCGTGCCGCACAGAACACTGCTTCCATGCTGTTGCGGACCCGCCAACTGAGTACCCGCTGCGAGTACCAGTCGATGTTCGCCTCCTGGTAGGCGAAGCCGCTTGGCAGACGGATATGCGTGATGTCGGTGCTCCAAACCTGATTTGGTCGGACCACCGGCACGCCGCGCAGCAGGTAGGGATAGACCTTGTGCGCCGGGTGCGGGCTAGTGGTGTTGGGGCCCGGTGCCAACCCCGCCAGCCAGCGCGCATTGCCGGACAATGGCCGCTGCCTCCCCGGCGTCGATCTACCTGTGCCGGATCACGGCTGGTTGATCCCGGACTTTTTTTGAGCCAGTTGAGTTTCATCTTCAACTTGCCAATCTCGCTGTACAGCAATTCCGGCTCGCGATGCGTAGCCACCGGCTTGGGGTAGCGCTTGCCTTCAAGCAGCGTACTCGCTTGTTCCTGGATTTCCTTCTTCCACGGTCCAACCTGAACCGGATGAACCCCGTCTCCTGGCCGACCTCGTTGATCGTCTTCACCCCTTATTGTCAATATTGAGAAACACATTTGTAAAAATAGTCGGTAGAGGAAAACCTCAAGACTTCGAATTTGGCCATTTCGATGCGGAAACTACGCGCAGACGGTATTTGATAGCAGAGCTTCAAAGTTCAACGGGCTATTTTGCATCTGGTTCAATAGTTGCAACGTATAGGCAGATGGGAGCCCCAATTTACTGAGGCCATAACCAATACTCGTATCGCGAAGGAGTCTGAAATGAAAATGCTGCCCAGTCTGATTTCCATGTCTTTGATCGTTGTATTCAGTGCCGCCTGCTCCTCGTTAGGTGGGCATCACGCCAAAGCCGTGGACAATGCTGCCCTGCCATCGACGGTACAAGTGCCTGATGGATATCGTCAGAAATTATGGTCCCGGGGTGTCGGGGAAATTACTTATGCCTGTCGTGAAAAACCAGATCAGAAGGGTAGTCATGGCTGGGTCTTTGTGGCCCCGGTGGCAACGCTTTATGGCAGCGACCACGCGGTATTGGGCAAGTATTACGCAGGCCCCACATGGGAGGGAGCGGATGGCTCGAAAGTAACCGGCAAGCAGGCGGGTGTCTCTGCCATGGGGGCAGAGAATATTCCGCTGCAGTTGGTCAAGACTAACCCTGCGGGCAGTGGCGGAATTTTTGGAGATATTGCCTACATCCAGCGACTTAAGACCAAAGGAGGTATTGCGCCTGCCACTACTTGTAACGCTGCCAGCGCAGGCATGGAACAGAAAGTTGCCTATGAGGCAGATTACGTATATTACGTAATTCGATAGGCCGGACGGGCTGCGAAAGAATGTATCTGAACGTCGCAGCCCGGGGCTGGTCCGAGAGGTACACTGAAGCTTGGAGCGGAGCATGTATCCAGAAGAAAATATTGAAAATGATGATGGGAGCGAGCAGTTCCCCTCTGACATGCTGGAGGCGAGTGGACCGGACCAAAGCGGACCAGGGCTTTATGCAAAAAAAATCGAGAATCCTCAACTGCAAGCCTGGATTCTCCGGATCGTAGATCAGGATGAACAAGCATTCGCCGCTCTCTACCGGGCGATGGTGAGCAAGGTCTACGGTTTGGTGAATCGCATTACACGCAACCACCAACTGGCGGAAGAGGTGACTGAAGACGTGTTCTGGCAGATTTGGCGCCAGGCGCCGCGTTTTGACCCAGACCGCGGGGTGGCCGGCGCCTGGATCATGACAATGGCCCGTAGCCGGGCGCTGGATGCCCTTAGGCGCCGCGAGAGCTGCGAAGAAAACGATTCGGAAACAGTCGCCTTGGCTGAAGCGGAGGGTGAAGGAAATCCCCTGGATCTGCTCTCGGCAGTCGAAACGGATACCCAAGTGCATCATGCGCTGAATACCATTGCCCCCCTGCCACGACAGTTGGTCGCACTAGCTTTCTTCAAGGGCTTGTCGCACGAAGAAATCGCCACACATACCGGTTTGCCCCTGGGGACGGTAAAGTCCCAAATCCGGCGAGCCTTGATCAAACTGAAGGAACTTCTGGGCGGATTAAGCCCCATGGAAGTGATGACATCATGAACGACAAGAAGGAACAGGACGATATGATGAGCCTCATAGCGCCAGCCTTGGCCGATTTCGCATTACCGTCAGGGATGCGGCAAACTCTGCAGGGCCGATTGATGGACCGCCTGGGCGACAGTATTCGTCGTCACGCCGGGTTGCTTACGGTCAGAGCCAAAGATGGTGTGTGGCAAAAGGTTAAATCCGGGGTTCGCTCCAAAACGTTGAGTGAGGGACCTTTCGGTTCTTCGGTCCTGATCGAGATGGCCCCCGGCGCGGTATTGCCCGTTCATCGACATCGCTTTCTTGAAGAAGGTATTGTGTTGACTGGGGGAATGCAGATGGGTGATCTGGACTTGGGCCCCGGGGATTATCACGTCTCACCCCAAGGCAGCCGCCATGACCAGATCAGCTCTCGCCAGGGGGCCCTGACCTACCTGCGGGGGACTTCTATCGGAGATCTGGCGGGAGTGGCACTGGAACTTATCGGTGGCCTGATTCCAGTTCAGGGGGGCAAGGCGATCACCGTAACCACCACCACCGGTCAGTGGCTTACGGTCGCCGAGGGTATTGAGGAAAAGCTGCTATGGCGAGACGGACAGCGGGAGTCACGCTTCGTCCGCCTGGCGCCGGGCGCCAGCCTGCCGGCCCATCACCATTTGCAGGATGAAGAATCTCTGGTCGTTGAGGGTGATGTATTCTTTGGCGACATTCTGGCCCGCAGCGGAGAGTTTCATCTGGCACGCGCAGGCACTCAACATGGTGAGGTACTCAGCGATACCGGCGCCTTGCTGTTTATTCACGGTGGCATTCGTTCCCAGTAGCCTGTTCTATACGAAGTGTGACATTCCCGCCGACCGATAAAGCGCAGCCAATTAGCTGCGCTTTTTTCCATCAATAGAACAGCAAATTGAGATCACCCCCGCTTTGAAGCGGAGGTGTTTTGTACGGCGCGACGGATAAGCCAAGCCAAGCCAAGCCAAGCCAAGCCGGGATCATGGACTTCCAAGAGCAGTTTTAATTACGGCGGAACACGAAAGGTTTCCAAGTATTCGTTTGATTCAAATCAACATTTGATTCTTATGTGTGTTCATACTTGAAACGGAGTTGATCCTATCGAAAGCTGGCCAAAACCCAACACTATGCAAGCAACTCGTTTCCTCCTACCCCTCCTGTGTGCCGTGTTGGTACTCTTTTCCCACAGCTCCTCGGCTGCTTCATCCTTGGACGCGCCCGAAGAGGCAGGCATGCTGCATATCGGCAAGAATGTGTATGTTGACCCGGCAATGTCCCAGGCTCAGGTAGAGTTGGTAAGTGAACTATTGGAGAAGGCGCGAAAGCAAACCGGCGTCTTCTATGGCGAGCTTGTTGCCCAGCCGAAGGTGATTTTTTGCGCCACACCCGATTGCTACCGAGCGTTCGGCGCTGTTGGCCTCGGTTTTTCCGATGGCAATAATCTGGTTATCTCGCCGCAAGGCCAGCGGGTTGCAATCATTGCCCATGAACTGGCCCACGTTGAATTCAGCGTTCGAATCGGTGGTTTTGCCAAGGTACTGGATCACGTCCCCCAGTGGTTCGATGAAGGGCAAGCCGTCATGGTAAGTATGGCTGCCGAATTTTCCGAAGAGGCCTGGATGGACGCCACCGAAAATGGTACTCAAATACCGGATTTGAATTCCCTTGCCGCCATGAGCGACTGGATTCGCCTGACCGGTAGAAATGGGGAAAATATGCAACTCACTTACGGTACTGCAAAGCATGAAGTTAGCCGCTGGTTCAACCGTATCGGTTACAGCGGCTTTCAGGCACTTCTGTTGGCACTCCAGAGCAATGAGCCATTTGCCGAAGCTTATGCCCGCATTGAAGCGACCCACGACCCAATCGTTTTTGCGAACAACAACGATCCCCAATCATCCATCACTTTTGCTACTGCACCACAGGCTACCAAGCCGCACTATTTCATACGTGCAGCTTGGTAGCCTGTGAAATACGGTAAAGCACAGCCCCTACTCCAAACGTGTTTGCTGTGCTTTGCAGTACAGGTTTCTCTTAATCACCGTAGAAAGCGGTGCGATATCCGGCATGGCCGTCGAATGATGAGTAGCTGCTACCGTAAGCCGCCTTGCCCATAGTGACTTCTTCCTGTTTCCGGGGTTCGATTCCCAAGAAGGCGCGATCGTAAGCCTCATGACCAGACCAGATTGATTTGTCGGTTGGGGTTCCATAGGCGGCTTTGCCCGTCGTTTTGCCGGAATTGTCACTGGTTTGGCTAAATACTTTTCCTCCTAAGGTACGGTCGTAGGCATCGTGCGGCCCTTCGGCTGCAACGACAACTCCACCAAAACTTAGAAGGCCAGTTAAGGCAATAGCAGCAGTAAAAGTCTTTGTTTTCATGGTTATTCTCCGTTAGGGATATCAATTCAAGTGAAAATCAGTGTGTGACATCAGGTATACGCATCGCCTCAGGAGTTGGATGCATTTTGTCGACTAAATGAGCACTTACGGCACCATTTACCAATTAGTCGCACCAACCGTCCGACGGTCCTGCCAGGAAGCCAATTTCGGTTTCCTGCGGTCGACCGCAGGAAAAGGGCAAAAATCAGCAGGTGATTGGCTTGAAGCGATGTGCTTTGGCTTAGGGCGGCGCTGATTTATTGATCTTGCCAAGCGAGCCAACCTGGATTTTCGAGTTGAATGTGAATATATCGGTGTTTTTCACGGCGCAGATGGTCTTTTCGGGGCGATTTCTACGCTTTAAGACGCAACTTTCCCGCCAGTCGCTCATAGCCATCGAGGCGCCAGAACAAAATTGGCAAGGCCGAACAGGTTCAGCAACTGGGGCGTATTCTTGGCCAGCCCTATCTGTTTCACAAATGCGAGCGATTCTCTATAATGCGCGCCCTTAACACCTGTGCCCAGGTGGCGGAATTGGTAGACGCACTAGTTTCAGGTACTAGCGGGTAACTCCGTGGGGGTTCGAGTCCCTTCCTGGGCACCAAAATATCCAAAGGCCTTGATTGACCAAGGCCTTTTCTCATTGTTGGCTGGCGCCGCCGAGCGCTAAGCCCCTGATCAGGGAACGAAATGAGAACGAATTTGAAGGTTCCCTTCGCGGAAAAAGAAGAAGCCAAGAAGCTGGGGGCCAAGTGGGATGCCGCCCGGAAAATTTGGTACGTTGAGGATAAGGCGGACATGGCGCCGTTTTCCAAGTGGGCACCAAGCCCACATGAGACTTCTGGTTCAGCCGTAGCAGCGCCCAAGGCCAGCGCCGCCAAGACTCAGCAGTCGACCGGAAAAATCATTGTGGGTAGCGAGTACGCCCCGCAAGCGCGCGTTTGCGAGTGCCTGCCGTGGGATGTATGCGAGAAATGTCAATCCACGGCATTGTCCAGCTAGCCCCATTCTGAGTACGCCGTTGGTTGCAGATTTGCGGCCCGGCAGGCTCCGACAAGTTCCATTTTTAGAAATTAGAGCGTAGCCAGCATGGCACGAAAAATTAGCAAGAAGTATGAGCAGTTAACGTTTCCAGAACTGCAGTTGGTTCACGCCCGAGATGCCGAACCGGTGGTTGATGAGCCAGCCTCAGGTGCGTTGCCGGAGAAAAATTTCAAAGGCAATTTACCGGCGCTGATCGCCCTAACGCCTGCACGCAAGAGAGCGGCAAGCATTAGGGCGGCAACGACGGCGGAGCCTCTGGAAGCAAGCCCTGAAGCGGCGGCCACTTGCCTTGTCACGCTGCTTGCTGATCAGGATGGCGTCGAAATTACGCCAGCCGAGTTGGTGGCGGCCGAGCAAACAGCTGCCGTGGAGTTAGCCGTAGAGTCGCCCGTAAACCAAGCGGAACAACAGGTCGATAAACGACCGGCCGTTGCCGCTCCTGAAACCAACAGCTTTCCGCCGACCGTCGATCTGGAGCGGCCCGTTGGCACAACGCCGATCGAACCGCGGGAAGAGGTGACCAAGGAACATCGACCGGCTGCAACTACGCACGCCGATCCGGGCGTGCGGAAACTGAAAGTCTGGACGCACTTGGTAACGATGGCTTCATCGCTCGTCGTCGTTGCCGCCGTGGTTTTCGGCTCCTATCAGTTCTACGAAACGCAAAAGCTGCAGCGCGAATCGATCGCAATCCAAAACGACTCTTTTGAGCCGGAACGCAATGCAAAAGCGGTAGAGCTGTTTGTGAAGTACAACGAATTGATGATGCAGCCGACTACCGGGGTCTCCAAAGCTGCAAAAAGAGAAGCCTGGTATTGGAAGGAAAATTTGGCGGTCAGCTTGCTCGAATCACTCTTCAACTTAACGAGCGGACGCCAGGAATGGGAGGCGATGGTCGGCTGGGCACTGGAAAAACATGGCCGCTTCATTCGCGAACAGCGCCTCTCCTGTGGCGCCTACACGGAGCAGTTCATCAATTACGTCGAAAAGACATTCGTCGCTGAACATTTGGCGCTTTGTCGGGAGCGTGGTGCTGCGAAATAGCTGAAAGAATCCGACGACTAAATGTGCTGTCGGGCGGGAAGGCTTGCCGTTGGTAGTGGCTTGTTAGATTTCCGACGAATAAACCAACTGGCGCTGATGCTTGATTGCCAACAGCACGACATCGCTGTTGGAATGTGCATAGAGCACGATGTGCTGACTGACTACATACTCCCGTAGGCTTGGGAGCCCGGCTTGTTCAGCCAGTTGCATCATGGCTTCAGTTTTCAGTCGGGCTTGTGCAGACTTCGCATCGATAAAACGGGCTGGCCGTCCACCCGCAGGAGACCAGGCCAGGACTTGAATCATTTCACGCAATTCGGCTTTCAGCTTCGCTAACCGAAGAGGTGCGGAGGCGGCATCTTGCAGGATGAAAAACTGGTGAGCAGCTTCCAGATTGGCGAGGAAATTAGGGGTGGCTTCGACCTGGGCGTTGAGCGGTAAAGCCATCAAGCCAAAGCTTTCATCAAGTCGACATTCGATACACGCTTCCCTGCCAAGACTTCACGCAAGCCAATTTCAGCCTCTGTCAGCAGCACCAAGGAAGCGTGTTCCTGTTCGAGGGCGTGGTAATAGTCGAGTTTTCTGGCATCAACGATAGCGACATAGGCAGAACCGTTTTTAGTCAGCAGTTTCTCCGCACCGTTAACGACTTCATCGGACAACTCGGTCAGACGAGCGCGTGCTTCGCTGATGGGTACAACATCCTGGGCGCTGTAACTCATGGCTTGTCCTTTAACGTATTTGTTAACGTAAAGTGTAGCAGGTCTTGGTTGTGCTTGTTACTGGCACAACCAAAAGAGCTTGGCGCGAATTTGATTCTTTGGATCATGGTTGGGCAGAAGACTGGAAATCGGGGCACTGTTTATTTAGGGAAGGCGTTATCGATACCAAGAGCCTCAACCTCTGTAACCAATCGCCCATAGGAAGTGCCTTGAATTTTCACGGCGATGGCGCTTCCGTTTTCAATCTGTTTCCAGCTTTGCTCAGAAAGGCAGATCTCGTGCTTTTCATGATCATCAGCAAAGATGATGTCCGCTTTATTGGCACAGCGCGTTAATTTATTGCTGTGGCGCTTTCTGACCACCGTAGCGCGGCTTATGGACGGCTCCCCCCAGATGCGGGTGACTAAAGCAGGTGGCACGATGCTTAGCGCGAAATAATGCATTCCTGCCACAAGCAAATAGCCTGCCCCGAAGGCGAGGAATTTCTCATCTGCTTTCGGAATGCGATCCCAAACTGTCTTGATCACAGGAAATGTCAGTACGGCTGATACGAGCAACGCAATGATCTTCGTTTGTGTGCTTGGTAAGAGATTTATCCAGTCGCTGGCAAACATGGTCAAAAAAACAATACTCAGCCATAGCAGCATCCCGCGTGGAGGTGTCCTCTTGATTTCACTTGTCTTCTGAACCAGAGGAATAAAAAAGAGGTGGGGCGCGAAAATCAAGCCGATACCTAGGCAACCAAGAACAATTTTTGCCGGGAATGGGAACAGGCCGGAAAGTGAAAATGGAAGCCAGCCCCAAATAAACCCGCCAGTGCCAGCTTTCTCTATGCCCAACGAAGTGCCACAGGCGCGACATGGCGTTGTTGAGTAGATAGATAGCCCTAGTTTTTTCCACAGATTCATAGCCCTTGCACCACAGCAAGGGCAGTTAAGTTGAAGGTGCATCTTCGGCAGAGCCGGAAAATTATGATTTTGTAATTTTACAGATGCCGCCGAAGAAAGCTTCCACTGTTTGACCAAGCTTCATTCTTCATCTGCTTCCAAGCTCAAATAGAAAGGGGCAGGATGCATTACCAAACAAAGAAAACCAGCGTCCAGACCGTCGCCATCAGCCCAACCGGCAACAGCATCGCCAGACCGGCTACCGATTTTTGGCCGATTTTTCCGGTTGACCGTAGCACGAGCTGCAGCGCCAGCCACAGGCTGCCGAGGCAGCCGGCAGCGAGCAGACTTAGGCGGAAATACGGCAGCCAGCCGAGCCAGAAATGTTCGGCCTTGAGATGGCTGACGGTGAGCATCGACAGGCCAAGAATGACGCTGGCGGCGGCGAGTGGGGTGAGCGCCAGGGTGAAGCGTTGCCAGTTGAGGGCTTCGGTTTTAAGCAGGCGGGCGGCGAGGGCGGGGCCGATCAGCAGCAGGCTGCCGAGCAGGAAACCGCCGCCGAGCAGGTAGCCGAGAATCAGCACGCCGTCCAGCCAGGTGAATAAATCGCTGGCTTCCGGGTAGTGCGTCAGCAGCCACCAGGGCACGTCGTTGTCGAGTAGCAGGAAATGATCGTGGTCGACCAGCCATTCGGCGAGCGCCAGTTTGGCGTTGAGTAGCCAGGGGCTGAGCGTCCATTGGAAGGCGGCGGTGGCGACGCCGAGGACGCCGTAGACTAGGGTGAGCGCGTCCGGCGTCTTGGCCGGGGCGTCGAGGTCGAGGATTTCAGCGAAGGGCGAGCGGGCGGAATAGGTGACGGCATCGCGCTGGCCGGCGCAGCGGCCGCAGCTATGGCATTCGGAAGCGCTGGTCATGCGCCGGACGTCGAGGAGCGGGGCGCAATTGACGGGTTCGAAGTCGCCTTGATGGCGGTCCCAGGCATCACGGTCGACCTTGTAATGCAGGGGGGCGATCTTGGCGAGGACGGCGAAGACGCCCGAGGCCGGGCACAGGTAGCGGCACCAGATGCGCTTTTCTTTTCCGTAAAGTAAGCCAATGCCGAGCGCCGCGACGGTCGAGCCGCCGAGGACGAGCAGGGCGGCTTGCGGGTATTCATAGACGCTGACCAGTTGACCGTAAACAGTGGTGCAGACGAAGGCGACAAAGGGCCAGCCGGTCCATTTCAGCCAGCGCGGCAGTGCCTTGCCGCGGCCGTATTGGCTGATCCATTCGGTCATCGCGCCTTCCGGGCAAAAGAAGCCGCACCAGACGCGGCCCATGGTCACGGTGGCGATCATCACGCCCGGCCACCACAGGCCCCAGAAGCAGAATTGGGCGAACAGGCGGAGGTTGTCCCAGATGTGGGCGTCTTCCGGCTGTAATGGCAAAAACGCCGGGATGATGACCATCGCGGCGTAGAGGACGACGATCACCCACTGGATGGCGATGATCAGGCGGCGGTTTCTTCTGAGGAAAAGGCCGATTTTTTCCAGTCGACCGCGGGGTTTGTCGGCGGGTTTGCTCGGGTGAAAGTGGATGACTTGCTCAGCCACGACCACTTCTCCGCCAGGCGAGCAGCACGACGCCCCAGTAGGCGCCCCAGACGAGCAGGCTGCTCAGCGCCGGGCGGGCGCGGTAGCCGGAGAAATCGGCAATCAGCTTGCCGCCTTTGGTCGTGTCGTCGATCAGCAGTGAAGTATCCCAGACCGGATCAAGCAGCGGTGGCAGCCAGCCAGCACCGATCAGGCGGTCGACGGCGGCGATCAGCAGGGCCGAGGCGAGGATGAGCAGCAGGATGGAAGAAAGCCGCAGCAGCAGGGCGATGTTGAGTTTGGCCAGACTTTTCGCCGCCAGCCAGGCGGTGGCGCCGGCCCCGGCGAAACCGGCCAATGCACCGATCAGCAGGGCTTTGAGATCGCCTTCCTGCGCCATGCCGTAGAGAAAGATCACCGTTTCGGCCCCTTCACGGGCGACGGCCAGCGCGGCAACAATGGCGATGCCGACCAGCCCGGAACGTTCGGCTGCGGCGGAAAGCTCGGCGTGCAGTTTGGCCTTCATCTGCCGGCCATGCTTGCGCATCCAGAGCACCATCTGGGTAATCAGGCCGGCGGCGACGAAGAGTGTGGCGGTCTGGAAAATTTCCAGCGCTTCGCCGGTCAGTTCGTCCTGCACCGTCAGCAAGGCCCAACCGAGCAGCAGGGCAAGCCCGGCACCGGCGGCGAGGCCGATGAACAGGGCGCGTTTGCCTTTGCCGGTGTCGTCATTGGCCTGCAACCAGGCGTAGAGAATGCCGGCGATCAGGAAGGCTTCGAGGCTTTCGCGCCAGACGACGAAGAATGCGTTGGTCATTTTGGTTGTTAGCTTTTAGTAGGGAGTTATTAGCTGTTAGTGGGGAGTGGTTAGCGGGACGGTGCTATTCGCCAGGTGCTAGCGACTAACAACTACCGACCAATGACTACTTGGCGACAATCCGGCCCTGCCCGGTTTCCGGATGAAAATCGTCAAAAAACTTGTAAGTCCCCGGCTTCATCGGAAAGAAAACCATATTCCGCGTCACGCCGGGGGCGAGTACCAGTTCCTTCTTCAATTCCAGGCTCTCGAATTCCGCCGCCCCTGGCCCTTCGTTCTTCACCTCCAGCCGAAAGCGCGTCATCGCAGGGACTTCGAGCGTTTCGGGATGAATGCGGCCGTCCTTCATCAACAGCTTGAAGGTCGGCATGTCGTCGGCGATTACTGCGGTCGACACCAAAAAAAGGCCAAAAATGATGGAAAGGAGAGCGTGTTTCATAAGGTTTCTCAGTAAGCGATGTTGGCGCGCAGGGCGAAGACCTTGACCAGATCGGCATCCGCATTGGCACCGCCGCGGTTGACCAGTTGCAAGTCAGGCGTCACTTCAAATTGCGGCGAGATGCGGTAGCGGTAATAGATTTCCGCAACCTGCTCGGCGCCGCTCGGCGTGTAGGTGAAGCTGGTCAACTGGCTGCTGTCGAGATAAGCGGTGGCCGGATTCGCCCGGAACGCTTTGCCGGATTGCAGCCAGCTAGCGCCAATGCCGATGGCGTCGGCGGCACGGCCCCAATAGCTACCGTTGAATTCAGCACCAATGGCGAGCGCCTGATTGAACGGCAATTCACCCTTGAGCATCTTGCCGTAGCGGGCAAAGACATTGACGCCGTCACCCAGGCGCTGGTCGACCGAAGCGCCGACGCCGGTGTGCTTGCTGGAGGTGCCATCGAAATCGTCAGCCTCTGAGCGGTTCCAGCCGTAAATCCGGTAGTTGCCGTTCAGGCCGCCGAACAGTTTGAGCTGGGTTTCTGCCTGCGCCATCAGCAAGGGCTGGGAGAGACTTTTCTGGTAGTTGGCGCCGCGTTCACCGGCACCGAATACGCCAAAGGAAAGGCGCCACGGCTGCATCTTGTCGCGGGCATTGACGTAGGAAGCGACAAAGCCGGGCTGGAAGCCGTTGGCATCGACACCGACTTCGCCGCCTGCGTCGAGCAGCGGGTTATGGACGAAGACCGAGTTCAGGAACTGTCTCGATTCATCGCCGGCCGCCGTGTTCTGATCGAAGAAGCCGAAGATGTCCATCTTGCCGAAGGTCAGTTCCAGGGTTTCCCGCGAGTAGGGCTTGAAGCCGCCAAAGGGCAGCGGAATCGCCGCCTGATACCAGGCCTGGCCGAGGATGGCGACCGAGTCGTCCGGGTTGGAACCGCTGGCGCGGAAAGCAACGGCATTGGGGGCGCTGGCGAAGTAGCCGAGACTGGAGAAGGGCGCATTCAAACCCTGGCCCTGACCCATGCGAACATGGGCGAAGACCTTGTGTTCGATATCGCCGATGGCCTGCAACGGCAGTTCAACGGTCACATCGGCACGGTAATTGAGCTGGCCGCCAGCGTCGGTTGTCCCTTGCGGCAGGCCGGAGGCGTGCTGGGCAACGGTGGTCAGCGCGGCGCCGACCTTGATGCCGTCGAACTTGTCGGCGAGCGAGGCGGATTTCTTCATTTCCAGCGCGTCTTTTTCGACCGCCTTCAGGCGCACCGTCAGTTCCGGCTCGTATTGCGAAAGGCGCGGGCTGTCGAGGCCCTTGGCGATTTCCTCGCTTTCGCCCTGCAGCGATTTAACCTGCTTCTCCAGTTCGGCGTTGCGCGCTTCCAGCTTTTCCATGCGCTCGACCAGTTTTTGCAGGGTGGCAGTGTCGGGGGCGGCGATGACAGGCAGCGCCAGCCCCGCCGCGACGAGCGCGGCGGTCAGTTTGGCCAGCTTCATGATCAGTAGCCGCCTTTTTTGCCAATCCCGACGTAGGTGAATTCGTATTCGACTTCAAAGGGCTTGAACCACGGGCGAACGCCGGTGGCGCGGTCGGTGTGGCGGCCGAAATGGGCGTGCTTGTTTTCCGAAGGCGGCAGGATGGTGTATTTCACCTTGTACTTGCCGGGGCCGGCCAGCTTGACGTTGTCGCCATAGTGCGGGCCGTCGTTGGCGACCATCGGCATGAAATCACCGGCCACCTTGAAATCGCCACCGATCTTGGACACTTCAAATTTGATGACGAGGTAGGGCATCCAGGCGCCTTCCTCAAAACCGTTCGGATTATTGGCCAGAGCGTGAATGTCGGCTTCCAGGTGAATGTCGGATTCCGCAGCCTTGCGCATGTGGCCTTCCGGTTCCATTTCAACCGGCTGCAGATAAACAGCGGCAATCTCCATGCCGGCACGTTGTTGCGGCACGCCAATCGGGTATTCGAGCGCAAGGGCCGGGGCGGCAAATGCGGCAGATAAAGCCAGTGCGGAAACGAGTTTTTTTATAGTTAACATGGTGAGGCTCCCTGGTTTCTCTGGCTGGCTAGCGGGCGCTCTGCGTGGCTGGCTTGAGGATGATTAAATGGTTTCAAAAAAAGGCTTGGGTGCTAGGTACGCAATACTTTGAAACGCCGTCATTCCCGCCCCTTGCGGCAATGACGGATGGGGGTTTTACAGTGCGTCGCTGCCCGGCTGTGTGACGAAACCAATCTTCGTCAACCCGGCACGGCGGGCCGCGCTCATCGCCTCGGCCACCGTTTCGTAGCGTGTGCTGCGGTCGGCTTTTAGATGCATTTCGACGTTGGCATCCTTGGCGACGGCCTCGCGGAACTTCGCTTCCAGAATGCTGCGGTCAACCGCTTCCGAACCGACAAAAACCTGGTTCTCGGCGTTGATCGAAACCTGCAGCGTCATCGGTTTTTCCGGCGTCGGCGTGCTGGCGGCGCGCGGCAGGTCGACCGGTACCGAGTGCGTCATCAGCGGCGCGGTGATGATGAAAATGATCAGCAGCACCAGCATCACGTCCACCAGCGGCGTCATGTTGATTTCCGCCGTCGGCATCTGGTGGTGTTGCGAGTTGAAACTGCCCATTGCCATTTAAGCCACCTCGGCTGCGGCGCGGGCGCGCATCGGATGAATCTGGGCACTGTTGGCGACGAACGGTTTGCCGACGGTAAAGAAGGCGTGCAGGTCGTGGGCAAAGGCATCAAGATCGGCCAGGATGACGCGGTTGGCGCGGGTGAAAGCGTTGTAGGCAAAAACGGCGGGCAGCGCGACGGCGAGGCCGGCGGCGGTCATGATCAGCGCCTCACCGACCGGGCCGGCGACCTTTTCCAGTGCCGCCTGGCCGGACAGGCCGATCGCGACCAGCGCGTGATAGATGCCCCAAACCGTGCCGAAGAGGCCGACGAACGGGGCGGTGGCGCCGGTGGTGGCGAGCAGGGTCAGGCCGTTTTCCATCGTTGCCTGAGTGCTGGAGAGCTGCTGGCGCAGGGCGCGTTCCATTTGCTCGGCCGGGTCGAAACGGGAAGCCAGGCGGCCGGTGACTGCTTCGCAATCGTGGTTGCAGCAGTTGGCCTGCTCGGCGAGCTGGGCGTACGGGCTGGCCGGATCGGCGGCGCGTAGGCGTTCGATGCCTTCGGCGACGCTGGTTGCTGCCCAGAAAGTAGACATGGCCCGGGCGGCCCGGCGCATCGTCCACCAGTCCCAG
>Ga0209480_10000665_pt1 | contig 27190 bp, 25 predicted proteins | sample JI61114C2DNA_FD_187501 | JGI IMG/M metagenome (GOLD analysis project Ga0209480, IMG submission 187501) | Wastewater effluent complex algal communities from Wisconsin, to seasonally profile nutrient transformation and Carbon sequestration -... | ecosystem: Engineered > WWTP > Effluent > Algae... | reverse complement strand
CTTTAAATGCGCCAAATCCAATTAATGGGCCATTTAATTTGTAAGATGGTATACCATACGAAACATATTCTTCAGCCTTAGGAACTGTTGATTGAATTAATTGTCGTATTGCTTTTAGATGCGGCAGTGCTAATTCCGGTGCGGCTTGAATATATGCATCTACTTCATTTATTATTTTAGTTGCCATAATTTTAGTTAGATTGAATTATAAGAATCGCCCAAAGATAACATGACAGTTGTCATAACAGTGACTGGCAATTGTCGGAAAAATATAAAATTATAAATTTCGGGTCTGTTTTTACGCAATATAAAATAGCTCATCAACAAGCCGATAACTGCACTAATCCCACCTACCATTATCATAAAATAACCACCTTCCCATTTTGAAACCTGAAACAATATACCAATAAGTGAAATGCTTAATGAATTGCCAATACTAAGCATGGCAAAAGATTCAATTTTTGAAAAAGGTGAATCCAGTTGAAACGGAACAAGGGCAGCAGACATTCCTTGTGAACCTGAAATGCCAAAAAAGAGATACCAGAATGCAAGCCCCAAAAAACCAATCATAATAATTAAATCTGTTGGACCTACATGCACCAGACGCAATGCTAATCCAACAATTATTAATGAAACAAATACATATTCAATATTAACAAACCATTTTTTCATTGCTTATTTTTTAAAGATAAAATACACAGCCAATACCATACAAAAAAATCCGGCCAGATAATTCCATTTTAAGGTATCGGTTTTAAAAACAAATACAGCCATTAGCGTAAACACCACCAAGGTAATAACTTCCTGGATTATTTTTAATTGAAACATGCTGTAAGGCCCGCCATAGTTTGAACTACCTATTCTATTAGCCGGAACTTGAAAACAATATTCAAAAAATGCCAAACCCCAACTGATTAATATAATTACCCATAACCCTGAGCCATTGAACCAACCCATTTTTTTAAATTGCAAATGTCCGTACCAGGCCAGCGTCATAAACACATTCGAAATTATTAAAAATAAAATGGTATAAAATGGTTTCATACTCAAGTAGCTGTAAATTTATTTGCGAAATAAAAATAGCATATTATTGTTGCAAAGCAAATTTTACCGGAAGGCGATACCAACTGCCGTTGCCGGTATTTTCCTGTTTGCCAATTACGTAAGAAGGCATATTGTGCACCACTCTTAGTGCTTCAAAATCGAGTAGGGGAAAGGTGGGTAAAAAAATACTGGCGTTACTTACTTCACCGGTAGGCGATACAAAAAATTTGATATAAGTAGTGCCTGTAATAGCATTGTCTTTTGCTGCTGTAGGATACTGAATTTCAGCACCTATATACTGATATAATGCGGTGTTGCCCCCTTTGTATTCAATAGCCTGTTTCAATATATCAAAGTCGTCAGGATGTGTATTAGCTGCATTGCTGTTGAGTTCCGATGTTACAACGCCTTTTTCATTATATATAACCTGACTTAATACAGAGCCATCTTCGTTATATATAATTTTTGTTTTAACTGTTTTGGCAGGAAAATAGGTAATGATGGACCTTTTACCTCCACTCTGATAATAGGTAATGGAAGAGTCAATTAATCCTCCACTTACAAATTTGGTTACATTATGCAGTTGTTGATTCGGGTAATAAAAATGGAGATATTCGGTAATTACCTTACCCTGATATTTAGTGATAACATCAATCTTACCATCCTGCAAAAACTGTTTATCCTCAATTGGCTGACCTTCGGTATTATACACAATCATACGTTTCGGTTCCCCTGTTTCGTAAAATAATAGCAAGGAACCTCTGCGTGTACCTTTTTTTACATCACTATAGCTGTACCGTTGAATAAGTGTGTCACTGATAGTATACACATTTATATCAGCCTGACCTTCAATAATTTTAGTTAGTGTAGTAACCTCTGCTCGGTAAGTTGCATTTTTGGGATTGGTAACCAACCGATAACTACTATTAAAATAATAGGTGACTGTGGACTGGCTAAATACCAGTTTGGAACATAACAATAATATTGCGATAAGCCTGATTCGCATAATATTGTTAAAGTTGAGAAATTTTAACTAAAATTCCAATCAATTTTGGCTTAAGCCACGAAAATCTACAGGCACAACCTTACTGATACCTTGTTCAGGCATGGTAACACCATAAATTACGTCTACTTCAGCCATTGTGCGTTTGTTGTGTGTCACAATAATAAATTGTGATTTATCTGCAAACTTTCTGATGGTATTATTAAACTTCATAATGTTGTTATCATCCAATGGTGCATCTACCTCATCGAGAATACAGAATGGAGCCGGTTTAATGAGGTAAAGTGCAAACAATAAACTCATACCGGTTAATGTTTTTTCTCCACCACTCAACTGGTCAATTACCTGTGGCTTTTTACCTTTAGGTTTAGCTATGATTTCGATTTGTGCTTCGAGTGGGTCATAGTCGTCTTTTAATATTAAATCGCAATCATCTTCCTCATTAAACAATGATCGGAATACCATTTTAAAGTTATCGCGAATTTGCACAAATGCATCATCGAATTTTTTCCTTGCGGTTTCATCTATTTCCTGAATAGTAGTAAGTAACGATGCTTTGGCACTTAATAAATCTTCACGTTGTGTTTTAATAAAATCGTAACGTGTTTTCATTTCTTCAAATGCCTGAATAGCCATAGGGTTTACTTCACCATAATTCTCTATTCGTTTTTTAGCAGCATCTACTTTTTCCTGCAATTCTGTGATCGTGATATCTTGTGGTGGTGCATTATCAATAATACTGTCTAATTCAACTTGGAACTCCACCCACAAACGTTCTTTAATACCGGCTAATTGCACCTTCATATCATTCAGGTTATCTTTTATCGAACCTAAAGTATGATCACTAGTGTCTTTCTTTTTCTGTAATGCTTTAATTTTTTCTTCTGTTTCAGCAACCTCTCCGCGACTTCCGTAATAGGTTTCTTCCTCACGACCGAGCATTTGTTCCATCACGGTCTTTTCATCGTACATTTTTAATAATACTTCGCGAATTTCTTCCAGCTTAACATTGGTATCTGTGATTTCCTGAACAACTTCTTCTAATTGTTTTTTGCTGGAATTTACAGTAGCAATTGCCTCATCTCTGCGTGAGCGTTTGTAATTTAAATCCTGTTCAACACTCTGGAATTTATTGAGTTGCTGATGGTATTTAATATTTTCCTGATTGTATTGATTGCTATGGAAATTTAATTTTTCTGCAACTTCACGATAAGCAACCTCCATGTCTAACAATTCGCGCTGACGTTCTTCTTTTAACGCCATTTGTTTTTCATGCGACTCATTCAGCTTAATACTTTCTTCATCGGTTTCTTGAATCTGACGTGTGAAAGCAGCTTTTTTATCTTCCATTTGTTGCAACAATTGCTCCAGCGATTCTATTCTCGCTTTGGTAGCTATAGATTGTTGCACCACTTTATTTAATTCTTCACGGGCAATTTGAATCGCCTTATCGTGACTTGATTGTTGTAATTCCTGTAACTGAGTTTGTTTTTCTTTGAGGGCATTATTTATTACACTTTCTTCTTCCTGAAACTGTTTAATTGCAGCCTCAAGCGTTTCCAATGTTTTTTCACGGCCAATTCGTTTGCCTTTAAATAAACCAACCGAACCACCTGTAATTGTTTTACCTGATTTAGCAATTTTCCCTGATTTATGTAATAAATGCACATCAGGATGAGCAGCACTTATTTTTGCACTCACAACAGCAAAATCTTCATCTCCCGCAACTATATATACATTACCTAATAAATGATTTACCAGTGCACTGTATTTATCGTTTACACTAATTACATCTAATGCCGCTACTACACCATCAATTGGTTTAGCAGCGTTGCCATTTTTAAATTCTGAAAGTAAAAAGAAGTTTGCGCGACCTTTTTCTTTATTAGCCAATTCATTTACCGCCTCAATAGCATGTGCCATGTTTTGAACGATATAATAATTTAACCAAGGGTCGAGGAAACTTTCAATGGCTGTTTTATAATCATCTTTACAACTTACCACATCTGAAAGCAGTGGAGACTCCTTCATACTTGGCACGTTCTTTTTCAAGTATTTGATAGATTCAGGGAATCCTTCAAAACTTTCGAACATGTTTTTGGTAAGATTAAATTCATTTTTCTTCGCATCGAGACTTCTGCGTGCATTACCTAATTCGGTGCGCGTTTTTTCGATGTCTTTTTGCAAAGCTGAAATCGTATTTTTTAATTCATTCTCCGATTTCACCAATTCATCTACTTTCGATTGAGCCTCAACTTTAGCAGCATCAAATCCAACCAACTCTGAACGTAAAGGTTCAAGTTTATCACCGTGACTTCCTTTATCTGATTCAATATTGCCTAACTCGCGGTGGTAATTTTCCAATCGCACCTTGTTGATGGCAATCTTTTTATCTACATCATATAATTCGCGTTCAGCAGATTTGAAGATGTTTTGAGTACTTTCCAGTTTTTCACGGAAAACATCATGGTCGTTTTTGGCTTTTTCCAGTTCTTCCAAAAATTTCTGGAGCGACTGCTTAATGCCACCTAAACGTTCAATTTCTTCAGCTACACGTTGCTCTAATCCTGCAATATCGCCTTCTGTAGAGGCAATATACGCTTCTGCTTCGCTAATATTTTTGGTTAAACTAACCTGCTTCTCTTCGAGGAATTTAATACGCTCTTTGCTGAGGTTACTGTCGTTTTCTTTAGTGTGTATATCGTTGGTGACAGCGTTGAGGTCCTTTTGAAGTTTGCTGAGCGATTGCTCTTTATCAATTAATGCTGTTTTTTTATCTGCAATACTAGCTTCCAGTGCCTGAATTTCGGCTTCAATCTGAAGTTTTGTATCACTTTCAGCCGTTTGTTGCTCGTTGAGTTGTTTGTAAACGTCTTTTTGCGACTGTAGGGTGAGGACAGCTAAGTCGATACTGTTGTCCTTATAATCGCCCTTCAGTTTTTGATAACGTTGTGCGCGTTTCGCCTGTTTTTCGAGTTCCTTGAGGTTGTTTTCAATTTCAAACAATAAATCCTCCACACGATCAAGGTCAACCTGAGTTGCACTCAATTTATTGAGTGTTTCCTTTTTGCGGGTTTTGTATTTAGATATACCGGCAGCTTGTTCAAATAATTTACGGCGCGAATTGTCCTTATCATGCAAAATATCATCTAGCATACCCAACTCAATAATAGAGTAGGAGTCGGTGCTGATACCTGTGTCCAGGAAAAGGTTATGAATGTCTTTTAAACGGCAGGTTACTCCGTTGATGCGGTATTCACTTTCGCCGGTTTTAAAGTAGTGACGAGAAACGGTAACTGTAGAAAACTCAGTAGCTAGCAGGTTTCGGGTGTTTTCGAAGGTAAGGCTAACCTCTGCCATACCTGATGATTTACGCGCCTTGGTCCCGTTGAAAATCAGGTTTTCCATCTTCTCAGTCCTTAGCGCTGTAGGCTTCTGTTCACCCAATACCCATCGAATAGCATCAACCACATTTGATTTGCCACAACCATTTGGCCCAACCACACCGGTAATGTTTTCATTAAAATGCAATACCGTTTTGTCTGCAAAACTTTTAAATCCCTTGATTTCTAACGTACTTAGTTTCATAGTCTCTTTTCCTCAGGCTACAAAGTAAATGTACTGCCAAGCCATCATCAAAAAAGCACTGAAATTAAAATCAACAATCGTGGATAACTTTAACTTGCGTTGCCCGTTTAAAACCTCCGAAGGCCTGTAAAATCAACTATTTTCTGTGAAATTTTGTGCATAAACCTATTAGTAACTTCCCTGATTTCAAGCTGGTTTAAACCATCACATAACTTTCCGGAATCGTGTTTTACAGCAGGTGAATTGTATAAGGAAAACTATTTATCGAAAAAATCTAAAAACCCATTATCTTAGTGGCATGGATGGGATAGGTTCTATAATCATGTTAATTATCTGGATTTTCGTAATCAATTTGATTTCCAGATTTTTTAAAAAGATGTTTGGGAAACAAGACCCTAATAAACCGGTATCTACTTCTCAGCAAAAACCGCAACAAACTTTTCAGGATATTTTTCGTGAACTCCAGAAAAAAATGGAGGAAACTCAATCCAAACAAAATATACCTCCATATGCCGAACGCAAAATGATTCCGGTAAAAGAAGTTAAGCCACAAGTTGAAGTTAAAAAGGTAAAGCCGGAAGTTAATTTTCAGCAGGTTTATCAATCGAAAGATGTGATAAGCGATAAAGAAAAAAAATCGGATGCGGAATACAAAAAATTTATTAGGGAAGAACGCAAACGTGAACACGATGCTGAATCTAATGAGTTAGATAAAAAAATATACGCTACTGAAACTCACGAAGAGCAAGGTGTTCCTTTTGAACTCGATTTACGAAATGCTATAATTGGCAGTATTATTTTAGAACGCCCATACTCATAATAACACCTGCATTGTTTTTCTTGTCACCTGCTCAAGGTAAGGTGTTTGGCCGTTAGCAAATGATTTCATTGCTTTTGTTACAATATAATTCCGAATTGTAATCAATTTTAATTTATTATTTGAACGTACTTCGCCCTGCGAAAAGATAAGTTTTAATTCATCTTTTATAATTCGCGTTACATCATCATTATCATCAACAACAACCGATACTGATTGTGCTGCTTTTTGAATAATATTGATACTGAGTTTGTGTTTGATAAAAACATTATAAATAATGGCCATTTGTTCATCATCAACAAATGATACTTTCGATGGAATAATTGAAATAAGCGTCTGGTTGGGCTTTTCCATGGTAATTGGCGGGTAATCAATCACCTTGTCGTTAGTTTGTATCACTGTGCCGGGTAACTCAGGATTAATAAATGATTTCACAAACAAAGGAATAGATTTTTGTTCAAGCGGATGAATCGTTTTTGGGTGAATTACCGATGCGCCGTAATAGGTAATTTCTGTCGCTTCGTAATAAGTAAGTTCCGGTATTTCAATTGCATCAGGATATAATTTTGGGTCAGCATTTAATACAGCAGGAACATCCTTCCAAATCCATAATCCTTCAGCTAATAAAATATTGGCGAAAATAGCACCGGTATAATCTGAACCTTCGCGACCTAACGTAGTTGTGTTTTGTTGATTTCCTGCAATAAATCCTTGTGTAACAACATGCGCAGTTTGTAATGCAGGCGTAACCGTTTCTGCAATTTGTTGTGTTGTTTTTTCCCAGTTTACAACTCCGGTTCGCCAAGTGTTATCGGTTGCAATTAATGTGCGCGCATCCATCCATGTGTTACCGATATTTTGTTGTGATAAATAGGCACTTAAAATACTACTTGAAATTAATTCGCCAACACTTACCACCTGATCATAATATTGCGGATAAGTCATATGGCGATTGCCTTCAATTTGTTGAATAATTAAATCAATAAAATAAGATAATTCAACATGAATTTGTAAATCGTCGACAATGATTTGATGGTACTTATATAATTGATTTATTGCTTCGTTGTAGTCATTTTTAGCATAACCCAAATTTACAATTTGTTCAAGGGCATTTGTTGTTTTTCCCATTGCTGATACTACAATAACAGCATTACCGCCTGTGTAATTTTTAATTATACTAGCTACGTTTTTTACACCTGCTGCATCTTTAACGGATGCCCCTCCAAATTTGAAAACTTTCATGCTGCAAAGATAGATGCTGATATTTGATTACAAACCTAACCCAAAGAAGAAAATTGTATCATGCTAACCGACAAGTAATCCAGTCGTGTAAATACTCTGCCTGATATTTATCGTAAAAACGAATTGCCGGTTCATTCCAATCCAATACCTGCCATTTCAAAATACAGTTTTGCTGTTTTGCTACCTCCAGCACAGCATCAAACAGGAGTTTGCCAATGCCATTGCCTCTGTAAGTCTCTTCCACTACAAAATCTTCGAGCCAGATATAGGCGCCTTTCCAGGTAGAATACGCCTGATAATAAAGCGCCATGCCAATAATTTCCTCATTTTTAGCGGAAACAGCTACTATTACATCAAACTTATTTGCTTCAAAATCAATGACATATAACTCAGGAGTAGTCACCACTTGCTCCAGAGCTTTTTCGTAAGTGGCCAATTGTTTTACCATGCCGTGAATAGCATACATATCGGCAGTTACAGCCTTTCTGATGTAAAAATCCATGCCTCAAAAATACGTCGTTACCCATAAAATTCTTACAACAGCAGGTTTTTGTGTTAACTTTGCATCAACAATCGGACTTATGAAGGTAAAAACACTAGGAGAATTTGTAATAGAACGTCAAAGCGATTTCCCCTTCGCTACCGGAGAACTTACCCGCTTATTATCAGATATCAGTATTGCAGCCAAAATTGTAAACCGCGAGGTAAACAAAGCCGGTTTGGTGGATATATTAGGTGCTCAGGGCAGCGAAAATATGAGTGGCGAAGCCCAGCAAAAGCTGGATGTTTACGCCAACAATCAGTTTATGAGTGCACTGATGGCAGGTGGTGAAGTATGTGGATTTGCCAGTGAGGAAGAAGATAACTTCATCAGTTTTAACGGTGCTATCTCCAAATCAGGTAAATATGTGGTATTAATCGACCCATTAGATGGTTCCAGCAATATTGATGTGAACGTGTCAATCGGGACTATTTTCTCCATTTACCGTCGTTTAAGCCTTAGTGGTGGCGCTACTTTAGAGGATTTCCTTCAAAAGGGAACCGAACAGGCAGCAGCCGGATATATCATTTACGGTTCATCAACCATGATGGTGTATACCACTGGAAACGGGGTGAACGGCTTTACATTAGACCCTTCGATTGGGGAATTCTGTTTATCACATCCTGATATTACCATTCCTAACAAGGGCATTATCTATTCTATTAATGAAGGTAACTACGTGCATTTCCCTGAAGGTGTGAAGCGTTATATCAAATATACCCAGGAGGAAGACCTCAAAACACAAAGACCTTACACGAGTCGCTACATAGGTTCGTTAGTAGCCGATTTTCACCGAAATATGCTGAAAGGTGGGGTTTATCTCTATCCGGAAACGGCAAAATCGCCAAAAGGTAAATTGCGCTTATTATATGAGTGTAATCCATTGGCATTTATTGCTGAACAGGCAGGTGGGATGGCTTCCAATGGGACAAAACGTATTTTGGATATTGAACCTAAGGAATTACACCAAAAAACACCGCTTTACATCGGCTCAAGCGCAATGGTTGAGAAGATTGAGGAGTTTTTAGAACGTCACTTGGAATTGTCTGGAAAGTAATTAGAGTAATCGCTTAGTCCTTAGCAAACAACTCATTGGTTTCGTAGTATTCATCAACAGTCAAACGACTGCCTTCTGCAGCTGCAACAGCCAGTGCATCACATCTTTCATTTTCGGGGTGACCGGCATGGCCCTTAACCCAAACCAGCTTTACCTTGTGTTTGGCATAACTGCGCATTAATCGCATCCATAGGTCCTGATTTTTCTTTTTGGCAAAACCGGTTTTCATCCAATTGTAAATCCAACCTTTATCAATAGCATCAATAAAATACTTGGAATCAGAGTAAATAGTAATCTGGAGCCCGTCCTTTGTCAAGGCTTCTAATCCTGCAATTACAGCCATAAGCTCCATGCGGTTGTTGGTAGTTTTCCTAAACCCTCCCGAAAGCTCTTTTTCATGTTTGCCAAACCTCAAAATGGTGCCAAATCCTCCGGGTCCCGGATTACCTTTTGCTGCCCCATCTGTATATATACTTACCGTCATGTTAAATGTTAAAAAACCTTTTACGATTTTTGCTTTTAATAATTTGTTAGTCTCTGAAAAATACCTAAATTTTACACCTCAACCCGAATATTCATGAAACAGACAATTATCCTTTTCACCACAGTTTGCCTGTTAATTTCATGCAAACAAACCGAACGCGGTGCAGCAGATACTGAAACACTGTCAAAAAAATTATTCGATACGTTTAGGGACAATGATATACAAAAATCGTCAATGTTATTGCCCGATAAAGGTACATTTCGAAAAATTGAAGAAGAAAAAGGTATGGTTTATGACGACATCGATTTAGCATATCAGGCATTTAGTCAAACTGCAGAAGCCAATTTTTATACCGTTCAATTAGCCATGCCAAGTTGGGAAAATACGTTATACACAAGGTCAACAAAAATAGATGCCAAGTTCGGAAAACTCCCTTCCTCAAAGGTTTCAGCCAAATTTGATGCAGATGGTGAAGCGTATAAATTTGAATTCACTGCAGTAAAATTTAATAACAGGTGGTTTTATTATGGAGATGCAACCTGGGTGGCAAAAACAAAGGAAATATAAATTTTTAGTACAAAATTAAATGTAGGTATATACATTTAATTACTATAAGTTGATTGGCTACATAACAATGGCATAATAAAAATATGGCCATATACGTTCATTATCAACAAAGCCGTGTTTATTCATTTTCATATGATTTGATCCTTACTACTCGTTAATAGCCGTAATTTTCGGCTCGATTTTTTCATGTTACTATTTTGCCTATAGTGTAGGTTTACTTTACTGAAATTCAATTATGTTAAAAAATAAAATACAATTTGTAATTGTTCTGCTACTGATATGTGCTTTCAGGCAAGTTCAGGCTCAACAATCAATGATTTATACCGATTTGTATAAAGATTACAAAAAGGGGATGGAGTTATTTGAAAATCAAATGTACTCAACAGCGCAGGAGTTGTTTAACACGGTTGGTGCCATTAAACCGGAGGGGACTGACGGCGAAGTAACCACATTTGTGGCCAATAGCCAGTATTACGGAGCTATCTGCGCCATTGAATTACAGAATCCGGATGCCGAAAAAAGGATGTTGGATTTCGTAGAAAACAACCCCGGACATGTGTTATTAGGTTCGGCTTATAATCAGTTGGGTAAAATTTATTACAACAAAAAAGAATATACCAATGCTGTTACCTGGTTCGAAAAAGTAGATGTTAAAGATTTATCGCTTGCCGAACGCGATTTGTATAAATTCCAATTCGGTTATAGCTTATTTAATAAAAAACGTTTCACCGAAGCTAAGGTGATGTTTGCACAATTAAAAGACAAAGCAAACAGCCCCTATTATTACGGTGCGAACTATTACTACGGATTTATTCAGCAGGAGGAAGGCAATTATGAAAATGCATTAAGTTGTTTCGAAATTGTTAAAGATATTCCCCCATATTCTTCGGTTGTGCCTTATTACATGACGAATATTTATTTCCAACAAAAGAAATTCGAAAAGGTAATATCTTATGCAGAGCCGCTTATGGCAGATACCAAGCTGGTGTATTACGCAGAAATTAACAGTTTATTAGGTCAGGCTTATTTTTATAAAGAAAATTATAAAAAAGCTTTACCGTATTTAAGTTACTATATTGAAAAGGCAAAAAATATTCGTGATGAAGACTATTATCAGTTAGCTTTTACCCATTTCCAAACAAAAGATTATAATGCGGCTCTTGCTACCTTAAAAGAGACCTCTGATGATAATGATACTTTATATCAGCATATCCAGTTTTTGTATGGCAACTGTTATCTCGAATTAAATAAAAAGGACGAAGCTCGTAACGCTTTTATGGAAGCCTCGCGAATCGGTATTGATGCTGATATACATGAAAGCGCTTTATTTAATTATGGTAAACTCAGTTATGAGTCGGCATTTTACACTGCCGCTGTTTCGGCATTACAAGATTATTTGAAAAAATATCCAAAGGGTAAGAAAAAAACAGAAGCGCAGGAGTTGTTGGCCAGCTCTTTATTAAATACCAACGACTATGTTGCTGCAATGGAGGTTATTGATAACATCCCTCAAAAAACACCTAAATTAAAAGAGGCTTATCAAAAGGTTTCTTATTACAGTGGTGTTCAGTTGTTTAATCAAAAGAATTTTAATGAAGCCGATAAAATGTTTAACCAGTCGTTGGAAAATCCAATAGATGCTGATTTACAGGCTGCCTGTTATTTTTGGATAGGAGAAATTCGGTTTACAGAAAATAAATATGCTTTAGCAATTAATAACCATGTAAAATTTCAGGACTTATCCAAAGTAGCTAAAGATTTACCTGAAGAAACTACGATTCCATATTCTAACTACACCATCGGTTATAGTTATTTTAAACAAAAATCGTATAGCAATGCTTCCAATTATTTCAGCAAAGTGACTACATCGCTCAAAACAAGTAAAACTGATATCACACAAAACAATGTTTATATAGATGCAGTTTTGAGATTGGGTGATTGTTACTTCATGACAAAAGATTACAAAAAAGCTGAACAGAACTACAGCAAAATTATTGATAACAATAGCAAGGGTGTCGATTATGCCTTGTATCAAAAAGGTATGCTGCAGGGATTACAAAATAATAATAACGGTAAAATCAGCACACTTCAACAGATTAAAACCAAGTATCCGAATTCATTGTATATGGATGATGCTTTGTATGAAATAGCAAATACCTATTTCATTATGAAGCAAAATTCCAGCGCCATAACTGCATTTAAAGAATTAGTTGCTTCTAAGCCTAACAGTAGTTATGCTGTTAAAGCGTATCTGAAATTAGGCCTAATCTACTTTAATGAAAAAGATTATGCTAATTCTGAGAAGTATTATAAAATGGCATATGAAATGTCACCGAATTCACCAGAAGGAAATGAAGCTAAAGATGGTTTATTGGATATTGTGGAGGAAACCGGTGATACAGATGCTGCGGATGGTGTAGTGCCAACATCTGCAATTGATCAGGAGAAATATAATTATGCTAAAAACAAATATGATTTAGGTGAATACAGTGGCGCAGCCATAGCGTTTTCTGATTATCTGCGTGAATTTCCGAAAGGACAGTATAAAACCGAATCGGAATTTTATCGTGGAGAATCGTATTACAAAGTAGAACAATACAGCAAAGCATTACCTGATTTCGAATCAATTATAAAAGGTAATAAAACTAAATATCTTGAATCTGCACTTGTTCGCGCAGGATGGATTGAATATTACCAGAATGAAGATTATAAATCGGCATACGATTATTACGATAGATTATACGATGTAGCTGATTATAAAGAAAATACATTCGTTGCCATGGTTGGTTTATTGCGCACAGCATATTTCCTCAATGATTTTGACCAGGTGATTGTAAATGCGAACAGAATTTTAGGCAGCGACCTGGTGACTAATGTCGAAAAAATTGAAGCGCATTATTTTGCAGGACAGGCACATTTGGGAAACAACAATATAGATAAAGCCTATGATGCGTTTTCGAAAGCAGCAGCCTTAACAACTAACGAAATTGGTGTTGAATCGAGATTCCACATGGCAGATATCCTATTCCAAAAAGGAAAATTGGATGAATCGAAAGCTAAATGTCAAGAAATAATAAACGATATGCCTGCTTATGAGGAATGGATTGTGCGCAGTTATATTTTGTTAGCTGATATCAGTGCTGCCAAAGGAGATTTTGCACAGGCTAAAGCGACATTAAACAGTATTATTGATAATTATAAAGGAGATCCTGCCCTTGTTGAATTGGCTAAACAAAAATTAGAGCAAATTGAACAAATGGAAAAATCAGGCAGACGGAAACCATCAACAGATACTAATGATGATGAGGAATTAAATTTCGATAACAACTAAAGAAAACGACAATGTTGAACATTAATAAATATATAACAATTGCAGTTTGTGTTTGCGGAATTTCCGTTAGCTCAAACCATTTACAGGCACAAACTAATGTAGGTGACGAAGATGTGGATGTGGTAAGTGGATACAATCCTGTATTAGCTGATGCGGTTAAAGAAAATTTTAATGCAGAATTACCGGAAAATAAAACTAAGCCGGAACCACAGGAATACAACATTCCAATCGAATTTTTCCAGATTCCTTATCAGCCTGTAAAAGTAAAACCTATTCGTTTACCTGATGCAAAACCAACTGAGTTGGAAAATGTATATGTGAAGGCCGGGTTTGGAACTCAATTTACACCACTTGCGGAAGTATATCTGAACAGTGATAGGAATAAAAAATATAATTATGGTTTATATGGTAAATACATTTCTTCGAATGGAAAAGTGGAAAACCAGAATTACAGTGATTTAAGAGCGGGTGGAAGCACCAATTTTTATTTTGACGACAAATATGCATTGCCAATAAATGCATTTTATTCCAGAAATACGTTACAATATTATGGTTACAATCCAGACGATACCAGCTTTAAATCTGAAGATGTACGTCAGATTTTTAATAACTATGGCGGTAGTGTTGGTTTCCATAATATTGGTGATAATCCGTTAAATATGGATTTTGGATTAAAAGTTGGTGTTGATGGCATTCGCGACATTAATAAAAACAAAGAAATTCATCCATTTGTAACCGGTTGGGGAGAAAAGAAATTGGAAAACAAAAGTATTGCCGGTTCAGAAGTGAGTTACGAATATTTCAGTTATTCCGGTGTTACCGAACACGATAATTCACTTATTGGTGTTAAGCCTTATTATAAAATGATTACTGACCAATGGTCACTGAATGCCGGTATTGAAACAAAAGTTGATAAGGCAAGTAATGCATATGTGTTACCGGATGCCGTATTTAGTTATGATTTAATTGGGGATAAATTTGTATTTGTTGCAGGATGGGAAGGCCATTTACAGGTAAATAGTTTTGCCAATATTGTGGAGGAAAATCCTTTTGTAAAAGATACATTGGTTTTCAAAAACACTTCCATCAATGAAATTCATGCCGGATTAAGAGGTGCTACTTATGGCAATTTCAGCTTTATGGTTAAGGGTTATCAGAAATTGGCGAAGGATATGCCGTTTTATGTAACTGATTCAGCTGATACTAAACGATTTGATATCATCTATGCTGATGCAACCATTTGGGGTGGAAATTTAGAATTGAGTTATTTTGATGCTGACCGTTTTCGTGTAACAGGTTCGTTGAATGTGTTTACTTTCTCGGAAGTGGACATTATCAATAAGCCATACCATCGTCCAACGCTTGAATGGACTATCAACGGACAGTATAAATTCAACCAGAAACTCAGTATGGAGGCTAATATCTTTGGCGTAAACAAATCATACGCATTATTGCCTGATGGTGCAGAGGAGGAAATAAAAGGTGCTGTGGATTTAAACCTGTCTGCCAACTATGCTTATTCCAAATATTTCAACATTTTCGTGAATGTGAACAATATGGCCTCGTTTAAATACCAGCGCTATTATAACTATCCTTCCTACGGAATTCAGGCTTTGGGCGGATTGTCGTTCACGTTTTAAACAATCGGTGGATTTCTTCACATTTTTTTAACACCCGGTCCGTATGATATTTGCCGTATAATACGGACCGGTGCACCAGATAGCTCAACATATCAGCCAACTACTTTACGATCACAATTGTGTGATTGTGCCCGGTTTTGGCGGGTTTGTGACTAATTACCAGCCGGCTAAGGTGCATCCAACATCGTTTATTTTTAATAGTCCCTCCAAAAGTGTGGCTTTTAACGTAAAGTTGACCAATAACGATGGTTTGTTGGTTAACCAGGTTGCAAAAAACGAAGGAATAAGCCATTATCAGGCTGAACGACAAATAACCGAATTTGTAGCTCAAATACAATCAGCTCTTCAAGAACATAAGCCGGTGAAATTAGCCGGTATCGGTCGTTTGATAATGGACGTCGAAAACAATATTCAGTTTTTGGCCGATAATTCTCACAACTTTCTCATGCAGTCGTATGGTTTGTATTCATTTACTGCCCAACCTATTGCACGTGATTATGCTGACTCTGCTGTTGTTAAGCAAATGGAGGCTATTGTTGTTGAAAAACCGGTTAAAAAGAAAAAATCAACCGATGCATTATTGCCTATTGCAGCAGTATTGTTGTTAACGATGCTTACCATGCAGATTTTTATTCAATCGAGCATGAACGGGTTTAATTATTCAGAAATTTTCGGGTTTCAAAAAGTGTTTACGAAAAATAATTACCTCTTAGAAAAATATGAACCTGTTAAATTTGAAATGAATCCTTCTATTTTATTTTTCAGGAAAACAGATACAGCTTCATTGGTTACTTTAGATACAGTTTTAAACAGCATTACAACACCTGAAACAGTAAATAGCACACCGGTTGTAACTCCGGTAGCATCAACCTATTTTATTTCCGCAGGCTCATTTTATTCTGATGCTGAAGTTGAAATTGTGTTGGCCAAATTACAAGCAAAAGGTTATACCGGTTATATAAAAACTTGGGGCAAATATAAAGTAGCAGCAGTTGATATACCGGAACAAACTACACCATCTGCATTTAGAGCCGCATTTGTAGAAGCTACCGGTATTGCTGATGCCTGGGTTGCACGCAATAAATAATTGTAATTACATCTTCACAAAAAATTATTCAGTTGTTATAAGGACTGGATTAAACGTTTACTGCCTATATAGCCATACTAATTTCATTTAGCAGTATGTATTTACAATTAAATCTAACAGGGTAGAGGGTTTTAAAGGGATTCTTGGCAATAGTCTTCCTATTTGCACAAGCAGTAAATTAATTGAGGAGCGACCGACTAATTCAATAGGTTATTTTGCAATCGACAATTACGTACATAAAAAAAAGGCTGTCCTTTTGAGACAGCCTTTCGGTAATATTTTGAAAATTACTCTTTAGATGCTTTTTTATCTTTTTTCTCCTTCAATTCTTCTTTCATTTTTTCTTTTTCTTCAGGAGTAGCATTTTTGTATTTTTCTTTTACGTCATCTTTTTTACCGGCTTTGTCAGCTTCTGCGCCTTCTTCACCTTTTTTAGTTTGACGGTAATCTTTAAATTTCTGCATTTGCTCTTTTGAAAGCACATTAGAGTAGTCTTTAAAACGTTGTTTTGTCAACTCATCTTTTTCAGATTTAGCAGCATCTGCATTAGGATTTTCCATGCCTTTGTATTTGGTCTTTAAATCTTCCAATTTGTTGGCATATTTAAGGTTGATATCCATTACCTTTTTTTCCTGTGTTGGATCAAGATTACAGATTTCATCCATTTTAGTTGTCCACTCCTTAGCTGTAGTAGCAGCATCGTTTGACATTTCAGACTGAACTTTGTCTTTTTTGTCACCCTTGTCTGTTTTTTCAGTAGGTGTAGATCCACCTTTTGTAGTCACCTGGGCATAACTGTTATTTAACAGAAAGGCGGTTACCATAACCAGGAGTAAAGTTGCTTTTTTCATTTTGTTTATTGATTTTTTATGATAGGTATAAATGTAAAAACCGTGCCAATTTTTTTAACACAATTTCACGGTGCAAAGTTATAAATATCTTTTGAATTAACCGGATTATTAAAATTATGCTGAAGCTCTAGTTAAACGGTCGTTTATTGCGATTCCAATGCCATTATCCGGAACTAATTCACCAAGAATTATTTCGGCCCCTGACGTTTCTAATCTGCGCAAAGCAGCAAATAGGTTTCGTGCAGCGAGATGTAAATCGCCATCTTCCGTTAATATTTCCTGATGAATAATGGCAGGATGTGATATTGAATGTTGTAAACTAACAATGCCAATAGCCTTATTATGATGTTCTTCACACAATTGGTTGAGATTGCCAATTACCAAAGGAATTTTGGGCGCGTAATGGCTTTTAAGCATTCCTGGAGCTTCTGTTGGGTGATCAGCATCAGCTGACTCGGGTTGGTAACCAATCACTTTTTCCATATCACCGGCGCTAATACCTCCGGGGCGCAAAATTACTACCCGGCCAAATTCATTCACTTTAACAATGGTGCTTTCTACACCAATCGCACATTCTCCTCCGTCTAATATATAATCTAAAGCGCCACCTAATTGATTTTCAACATGTTGCGCATTGGTTGGACTAATGGTACCAAAGGTATTGGCACTTGGAGCTGCCAGGGGAAAGGGGAGTTGTTGTAATAACGATAATGTTATTGGGTGATTAGGCATACGAACGGCTACAAGCGGACTGCCGGCAGTGATAATGTCGTGAACAGCCTCCGTTTTGGGGACCAAAATAGTTAAAGGACCTGGCCAAAAGGCCTTTGCGAGGCTCAACAGCACTTCAGGAACCTGATTACAGATGGTTTCCAGCATTTCCCAATTACCAATATGTAATATGAGTGGGTTAAAACGCGGCCTTTGTTTTATTTCAAATATGTTAATTACCGCATCTTCGTCAAACCCATTTGCAGCAAGGCCATAAACAGTTTCTGTTGGAATTGCGACAGTTTTACCCGATTTGAGTAACTCAGCGGCATATGTTATATCTGTTCCAATCATGCTGTTTGCCCGTTTTTATAGCACAAAATTAGGTTTCCACCGGTATCAATTTCTATAGCTGATGGAAAAACTTTTTTGAGGTTATCAATGAGTGTTTTTTCTGTGCGGCTTTTTTCGGATAAACGGCTAAAAAGTAAAATGCCATTTGCAGATAAACTATTTTTTAATTGATATAAAAATGTTTCCGAATGAAATTGACGAGGAACATTTTTATCAATAAATAAATCAACTGTAATTAAATCAAATTGCTGACTATTCAACTGCATCCACATTAATGCATCGCTATCGTGAATATCAAGTGCAGACAATAAATCTTGATCAGGGTAATATTTTTTCGCTAGTCGAATAATTGTTTTATCTAATTCCACACAGGAGATAGTTCCTTTAAATCCAAACTTAGTTTGTAACATGTATGGAATACTGCCAAGCCCCAAACCCAATACCAAAGCACTTTTCATGGATTTAATTTCTTCAGCTATAGTAAATAACGCAGTGCGATAAGAGGTATATTTATCTTCGAACGAATAGGTGGCGTTTTCACTGTTTAGCATGTAACGTCCTTCAAATAAAACAACTTCCAGCGGACCTGAATATTCGCCGGAAGTTGATTCGACCTTAATTTGTTTTAAAAAACTAAGGCAATATTGGAATACGTTTCGTTTTATGGCAGTCACATTGTAAAACTAGAAATATTAATTTGTTTTATAATATTTCATCGCTTCAACCATATAGGTTTCTTCAATATTTTTAATACGTGTTTCATCACTTGGATGTGTACTTAAAAATTCAGGTATAGAAGTTCCATTTGCACTCATTCTTTGCCAAAAGTTAATTGCATTATGTGGGTCGTAACCGGCAGTAGCCATAAAAATTAAGCCCAATCGGTCGGCTTCAGACTCCTGGGTTCTTGAAAACGGTAATAAAATGCCAACCTGTGCGCCAACACCTACGGCAGTCATAAGCAAGTTTTTAGTTTCAGTGGGTTTGTTCGCTAAAGCAATGTCTAAGGCAACAAAACCGGTTTCTGCCAACAACCCCTGGCTCATACGCTCGTTACCGTGCTGCGCAATAGCATGGGCAATTTCGTGACCTAACACCACGGCAAGACCGGCATCGTCCTTAGTATAGCTTAAAATGCCTGTGTACACCACTATTTTACCACCCGGCATACACCATGCATTGGGTTCTTCACTTTCCACCAGATTTACTTCCCACTGGTAATCAGCAATCATTTCTTCATAACCTTCAGCCTTCATAACTGATTCTACAGCCGGTATCAGTTTGTCGGATACGCGTTTCACTGCAGTATAGTCGCGGCCTGAGCCTACTACGTCGCTTTCTTTCAAGAAGTCGCTGTAAGCAGTCAAACTCATAGCAATCATTTGACTTTCAGGTAATAGATGCACCTGTTTTCTCCCTGTAATAGGCACACGTGAACATGCTGCAACAAGCACAGCAAAGGATAACACAAACAATAATTTTTTCATAACAGTCGATTAGTTTACAAAGGTAGACAAATCAAATATCGTACTCAAATGCGCAAAACCTAAATAAAGTGGTTTTGAGGTGTTTATAAACTCCAACTTTATCGTTTTGCTGTCTGATTACATATGCTATCTTTACCCCCCACAATCACACATATTTATGAAGAACAGCCTATTCGTGCTTTTTGTGGCTTTTATTTGCCAACTTGGTACATCCCAAACAGCAATTTTTAGTGGGATAATTACGGATGCAAATACCAAAGAACCTTTAATTGGAGCGACAGTTTTTCTCAATAATCAAACAGGAACAGCTACAGATATTGATGGTTCATTCAAAATAGTCACAACTCCCGGTGATTACACTTTTACTGCAAGTTATGTAGGTTATGATAAACAAAGTGCATCAATCACCTTAACTGAACGCGCCTCATTAGTTTTAGATATCGCATTAAAACCGGTTGATGGAATATTAAATACAATTGTTGTTACAGGAAGTAAATTCGAAAAGAAACTAGGAGAGGAGACTGTTACGATTGATGTAATTAAATCTGATTTAATACAACATACCAACGATGTAAAATTGGATCAAACTATTCAGCGTATTCCGGGCGTGAGTGTAATTGATGGTCAGGCGAATATTAGAGGAGGTTCAGGTTATAGTTATGGTGCAGGAAGTCGCGTATTATTACTGATGGACGATTTGCCGATATTAACAGGAGATGCGGGTTTTCCAACCTGGGATTTTATTCCTATGGAAAATATACAGCAGGTAGAAATTATTAAAGGTGCTGCCAGTGCCTTGTATGGTTCAAGCGCATTGAATGGTATTATTAATGTCCGCACAGCCTATCCAACTTCAGAGCCGGTAACTAAATTATCTTTTTTCAGCGGTGTATATAATTCACCTGCCGATACCGCACAAAAATGGTGGGCAGATGACTTTCCATTTTTTTCAGGAGCGAATTTTGCCCATCGTCAAAAATTCGGAAAATTTGATTTAGTAACAGGAGCCTATGTGTACACACAGGATAGTTATTTAAAAGAAATTTATCAGCGTCGTGGTCGATATAATATCAATACACGTTATCGTATCAACAATAATTTAGCAGTTGGATTAAATGTAAATGCACAAGTAAACCGTTCGTCGAGTTTCTTTTTTTGGGATGGCATTGATTCTGGCTTATATGTTGCTGCGCCGGGAACTACAGCATTTAATCAGGGTTTTAAAATTACGGTAGATCCATTTTTAAACTGGTACGATGAACATGGTAACAGACATAAAATTTTATCCCGATATTATGGTAATCACAACAAAACGGTTACCACTGAACAAAGCAATTTCAACGATTTGTTTTATGGTGAATATCAGTATCAAAAACATTTAGATAAATATGCTTTAGTTATTAGCTCAGGCGTATTAGCAAGTTATGCGATGGTTAGTGCTGAATTGTATGGTGATTCGACTTATAATACCAGCAATGAAGCCGTGTATTTGCAACTCGATAAAAAATGGTTCGATAAATTAAATGTAAGTGGTGGTGTACGTTATGAATTTAATCAAATTGCAGGTTTAAAAGAATCGAGACCGGTGTTCAGACTTGGTGCTAATTATCAGGTAGCGAATTATACTTTTATTCGTGCATCTTGGGGACAGGGATATCGTTTTCCTACCATTGCGGAAAAATATATCTCGACTTCAGTTACAGGATTAAGTATATACCCCAATCCTGATTTAACATCTGAAACAGGATGGAGCGGTGAGATAGGCGTTAAACAAGGTGTTAAAATAAGTAACTGGCAGGGTATGATTGATGTGTCAGGATTTATTTCTGAATATGATAACATGATGGAATTTACATTTGGATATTATCCATTCCCCGGGTTTATGTCGCTGAATATTGGTGACACCAGAATTATGGGCGGGGAAATTTCATTTATCGGAGAAGGTAAAATTGGTACGGTGCCAACAACATTAATCGCAGGATATACCTACATCGACCCTAAATTCAAGGATTTCGATTCCATTCAAAATGCCTTGTCCAGTGCAGATTACAATGTATTAAAATATCGTTTTCGCCACACCGTTAAATTTGATGTTGAATCAACCATCAAAAAATTTCGTGTTGGGGTTACTTGTAATTATAATAGTTTTATGGAAGCAGTTGATGCTGCATTTGTTGACCCGATAATTCCTGCAATTAATTTATACATTATTGATGGTTTACAACAATATCGCGATGAACATGCAGATGGCGATTTGGTAATTGATATCAGACTTGCTTATAATATTAACGCAAACAGTGAGGTGTCGTTATTATGTAACAATGTATTAAACCGGGAATATAGTTCACGTCCGGCTATGATGGATGCGCCAAGAAACTTTACTTTAAAATATTCACTTACACTATGACATTAGGTGCATTGAGTGAAAAATTGAGGAAACGTGTAACTGAGTTGCGCCATGATAATCGCATGCATACTAAGATTAATGCTCCATTAATTACAATAGAAATCGCTTTGGGATTAACTGAATTGGCGATTGATAAAAGCAGACCCATTTCTCCTGAAGAAGAACATTGGTTTCATGAAAGTTGGAATATTATCAACCAATTGGAAAGAACAGAATGGGATGATATTATTGATTTATACCGCAGCCTTGCATTCAAAATGGGAGAACGTAATTGGTTTAGAAATTAAAAACAATCAGTTAAGTTTGAGTTTGCCAATTTTACCATTGTTACCCGCTAACAACACGGTATTAGTAGATGGAGAAACAGCAATTACATTATAACCTTCCAGACTAATATTCATCCAACTCAAGTTTTTTGAGATATCAACTCCTGAAGTTCCGCAAGCTATAAGTAAATACGGATTTATAAATTTAATACACGAACGGTATCCATTTGGATTAGTGCTTAGTGGGGATTTCCAAACGCTGTCGTTTTTTACTAACATCGTAAAATTTCCGGTATAATCGTTTGGAGAAACATAATCTCCACCAACTGCAGCACCAATAGTAGCATCGATAAAATCAATAGAAAAAATACCTTTTGAAGGTGCGCCTGATTGTAATGGCACATTTGTTTTTTTCCAGGATTTGCCATCATTTTCAGAATAATAAAGCAGCGTTTTATTTCCTCCTGTGCCAAAAAAGATATGTCCTTTTTTTAGATATTGAATAGTAGAACCACTCGCTGCAAATGCGGCAACACTATCCTCAGCTGAACATTGTTCATTTATTTGCCAACTATCGCCTTTATTTGTTGTTTGTAATAAAAGAAATTTACCGTTAATTGGATCACCAACACAAATACCTTTTTTGCCAACAAAATCCATCGCATCTAAAAACGCTTCAGGGCGTTTATCCTCATATACTTTTTTCCAAGTAATTCCTTTATCGGTTGACTTCAGAATACATGCAGGTTGCACACTACTCATTACCAGTATAGTTTTTTCGTTTATTATTTCTATATCGCGAAATTCAGCACTGTCGTAACCTGGAATTTGTTTAAACTGCCATGATTTACCGCCATCTGTAGAATTCCCAACATATCCATTACTGCCACTTGCCCAAAAAACAGAATCGTTGAGTGCAGCTAATCCACGAATACTGGTGGGCGTATTTGTTGGTATAATTTCAATTTGATATTGCTGACAATTGGCAATAAACGCCATCAATAAAAAAACAATAGTGGAGCTGTTATATTTCATCATTTTTTCTGATAGTCTGAAGGAATTACAAATATGTCCTGCGGAAACGAATTTTCCTTCAGGCTTATTACTTCCATTGTTCGGATATTGGTTTTACTTCTTACTTCAAATTTTAAGATAGCACCTTCTTCATAGCCTATATACAAAGGTGCGGGAACAGCAACACGATTAATTTCGGTTTGAATATCAAATCTGCTTGACGGAAATTTAATATCACGGGAAACCCATATGTATGCAGTATCTGCCTGTGGAATAAACCCGGAGCGGGTAATTCTGAATTTATCGCAAGTATGGCCTGCAATTACAGCGCTGTCGTTAGTTGCGGCAACGGTTGGTGCATAATGGTCGGGCATAGTATTTTTTAATGCACTACTAGGGTCAGCAAAATCCGAATATTCACCAAGATGTGCTATTTTTTTTGTGGTGTCTAATTGCCAAACTTCTTTGGCATCTTTAAAAATAATCACATTGCCATGTGAAAGACCACCTGTTTCAATTAAGCGGAAATTATTGGAATCAACATAAATATGCACTAAAGTAGGACTGAGCGTTTTAAATGCAATAGCAACATTAGAATCAGCAGTTTCAATTGTTGAATGATAAATTATTTCTCCAAAAAAAACACTGCGATTATATGTGACCTCTTTGGTTGTTTGTTCTTGATTGTCGGTTGATTTATTACCGCAACTCATCGCCATTATAAATAATGGTGCAATTGTCAGTAATCGAATTATAGATGTAAATTGTTTCATTTCCTGCAAAGATAAGGAAGGAGAGGGGAAGTTATTCAACCGGAGCAAACGATTTAGAGGCATTGATTAAGTCTGTCCCAATCGTATTGCGGTAACTATACAATGTCCAGCCGATAAGCTGATAAAAGTATAACGATGTTTTTAATGTAGTAACCGTATAAAATACTTTATGCTCCCCGAATTTGCCATCAATTGTGCTGGTGAGTGCCGGAACAAGATTCAACGTGTCGACAACAGCCTCATCAACATCACTGTTTGCTAATTGAGTGCTAATACCATTACAGGCAAATTTGTGATAATTTTCAAGGGTGATCGTTATACTATCATCTTCGGTATCGGGAATTTCTTCTCTGATAAGGATATAAAATGAATTATTAAGGCTATCGCAATAAGCAACTGCAGCTTTAGGATGTAATTTTTTATCTAAATGCAGATATTTGGGAACATAAATCTCAAAAGCACCCTTTTTAATTACTTTATTAAAGTTACTGTAATCAATTTCAAACGAATCTTTTTTGCATTGAGTTAAACCCATTACAATCGCCAAAATCAGATATGCAACTTTTTTTACCAGGCTTTCCCTTTTTTGAGTTGGTATTTTAAAATACTTTGTTTGTCCTCAGTAGAATAGTATAAAAATAATGTTTTTTTGTCCGGCATAAAACTCAACCCGGCAATGAAGTAAACGTTTTTAAATTCATTGGTAAATACCTCAGGGAATGAAAATGGTTCATTAATCGATTTCCGTGAAGCGCGATAAATCACATTATTGGCAACTATAAACATATTCAATTCATCATCAGTAAACCATGCACTTACTATTTCCAGATTCACCTGACCTTGAAAAGTAACAGGCACTGGTTTTGAAAATGGTTCATCCCAACTTTTCCGTTCAGCATATAATATTTTGAAATTTCTGTTGTAGTAAATTCTCAGGCCATCTGCAGATATCCATGGATATGCATCACTTTCCAGTGAGTCGTTTAATTCTTTTAATACACGGTGTTTACCATACGAACCATCGGGTTGTTTGTAGGAGATGGCAAGTTCGTTATCATTCCATCCCGCGTATAAATTGGAAACATACACCAGCACATCTTCATTTGCAGAAGCTGAACATTGAAAATAACGTACCGAATCAGGTGCATTTGGGAGTTGAAATCCTTTTATTGTTTCAGTTGGATTAGTTGCTGAAAGGTCGATGGAATAGATGTCAGATACCAAATTAACATATTCATCCAATTCGCCGTCCATTAACCCTAAAATAAAATGGCTACCATTTTTCGTTAATTGACCGGGGCCTATTTCATACGTTTGAGGGATTTTTAGGGAGTCCTGGTAGACAAAAAGCCCGTTAACAGTGGTTGGCGACTGTGAAAATGCTGTAGTAGAGTACAAAAAGCAGAGAATTAGCGGTAGTTTTACGTTCATAATCAATTATTATACAAAAATATAAATTTATCGATATGCAGGATAATACCTACAAAATGGTTGTAGCAAGGTTAGCAGATGAGGACATATTGGAGGCATTAAGAAATCATGAAAAGTATGTCGATGGTATGTTATTGGCATTAATTGATGAGTTTGAAAAGCGCAAATTACAGTTAATCGGAGTGGACAAGTTACGTGCCATGGTTACAAAACGTTTGGACGATGAACGTATTGCCGCCGAATCCGAGGCTCTAGTCATTGAACCGGAATTACCGTTACCAACGCTTTTTTCTCAAACAACGATTTTAGCCTTCACCATATTTTTCTCTCCATTGTTTGGTGGTGCTTTGCTGGCCATGAATGTAGCTGCGGTGAAAAAAGCCGGTGTTTGGCAGGTTTTATCGTTATCACTTGCCTTAACTGTGTTGGTTGGTGTGTTAAATATGTATTTAATACCTCCTGGAAGCATTTTTGGATTATTGGTTTTAGCTGCAATCGCGTTATTTATGTCTGAACTTTTATGGAATCGATTTATCGGTAAAAAAGTAAGTTATAAAAATAGAAGTTTTACTGTGCCTTTAATTATTGCATTGGCAATATCAATTCCATTAATATATTATTTCTATCAACATCCGGAATTACTTGAATTAACAACCAATACAAAATGAAAATTAAGATAACAGGATTAGTTTTAGCCTTATTAATGATGGTGAATTCCTTAAAAGCAGATTCGCCACTTACATCTACTTATTTCGCTGCCAGCTATTACGATTATTCCATTGTATCTGAAGCAGAAGTTAATCGTGGTTTAAACGATGCGGTTGCTGCTTATTTATTGAATGAAGATAACCCAATTGATGTTAAAGCAGCTATTATTAATGGCATAGGTTGGAACTACGACGGCACTAAACACAGTGACTTATTTAAAGAGTATTTGGCTAAGTCGAAAGGCATTACAACCGCCCAATTAAATTTAGATGATTTAACTGCTCATCAATTGTTTTGTTTAGGATACCTTATGGGTATGGATAATTATTTTGTTGTAGATGAAGCAATAAATGTGTTAGAAAAAGCTGCTGCTAAAAATAAATCAAGTTTCACCATTCATCTCATTCTAAACATCACCAAAGCCCAAAAAGCAATGGATACCGATTTTTGTAAAGTTTGGAAGCTTACAGCAGAAACATTAAATAACAAATCACTCAAACGCGACATGAAAACTGCCGCTATTCAGTCTGTTGTTGATTATATGTTGTTATACAAAGAAGATTGTATTTAACACGGTTTAATTATTACTATTTAAGAACCAATTGCTGATAGTTTTTTCAGCCAACTTGCCACATGGTGTAAAATCCTTATTGTATTCGTTACTGAAATCCATATAACTTGGCCATTTCCATAAATATACACCATCAATCCAAGGTTCGTCTGCCATTGCTTTAATCATTACTTCGTAACAACGTTGCTGACTGCGTTCGTTATAATCTTGTTCATC
>Ga0209480_10000663_pt1 | contig 27195 bp, 28 predicted proteins | sample JI61114C2DNA_FD_187501 | JGI IMG/M metagenome (GOLD analysis project Ga0209480, IMG submission 187501) | Wastewater effluent complex algal communities from Wisconsin, to seasonally profile nutrient transformation and Carbon sequestration -... | ecosystem: Engineered > WWTP > Effluent > Algae... | reverse complement strand
AACGGCTTTTACAGAGTCTTCTAAAGTCTTGGCGCGGTCAAGGTCAAAAACCCAGTGACCATTACCCAAACTCCAGTGTACTTTTTTACCGTCTGCTTCCCATGCTGGAAATTCTCCACCAATTTCGGTTAGCTGGCGCGATGGAAAACTACTATTCTGCGGCGCAGCAACAGAAATGCTAGCAGTCTTACCCGCATCAGGAACAGTTACCACATAGATATTGTTTTTTACTTGTGCCAAAGCTTGGTCTCCTTTGGGAGCCATCAAAATCATATCGGCATTAGAAGGGGTTTGTTGTGGCTCCCGCTCCGATGCGCCTTCTGGCAACATGCAATTATTTACTGGATCAAAACTGCTGCGGCTCTTGCCCATTACATAGTCGTGATCAGCATCTGCTACTGTTCCAAATGTAGTGATCCCAGAAACTTTTACGAGTGTTTTGGTATCAGTTCCATCCCAACGAATAGACAATAAAGTACCTGCTCCACCATTTAAAAATACGCGGCTTGTATCAGTTGTAAAATGTAGGTTTCCACGGTTATTGGCATAGTCAATTAAATGCTCTGCACCACCATTGGGGCTAATCCAATTAATCTTGGTTTCAGCGTCACTATAATTGTTTCCTTCGGCGTCTTTGAATACGCGATTGGGTGCTTTAAAATAGGCAATGCGGTTGTTATAGCTCCAGGCCGGTTGGGAATAATATGCGGACTCGCTACTGATTTTTGTCAGGCCGGATCCATCTGCGTTAGCTTTATAAATAGCACCACCCTCTTGTTCGTTCCAAGTAACAAAGACCAATTGCTTGCCATTGGGATTCCATGCTGGCATGGCTTCTACAGAATTGAAATTGGTCACCCTTTTTGGTGTACCGTTTGGATAGTCCATCACATACAAACGGTTCAAAGCGGTAAATGCTAGTTGTTTACCATCGCCGCTAGGCACAGCGTCCCTAATTTGAGAACTAAGTGCGTGACTGGTATCTTTTACGGGATAGTTGAAATAGAGTCTTGGCCCAAGTTCTAGGTTCAGACTGGCTTCAAAAGCAATTTCTTGAGGAGCTGTTTTACCTTCTTGGTCAATGGTAATTTTCCAGATTTTACCGCCATAAGAAGCCAGTAAAAATTTGCTGTCTGGGGTAAATGCCATACCGGGTAAAACACCCAAGGGTGCAATGGATTCCTGTTCATCGCGTTGTACGGGATAGGCCAACCAACGCTCCTGACCAGTTACTAAATTACGGAGGATCAACCCTGTTTTGTCTTCGTGTCTGGAACCATAGACCATCCACTTGCCGTCTTTACTCAATGTTGGTGTAAAGGCAGAACCATATCTAGAAGTAATGGTACTGTACTCTCCTTTTGCAATATTGTAAGCACCAATTTGATATTGGGGTAAGAGAGCATTGTAGTTCCAAGGGCCATTGCGTTGAGAGAAATAAACCCATTTACCATCGGCACTCACATAGGGGTCAATGGTTTTTTGATTACTTGGCTGGTCATTGAGTTGAATCCCGCCACCACCGTCAACATGGTACATCCATAAACGGGGTAATCTGCGTCCCTTGCTGGCAACAATATATTTACCATCGGGTGTCCAAACAGCGCTGGGATAGTCGTCTACATTGGTTTTGGTAACCTGAATGGTGTCATTGGTTTGTAGGTTAAAGATCCAGAGGTTATCTGCTCCGGATCGGTCTGATGTAAAGAGAATTTTCTTACCATCGGGGCTAAACCTAGGATGCGCGTCAAAAGCCAATCCCTTGGTGATTTGTTTTGCCTTGCCACCGGTGATGGGCAGGGTATAGATATCTCCCATCATGTCAAAAGCCAAGGTATTGCCATCTGGCGATACGTCTAAAGACATCCAAGTACCTTCTTGGGTATTGAACTGAATACTGCGTTCGGCCTTGAGTGGCAGATCTTTGAAGGTGCTGAACTTGGTTGTATCCTTCTTGGTACTGTCTGCATTAGAGACCCATACATTCTTTGATTGAAAGTTATGAGTTAGACCAATAATGGTCATAGGAATGGCAGCCATGGCCATGAGAACAAATGTGCGCATAGTTTTAGTTTTGGTGGGAACCGGGGCGGGTTCAAGAGTGAAAATAAGTAAAAGCAGTAAGATGGGGAGGGAAATCTAGCCTCTGTAATTAGAAAATTTGGGAATATTGGGGCTATATCTAAAGTATGTAAAGATTCTATTTTCCTATTCTTTTTGCTGCCTTAAGCATTTTAAGGTGCATATTGGGATCAAAATTTTCAACTACTCCACTTGCCAAACCTTCCTCGATTGCTTTTTTCAAATCAATCACTTTTGCATCTATTTTTATTATTGGCAAGTCTGTCCTGATTTCTTTTGAAAGTTTTTTTTTCATTTTTATTACTTTAAAAAGTTCTCACTTTCGTTCATTAATTTACAAATACTATTTGAAAATTAAATTACTCAAACACTGAATAATCAATAATGTGCAATTGCTTCTGAGGGAGTCATCAAAGCCAAATTACTTTTTTTGAAATCCTTAGAATTTCTGGTTACAATACAATCTATTTTATTCAAATTCAACGCACAATAATATTGAATGGCATCTTCAAAGTCTTTGAACTCAGACTTTAATGCTTTTCTTATAATTAGCTTTGAAACATCAGCAATTTCAGACATTTCAGCTATTTCCTCTAAGACCTTAATGGTAGCAGTATTTGATAAAGTTTGTCTTAATATGTAATGGATATTGTTGTAGGATAAAGCTGATATGTAAATTTTCACCTTCCCATCTAAAGCCAACTGGAATAGTTTACCTGCGTCAGCAGCAAAAGGCTGTCTATTAGCCAAGTAATCAATCACTACATTGGTATCCAAAAAAAGGTTTTTCATTTGGCATATTTTTTTGCCATTAAATCCCCCAACTCCTTTTTATAATCATAATCCTTTGGCAAGTCAATCACACCCATTAAACTTTTTACTTTTTGAGAAAGAGGTTCTTCTTTGACGTCATTAGCAGTGATTGATTTTAAATAATTCTCTACTAAATGAGACAAACTCTCACCCTTTTTTTGGGCATAATGTTTTGCTGAGGCAATCACTTTGTCTTCCATAGTCAAAGTCAATTTCGTAGTCATAACACGTGTCTTTTACAATTCAAATATACGTGTAATTTATAATTCTAATCTAATATTACTAAAAATTAACCCTTGATTTGAATCATCCCCCTAAAAGCATTTTACTCCCTCACCAAGCTAACATCATCCAGTAAACAAAAGGCATTGGCCTCCCCTGCAGCATAAATGCCAATTTCTAGTTTCCCGTTGCGGACTTGGACGTTTTTGAGTGAAATGGAAGTCCACTCGGGGCTGTGCCCAATGGTTTGGGACTGACGAGATTGGCCAAGGGCATAGAGCTCTAATTTGCTAAAGCCAGTGCTGTTGCGGATCTTGGCTGTGAGGGTATATTTTCCATTGGGCAATGGAACGGTTAGGGTGGATTGAATGGTTTGAGAAAGCTGTCGCTCAAAGGGAACTTGGTCTGTAATCTGTGCCGATTTCTCCCCTATCACAAGTTTTCTTTCTGCCTCAGAATTAAAATGATTGAGCACGGGAGAATGCACCGAGTCTTGGCTGGGGGCATTTCCCAAGATGACTTTAGTTTCCCACCCTGTAAGTTGGTCTTGCAAAGGTTTTACCGGACTTGGAATATGTCTTCTATCGGCTTCAAAACTACCGTTGCGTACATAGTTATTATCTGCGGCCACTTGCCATACACCAGTGGTTGCGTTTAAGTTCCAGGCGGAAAGAGAATTGAAAACAGGGGTGTTTTCTTTGCCCTCAAAACTTAAAGGTACCCACTGATTATAACCCAAACCATTGCCTGCAAAATCGGCCCATCGGTCACCGCAGTACAAAACGGTTTCTTCCTTGGTTCCGTGAATGGTATAGTAAAAACCTGTTTGTGAAACATGGGCAAAATCGGCTTCGCAGCCCTTCATCACCAACATTTTGTTGGTAGGTGTATAAGGCCCGCGAATATTGTCTGCAACCAAGTAATAAGCAAAGGATGCATCCCAGCCATAGATATTGGAAGCGCTCATATAATAGCGGCCTTTGTATTTGAATAGACAGTTTCCCTCACGGCTTTCTCCCTTGAATATTTCTTTGCAATCCAGCAGGTTTACCTTGCCGTCTTTGACCCCAATTTCCGATACATAGATTTTGTTTCGGCCACGGCCATAAGAATAGATCAGATAAGAAATACCGTCATCATCCGTGAATACGGTTTGGTCTCCGGTATTGGGTGTACCAATCATGTCTTGCATACTAATCTGGTTATGCCATTCAAAATTTCCAGTTGGCGTGGCCGATGTTGCAAAGAGCACGGAGCTACCACATTGTACTACCAGCGTGTATTGATTGATGGATTTGATATAGGCAACACCAAGTCTGCCTATCCAGGTTTTGCGGGTATGTTTGGCCAGTTCTTCTTGGGTGAGCACATTGGCTTCAAATGTCCAGTTCACTAGATCTGTGCTGCTGTAGCAAGTGACGTTTTCAAATGTTGCATTGGACTGTGTGATAGATGGGTCTTGTCTATAAAGCGCTGCTTCCTTGTATTGTACGCCGTACCAATAATATTTGTTGTTAAACCTAAAGATGCCCCCGCCTTGGGAATAGATGGGTGTTCCTGTTGTGGTGTTCCAGAAGGTATTATTCGTGATTTTATTTGAAAGCTTTGGCTGCGCCGATGTGATAAGGGAAAGAAAGAGGAATGGGAGGAGGAGTTTCATGAGTTAGAGCTTGTTTTCCTCCGGTAAATCAATTGGATAATGAATGTTTTCATAAGCCTCAACTGCTTTACTCAATTGTTCTAATTCAATAGATTCTTCTGATCCGGGAACTGCGTCAAAAATGAGTTCAAGCCTTTCCAAAGCTGCTTGATATTCTTGTTCGTTTTGAATTGGCTTATTCATCTAATTTGATTTTTAGAATAAATGCAAATTAGAGAATCATTTGAATAATAGCTACGCGGATGTATTAAATCATAGAATTTGGCGTAGATAAAATGTTTTAAGTTGATGCCCTTAGGGCTGTAGCGATGCAGTAAAAACTAGTTTAACATTGATGCAAAAAAAATCCCGCAATTGCTGCGGGATTTTCTTTTATTACTTCTTAGCGGCTTTTTTAGGAGCTGCTTTTTTTGCTGCTTTTTTGGGAGCTGCTTTCTTAGCGGCTTTCTTTGGAGCGGCGGCTTTTTTAGGAGCTGCTTTTTTTGCTGCCTTTTTTGGAGCTGCTTTCTTAGCTGCTTTTTTAGGAGCTGCTACTTTCTTTGGAGCTGCTTTTGCTGCTTTTTTAGGAGCTGCTTTCTTAGCGGCTTTCTTTGGTGCTGCTTTCTTTACTGCTTTTTTAGGAGCTGCTTTCTTAGCGGCTTTTTTTGCTGTTGCCATTGTTTTGTTTTTTGTTATAAAATGGGTTACAACAATAAACGAATATTGGCAAGGGATATTGTATAGGGTATGTTAATGTGACAAGGAATGCCTTTTTAAAGCTGCTCTTTGCCGTCATTTACAAATTCTAGAATATCGCCAGGCTGGCAATCCAAAGCTTTACAAATAGCTTCTAATGTGCTAAACCTGATGGCTTTTGCTTTTCCCGTTTTGAGGATGGATAGATTGGATAAAGTAAGGTCTACCCTTTCAGAAAGTTCGTTGAGCGATACCTTTCTTTTGGCCATCATCACATCTAAATTTACAATGATAGACATAGCTTATACGGTTAAATCGTTTTCGGTTTGAATTTCCACGCCTTTCTTGAAGATGCTACCAATGACATAGATCACGGCTGCCATTAGTATAAAGGCTTCACTGTCTGGCCAAAACTGACTAAGGTTGTCAACTTTATAGTTATGGTGCATTAAGTATTTGGAGACTTGTCTGGCTATGTGACCAATGATGCCAATGGATAAAGCATAGTAACTAATGAGCATGATTTTATTTGCCACATACATGCTAAATGGTTTTGTTAGGTCTAGTTTCAACAGGAGCTGGATAACCACATAGAACATAGCAGCTTTTAAAATAGAGATGAATAAGATAAAACTGTACATGCTATAGAATGTCCACCAGCTTTTATGGTACATATCACTCATGTCCAATTTTTGGTAGAGGTGACTGACCATTTCTGGTTTGAAAATGCTAAATCCAAAATTGGTGAGTAAGGCGCCTGATTCTATACAGAGTCCTACAAAGATGATCCAAGCTATAATTTGGAGGATGATGAAAACGAAGTTGTTTTTCTTTTGCATGATTTATGGTTTAAATGATGCAGCGAAGATAAGGGGATATTTATTGATAAACAATAAATATTTATTTTTAATGGGGATATTTTTATTGAGGAGGGGGCAAACCAGCGTCAGTTTGGGCTAAAATTCAGACTAAATCCTCGCCTTTTCTTTTGTTTGATATTCGTAATAGCTAGCCAAGATGGGAATCTTTAAAATGTTTTGAAGTTTGATTTGGGTTTCTATGGTCAGGTTTTCTTTGCCACTGACAATTTTTGTGATTTGCTGGGGCGATACTTGCATTTCTCTTGCTAAGTCCTTTTGTGCCCACCCTAGTTCTTCTAATTTCATTAAGACCTTGATGGCAATCTGTTGTGACTCTCGTAACATCTCACGATTCTTAATTCGAGAATGATTCTTTTTTAAAGTTTCCGTTTTCTCTTTTGAAACTAAGGTTTGGAGTTTTTGTTTGGGGTTCATTAAGTTAGTGCTAAGCGGTATTTGATTGATTGGCTTTATGAAGATAATTCCTTTTTTGAAAATCAACCTATAGGTTTATTAAATTGAGTTTACTTTTTTGTTATGGGAGTAAATCTGGTTAAATTTTGGGGAGAATGGGAAGATTAGAGGTGAAAGGATTTTAGTGGGTTGGAAATTCAATAACTAAGACTGGAGGCCGGTGAACTGCTTTGCTGGCGCGATGGCTTTGAGGATGTTTTAATTGCTAACTTAATTGATAAACCGTTTGATTCTTTTCGCCTGTTTTTTTAATTAGGTTTTCATTTACAGCGTCTAACAAATCTCGGCTTGCTGTTGCCGAAGAAATGGTTTTAAAATAGACCATATAGTTTTTTCGTGTAAATTCTTTGATACCACTGGCAAGGAAAATTCCCATCCTTTGAGAACTTGACATAGGGCCAACTCTTTCTAATAGTAATTCATCAAGTGATTCATTTAAAATCTGAAGCATGAAGGCAATAAAAAAAGTGGATTCAGCTTGATTGTCACTGGTGGCAAGTGCTTGATAATATTTTTCTTGATTTTTACTGATCAACGTTTCAAAGGGCAAGAATTCAAATACGGGATATTTTTGCATTAATAAAAGCGTCTGCCAAATCCTTCCCATTCTCCCATTCCCATCTGAGAAAGGATGAATGAATTCCATTTCGTAATGGAACACGCAGCTTTTAATCAGCATTGTTTCATCCGTTTTAAGATACTTGAATAGATCTTTCATTAAGAACGGGACATTGGTTGCTGGAGGTGCTAGATGTGCCACTTGGGAACCTTTTACAATCCCCACTCCTCCTGTTCTATATTTACCTGCGTCTTTGGTGAGGCCTTGCATTAAAATTTTATGCGCCTGGAAGAAAGATTTTTCGTTGTAGGGATTGAAATTGTTTAACTGGTTATATACTTCAATAGCATTGGATACTTCTTGTATGTCTTTAGCGGGGCCTAGTACTTTTTTGTTGTTTATGATGGCGGTAATCTGTTCTATGGATAAGGTATTTCCTTCTACAGATAAGGACGCTTGAATGGTTCTGATCCTGTTTCGCTTACGGAGTTCTGGTGATTGTTTGGTGATAAATGAGGCATTGACCTCTCCTATTTTATGTGAGACATCGGTTATTAGGGATAGGATTTGGGGTGTTATGGTGTATGGTGGCCTCAATTGATAGTATCATTTGATAGTATCAAATTTAGGGATTTTTGGGATTTTTTGGGTATTGCTAGCGCGATTAAATCAAAATATATTCTATTTGTTATGCTAGTTCTGAAATAGTAATTACTTTGATTTCTGTAATTGATCTAAGACGATTATCATTTGTTAAGAAAAATTGTGCTTGACGATCAATTGAAGTTGCAATTTGAATTGCATCAGGTGTTGGTATGTTATATTTTGCTCTAGTTTCAGCAGCCCTAATTGAAATAGAAGTTGTGATATCATAGATGTCTATTCCATCGGCTTCGGTAAGTAATGTCCTATATTGGTCAACAATTTGAGTTTCCTTAAGTTTCAATGGTTTTACTAAAACTTCTAACAATGTAATGGGAGAAGTTATAAACTTAAAATAACCATCATCATTATACTCAAATAATTTTTTGAGATTTTCTTGATATTCTGAGTTTCCCTCTATGAAGTAGATTAGTGGAGCAGTATCTAAAAAGACAACTTTATTTTTTAATTTTTCAATTACCATTTTCTTTCTTGAGAAATGTAATCGTCAATATTGCTTTTTGCCCAAAGGCTAGATCCAATGCCAGAAATTTGGGAAAGCTTTGCCCGTTTAGGCAAATCTTTATTTTTACTAATGATTGCAACTAATCTTTCCAAAATGGTTAATTGCCCTTCTTGGTCAAGCTTTTTAACCTCTGATAGAATTTCATTTATGTTAAGAGTAGTAGGCATGATGTAAAAATAAATCTTTTTTTGATGTTTGCAACTAGGAGGATCCTTTGAAACCGTTTTTAGGAATGGGATAACCTAAACTATCAAAAAATTTTAGTTTTTAGGCAAATATATCCAAGCCTGAATCCCAGAAGCCAGGGTTACCAGTTCTCTGGTATAGTCTACCTCATAGCGGTCTGCTTGTTGGAGTTCTTGTTCTGTTAGTTCAAATACCATTCCTGTGATGCTGTCTCCTGGTGATGGAATGGCAATGGGATGATGTTGTTGGTTGCTGATGGCTAAGACTTGAGGGTCGGTGATTTCTAGGGTGCCTAGGGTAAAATTGGGCAGGGTGTCTGCTGTACCGGTTAAGAGGCGATTAAAGGAGGATAGTTGTACTGATGGGAGTTGGAGGGTTCCGTAGGAGAAGAGGTGGGGCATGGTGGTGGTTTTGGGCTGGCGCGATGGGCTATGATTAAACTCATTTATCCAAAGAAACAATGGTATTTGTCTTCCTGAATGATTCTCATAAATTCATGCAGATTATCAACCTCTTTTTCTGGATCGTATGGAAACCATTTTAAATTCCCACGCATCCAGTATATCCGCCATTTGTTGGAGGTTTTTACAAATGTTGCTTTTGCAAAATCGAATTCCATTTTTGTTTTTGGATCATTAAACTTGGGTCTTACCTCACAGAGAATGATACTTTGATTTTCTATTCGGTAATTGAGATCCAATTTATCTCGGATATCTTCAGGAGGCCGCATCTTTTCAATGGCGTTTTCCATGATTTCTATGATATCTACTGTATTGAAGAGGGAGAGGCTCATGGTTGATATCAAGCTTGAACAACTTTACGCTGCTTTGAAACTTTAGTTGCTTTTGCTTTTTTATTAGAAATATTGATTTTGTAATTACGTATAAACTCGCTTATTTCTTGACGATCTTTTTCTGTTAAAGGCTCACTTGAAATCACAAAATCAACTCCTTTTGGTTCTTTAATATGTCCCATAATTAATGAAGATGATTACAGGATTAAATTTACTAAAATGTATTGGTCTATAATAGAAAACTTGGACAAGCAATTAGTACCCCATACTAGGTTGCCCCAATCCGTTTTCCTCATCCGCATTCATAATGTCAATGATATTTTGTTTCTGTTGCTTTTTCATTTGATTTCTGAATTGTAGGATATCATCATATTGTATTCTTCGGTGTTTGCCCACTTTTGTAAATGCAATTTTTCCATCTTCTAATAATTTGACCAAATGTGGTCTAGAGCAACCTAACATTTCAGCTGCGGCCTGTGTGGTTAGTTCTGTTGCAATAGGGACTATTGAAATTAGTTTACCCTGACCCATTGCTTTTAATATTTCACCTAAAAGTTTTAAAGCATTGATAGGAATTGTAATTTTTTCATTTGTTTCCTCTATTTCAATTTCAGCTTGATTAGTATTTAAATGTTGAATAGCAGATGCTAATGCCGTGTAAGATTCATGTGCAATTTTTTGGTCAAGCTTTGACGGCTTTTGCAGCGGTTCTAATAGGTTCATAGTGTTTCAGGTTAGACAATGGCAATTTAATCGAAATATTCGAAATATACAAAATAAACGAAAAATGAGAGATTATTGGGGTTTAGGCAAATAAATCCAAGCCTGAATCCCAGAAGCAAGTGTTACCAGTTCTCTGGTATAGTCTACCTCATAGCGGTCTGCTTGTAGTAGTTCTTGTTCTGTTAGTTCAAATACCATTCCTGTGATGCTGTCTCCTGATGATGGAATGGCAATAGGATGATGTTGTTGGTTGCTGATGGCTAAGACTTGGGGGTCGGTGATTTCTAGGGTGCCTAGGGTAAAATTGGGCAGGGTGTCTGCTGTTCCGGTTAAGAGGCGATTAAAGGAGGATAGTTGTACTGATGGGAGTTGGAGGGTTCCGTAGGAGAAGAGGTGGGGCATGGTGTGAGGTTTTGGGCTGGCGCGATGTGCTTTGCAGAAAAATTGCCTATAAATGTTCGTTTTAGAACTACTAGTTAAAAGAAAAAAAATCTTTAAACTATGTACTTTTCACTTTCAATTTTGTTTTATCCAGGTATTCCTGCAATTGTTCAAATGTCATACCCTTTATATCTATAGATATTTTATTCTTAATTTCTCTGAAAGTTTTTACCGTGTCAAATTCTTTGACAACTTTAATCTTCGTTTTCATAATTCACGATTTCTTTAGGTGAATGAATTTCTAAAGTTTCACTTCTCATATATTAAACGTTTTTCAACGTCAATAAGAGGTTTAATGTATTTAGAAATACCATTAGAAGAAACCAAATCAACTTGATTGTTTAATAGTTTTTCTAGATCCAGCTTCATTTGAATAAACTGTAGGCCTATTTTTTGGGTGTAATCTAAATCCACTAAAATATCAATGTCGCTTTTAACATCTGCCATTCCTGTTACGTATGAACCAAATAGATACGCTTTCAAAACAGGTCTTGTTTTGAAATAGTTTTTAATTGATTCAATCTTGGCATTGTCAAGTATCATAAAACAAATATACAAAATCTAGTTAGATGTCATATTCTATGGGGTTTTACTCTATTTAGGCAGGGTGTCTGCGATTAAGAGGCGGTTAAAGGAGGATAGTTGAACTGATGGGAGTTGGAGGGTTCCGTAGGAGAAGAGGTGGGGCATGGTGGTGGGTTTGGGCTGGCGCGATGTTTCTTGATTGTGTTTATTTTTCAACCAACTCATTAAGATTAACCTGTTTTTCAATTCTTGGTCTCCATTCATCTTGACTAGACATTGTCTCAGCAATTTTTTCCTGAAAATAAACTTGATACCAAGTCTTCTTATGAAAATCACATACATTTTTGAAAACCTTTTCTGAATGTATCATGAGTTTTAGTATGAATTCTTCTTTAGGCTCACGATGATTATTGATAATTTGACTCAAAAAAACTGGGGTAACATTTATGTCCTTTGCGAACTTACTTCTCTGAGAATAAATTGCATCAATATATATTTCTAAGAATTTACTAAAATGATTATCGTTATCATTTTCTGGTTCTTTGAGGAAATTATCCATTTTCAATTTCAATTGCAAGAGTTTTGCTTTAATAATTTGCTCCTTAGGAAGATGCTTCATCTTTTCTAAACGAGCTTGCATTAAAGCAATTGATTCAGATTCTCTTTCTTTCTTGTTTTTATACCTAGAATCAACGCCGTACTCTACATCTTGAATCATAAAATCTATTTATAAATTGTTATCAAATTGGTTAATTAGGTCTAATATTTCTGGCACAATCAAGCTTAATGTAATACCGGTAATGTTCATTTTATATTTGTCAATATAATGTTGGGCTATTTCTGTTTTGGGTCTTAAAGAAATACAGGCAAGCTCTCCATATTCAGCAACTGCAATTTTTGCAGCATGTGCAATTAAATTACCAATGATCTTCTCGTACTTCTTTCCGCTTCCTTTGTTTTCTTTTGAAACAGTCAATAGTCTAATATGTACTCTCCATTCACCTGGTATTCTTTCCAAAGAAATAATCCCTAAAATTGAATTATCGCTTTCAATAACTAGTTTATATACCTCTTCATTTTTTTCAGTTTCCCAATCAAAGAAATATCTACTTTTTACCAATGATTTATAGTCTGCCATTTCCACAGGAACTATCTGTATTGGTAATTTCTTACCTGTAGAAACTTCTATAATGGTCATTTTTGTAAATATAAAGACAGTTTACGTAATTTGCAAACAATAGACACATAAGTTTACATAATTTGGAAACTAATAAAATCTACTAACTAGGTTGCCCTTACCCAGTTTCTTCATCAGCAGAGTGGTTAGCTCTGTTGCTATAGGGACTATTGAAATTAGTTTACCTTGACCCATTGTTTTTAATATTTCCACTAAAAGTTTTAAAGCATTGATTGGGATTGTAATCTTTTCATTTGTACCCTCTCTTTCTATTTCAGCTTGGTTAGTATTTAAGTGTTGTATAGCAGATGCGAATGCCGTGTAAGACTCATGGGCAATTTTCTGGTCAAGTTTTGACGGAAAGGGTGCTAGACAGGGTGTTTCATTTTGCTGGCGCGATGTTTACTTTTTACTTATCAATGAATTGCCAGAGGTTTCTCTTTAGCTTTTTGAAGGTATTGTCTTTGAATAAATAGGTATCGGGGCCTTTGATAAATTCAGAATTGCCTCTATTGTAATACATGAGGTTGTAGTCTACTTGTACGGTGTCTCCTAGGTGGGTAATGGTGAGATAGGCGAAATCTGTAAATGAGCTTGCGCCACTTTGTGGTAAAACACAGTCTCGGTCTAAAACGGCATTTGCTACTTTGTCATTGGGGAAGTATTTTTTGATTAAGTATTGATGGGTGGGTGAACCTTGTTTGCCTAGCCCTAGTGCTGTAGTTAGTTGGCAGGAGTCGCTTGTGCATAGGGTTCCTCCCATTGCTGCGTAGAAGGCTGCCATGGCTCTGATGGGTTCGGTGAGTTGGGGTATGTTGATGCGTCCTGGGATGCTGTCTGTTGGGAGGATGAGGTTGTATACTTGGGGGGTGGAAAGGGTTTCAGTGGGAAGGGCTATGGTTTGTTTGATTTTGGGTTGGGTGTTGCAGGAAAGGAGGATGAGTAGGAGGATATAGGGTTTCATGGGGGTGGGTTTGGGCTGGTGCGATGGTAATTGAGGAACTGGTGATTGGTAAATTAATCATCCGATCTGACAATCACTACCTCTCCCATGAATTCTTCCGACAATTTCATGGTCAATTCGCGTTTAACGGGCAATTGCTTTTTATTAAAGGACATTTCTTTGGGCTCATACCCTGCTGCTGATACTTGTATGGTTAGTTTCCTTTTATAAGAGTCGGGAACCATTAATTTAAATTGTCCATTGTTATTTGTGGTTACTCCTATGTTTTTGTTTTTAAAGGTTATTGAAGCATAGGCTATGGGATTCAATTTGTCGTCTACAATTCTTCCTTCTATGAATTTTATAGAGTCGGTTTTGGCTTTGTCTTGGGCTTGGGCATTTTTATGATCTGCCCTACCCTTGTTGGAAACTATTTCAATATTGGTTGCTTTGGCTTCATTGGGGAATTCGGCCTGGGTGGTTCCTAAGACTATTAGTCCGGCTAAAATTTTATTGAGTTTGGTTGTTTGATATGGTGCTTGATAGCTGATTGCTCGGTTGAGTTGGGTTTGGGTGAAGCGGCCACAGATTTTTCCTGTGTTTCCTTGGTTCCCTTGTTGGAGGGCTTCATAGAGTTCCTTGTCTGTGAGTTGGGTGAAGTCTATGACTGTTTTGCTGCATTGGGAGCAGAAGCCGCCGGTGGCGTTTTGGGGGAATGCGTGCCAGTTTTGGGTGCAGGGGGTTGGGATATGGAGGGTGAGGTTGGGCATTTTATATTTTGCTGGCGCGATGGTGATCTGTTTTAAAGTTACATCATCTGGTTTATTTGTTGGGTTGGGGATTAGCTATTTTTTTGATGGTTTGGATCAGGTTGGTTAGGGAGATAGTTAGGAATAGGATTAGTGTGGAAAGGGATTCCGTACCATAGTATTTGATGAAGTCTTTTGTGAATTGGAGGAGGAAGGCGTAGAGTATGATGATGGAGAGGATGTTGAGTTTATGGGATAATTGGGTTGGGTTTTTGAATAGCGAAATGATGGTGTAGGTGATTGCTGTTAGGGTGAGATAGGTTAATAGGATTGAAAGGATTGGTGATTGATCGGTAGATAATAGGATGAGCACTAGGCCTACTGGGAATGAAAGTTTGGGCCCTGGGATGATGACTATGAGGAATGCGAAGAGGGTTAGGGTGCGGAGGAGGCGCATGGTTTTTTGCTGGGGCGATGATAATTGAGATGATAATCTTGCTAATTCAAAAATGGTCTATGTTTATTATTCAGGTTTATAGTGTTTTTACAAGCTGGATAATTGGAACATCCTAAAAAACTGCCATAATTACCTGATTTGGGAGTCATAAATCCACTTTTGCAAGATGGACAAAGTATGGTGTTTTCCAAAATTTCTATATTATTAAAGGTTTGATTGCAACTAGGGAAATTTGAACAACCCAAAAACTGGTTGTATTTTGATGAATTTTGTCTAATTAGTAGATATCCTGTTTTACAATATGGGCAATTCGTTTTAGAAGTCATATCATTATTAGTGGTGAATAAAAATTTATTGTCTACTAATAATTCTTCCGCGAACAATGAAACATCAGATGGTATCAATAAGACAACTTCATTTTTAGTTCTGGTTAGTGCCACATAAAATAACCTTCTTTCTTCAGCAAATCTATATTCTTCATCATCACTTAGCAACAGTGACAACATAGGATCATCTGTCATCTTATTGGGGAAACCAAGTAAATGATTTTTTAAATTCAATACTATTACGTTCTCAGCTTCCAACCCTTTTGACTTGTGTACTGTAATGAATTTAATATCAATATCTTCAAAACCTTTTACTTCTAATTTATCATTTCGTTCGTAATACTTTATTTTACTATTTGGTGTGAGTTTAATAAACTCGTTGATATCAAAACCATGTCTTCCTAAAACTAAAATTGGATGTTTCCCATATTTTTCTACAATGGTTTGAATTTCATGAATAAAAACATCTCCGGCATTTTCTTGGGTATAATAGGCTAATTTTATTGGGTTTTCTAAAGGTTCTTTTTTAGACTTTGGATTTTTAGAAATCTGCTTTTTGTTCTTTTGAATGTATTTTGATGTTATATTAATAAGAGACTGATCGTTCCTATAAGTTTGTTCAATAAATAGCTGCTCATATTTGCCAACATATTTGCCAAAATTGCTAAACAAGGATATATCACTACCTGCAAAACGGTAAATAGATTGCCAATCATCACCTACACAAACAAGTCGGGCTCCTGACAATTCACGAATTTCTCTAATCAGGTTAAACCGGGAATAGGAAATATCCTGGTATTCATCAATAATAATATGTTGATAGGCATAATTAGGTTTAACCTCCCTTATAATACTAGCTGCCTGATTAATCATATCATTAAAATCAATTTCATTATTCTCCCTTAAGACAGTATCATATTTGGTCAAAATTGGTAAGGAAAATTTTAAGAATAATTCTTGCCTTTCAAGCTTGAAATTGTTTTGTGATTTCCTCCTATCAGTAAACAAGGAAATTAATTCATTGTAACTTAGTTGTCTTGATTTACTCAGACTAATGAATGTTATTATTAGATTGGTGATTTCCTTACCAAAATTTTTATCATTTTCTGTTACTTTGTTATAAATACTCTTTGTATCTCTTGGCTTAAATTTCACATTTTCCTTTTCCAACATTTCACGTAATTTTTCTAGTAAAATGTGGTCTCTGTTGTAATATGAATACGTTTCTAACAGTTTTGTTTGATTTGTTTGATGAAGTTCACGTTTCCAAGCCATTCCCTCCACATATTTTTGTTCATTAAAATCCGTAAGCCACTTGGCTTTATTGTCTTCATCTACTCCAAAATGTTCAAGATAGATATCATATTCTTTTAGATAAAAGTCAGGGCGATAGATAGTATTGCCAAATGGATAGGATTTTTCATACTCATACTCTATCCCATTTAGGTATAGAAAATTGGCAATTGTGAGTTCCTCAACACTTTTTACTTTTTCACCTTGGATTGAATTTAAATTTGAACATACCACCTTATTTAATTCAGGTTCACATTTTGATCTAAGTGTCTGAAAATCTATCCCTTTTTCTGTATCTAATTTTTCACCAAGTGAATCATAATTGTCATGTTCTTCTGGTATATTCATATAACAGGAAACATAAATAATGTAAGCCTCAAGGGCTGTTTTATCAGCAAATATTTCATTATCAAAATAATGCTTAACAACACCACTAAGTGTGTTTTCATTTGTTATAGTAGGAATAGAATCTGAATATGTTTTGATTGTATCATAACCTAGTTTGTGAAAGGTGGTGGCTTTGGTTTTTAGTCCAATTTTAGTCAATCTGCCATTTAATTCATCAACCGTTTTTTTAGTAAAGGATAAGAGCAAAATATTCTCCGGTAGTACATTTTTTTGTTCTATTAGATATTTCACTTTTCCTAAAATTGTCAAGGTTTTACCTGATCCAGCTCCTGCAATTATTAGATTTGAATATTCGTCAGTAATCAAAGCTGTTCTTTGTTGTTCATCTAGTTTTTTACCTTCCACATCATCAAAATAGTCTTTCAGTAGTTCTTTCTGGGATTGAACATAATTTTGATTGTAATTGGCTATGTAATTGTCAAAATCGGAGATTAATTCATTAAATAACTTTACTAAGGGTTCTTTTTTGTAGTAATTAGTTTTTTCTTTGAAGTAGTTTTCTGTTTCGGAATAATTTAGTTTGATTTGGTCTCGTTGTACCCAGGTAGTGTAATCGTTTAATGCATTTACCGTTTCAAAAAACGAGGTTATTTGTTGTAAATGGAATAGATAGGTGTTGTCGAGGTATTTTTTCTTTTCGGTGGATCTATCGTAAAATATATAAACCCAAATCAATACAATTATACCAATGGTAATTGCCAATTCCATATTTGTGAGTCGTTTTAGACTTTTTATTTTTCATGAAAATTAGAGATTCATGAAAGATAATTTTGTCTTGGGGTGTACGTTCCTTTTCGGTAGGGAATTTACAATAAAAAATCGTTTTATTTTAGGTTATTAACAGAGGTATTAGAAGAGGAAGAATTTTAATGATTATTTGGCCATTATCTTCTAACAAATGTTTTTGTAGTGGCTTAGTACGTTTTTTAAAAAATGGAAAAGTGAGGGAGTTAGGTTAATACAGTTAAAAAGAAGAAAACATCTGTGTCTTGTTGATTGCTTTATTATTCTAGTTGATTTTTTGATCTAATCTGATGGAGCTTTTATGATATTTATGATGGAGAAAATTTCTGTTGCAATTGGGAGTATTCCTAGCAGCATATCTGTGATTGGGTTAATTCGGGAAACGGGATGATGAGCATTAGGCCTTCGGGATTGTTAGTTTGCCGTTGTTGAAGATGAGAAAGAATGTTAGCAGGTCTACGGGTTTGAGGAAGTAATGCATATTTTGGACTAATTAGTCATCCGATCTAACAAAATTACTTCTCCCCTAAATATATTGACCAATAATAAAGTCAACAACAAAAAACTAAATAGATTAAATAATGCCTAATATTGAGCACAATTCTATTAATAAAAACCGAAGATAACTTTCGTCAGCCCGTATACCCCTAATGTATGTTAGCCCCTCCCTTTGTCGTAATTAGTGACTTGCATTTATCTCTGACCACCTAGATACTGTTAACCAAGCCGAGCAAAAATACAAGCTCATTGGCAGGTTGGCTTCTGTGGTGTTAATATGTTTGCTTGCCAATGTAATTGACTTGTGGCATTGGCTTTAAGAAACTATGACTATTGCCCTCCAGTTATAGTGCAAAAAATGATTTTGGTCTAGGCAGATTAGCTTTTCTCTATTTCTTGTCCAATAAGCTTCGAATAATTTTCCCGATAAATGGTTTCTTAATATGCATTTCTAGTTTAAATATTTGTTTTACTAAATCGTTATATGTTCTCTTTAATAACTTTTTCAAATTTTCATCAATCAATAAAAGTCCCAATTTTTCCACTGCTGTAATCGTATTCTCTAATTCTTTGGTAAACTCAGGCTTTTCTAGGTCGTAATGACTGAAAGGATTCATTACTGTCCCTCGATGAATTTCGATTTCCTTTACTAAATCTCGGTCAATACTGGTTTGGTTTGTAATAGCGTCCCAAAAATCTTCTGTAGAAAAATCTTTCTGTCTTGTTTTGTAATTTACTTGCAACACTTTTTTTTCGCAAATATTTTTCACAATCCTTTCAAACTCTGAACGAATGTATACAGCGGATGCTTTATTGTCTTTTTCAGTTAAATAATGCCTTGCTTTATCCAAGTAACCTAGTGTTTCCTTTATGATTGGAAATTCAAAATCTGTATCTCTTAGCTTCTTTGAATAAATTTCAATGTATTTCCAATTTTCAACTCCGAAATAATTATTCACTAATTCAAACCAAACTTTATCGTATGTTGTCATAATAATTTGGAACACTTCATTAGGTTGATTCGGCTTAATAAAATGAGTTTGCAAGATTGATAATAGTGGTAAACGGTTACTCATGTCCAACCCAATTAACAAATCATCAAGTACTAGTATTTTTAAAGCACCTGTTAATGGGTTTACTTTGATTGATGCCAAATAAAGACTAATTGCTAACGCTGACAGCCGGGCTTCATTAAGAAATAAATGATGCTTGTTTATTGGTTTGCCTGCATATGTTATTTTTAAAATTGCTTCATCTCCATATACTGAGCCATCAGTTTCATCATATCCACATTCATTAAATTCAATTTTAACTTCAATGCTTTTATCAAAGTATTTCAAAAAAACATTTGTATCTGATTCTATTCTTTCTAAAAGCAGCTTAAACCCTTTGCTGAAATTCTCAGTGTTTTTATGCAAGTCATTAACTCTCCATTTCCCTTTTCTTAATGCTAAATCTTTTTCAATTAATTGCCAATCTTCTCCTAATTCATTATTTGTAAAACGATTTTCGGCATGTGGCAAAATATTATCAACTAAAATATCGAAAATGTTTACACTTTCCGTATGATTTAAATGGGTTTCTAGTAAACTGCGATAGTCAAAAAAACCTTTTACTTTATTTGCATTTTCAATTAAAGTCTTATCAGAACTGACAATTACCCCATCTAGAGTTTTCACTTCATACTCATGACTCACTGTAGATCTTGCATTTTCACGAATTATTAATTTGATACTGGCAGTGTCCTTCTGAGATGCAGGTATAAAAACATTCTCTTCTATTGGAACTTTCTTTACCGATGATTGCATGAAATTTTGTAATGCGGTAAAAAGTGAACTCTTGCCGCTTCCATTTTCACCATATACCATGAGATTTTTCCCATCCTTATCTAAATTGATATGATGCTTACCATAGAAGGCACGGTAATTATTTATAACAATATCAGTTATTCTCATGTTTTCCTTCTATGATTTTTATTTCAGGAATTGAACTCATATAAAACAAGTTTGTTCTTACAGGATGATTTTTATCATCCAGTCTATTGAATACTGCTCGAACAATATTCATTTTCCGTTCATTACTAATATTATCATTAAGCTCTGGTAACTCCCCTAAGTTTTTAATGATTTCGCGGTTATGTTTTTTTAGTAAATCAGGAAAATAGAGTTCATAGACCATCCCATTTATTATTTGTTCAAAATATGTGGGCATCAGTTGGTCATTTACATCTGTAAATTCTTGATTCTTTAAATAAATTATATAGTCCGAAATGATTATGAAAGGAGTTTGTTCTTTAGACGATATTTTTTTAATTGGAATGAATTGCAGTGGTTCAAAATAGAGTTCCAACATATTACCTTTTCTTTTTCCCATCCAATAAAGCCAAAAATAAATAAGGCTACTATTTAAAATTGGCAGAATATATTTTAAAGAATACCCCCCTCTATTTGGTGAAATATAGTAAACGTCTGCAGATGCATATGTTTCCCCTTCGTCAATTGCAAATAGATTGTACCTGTTTCTCTGTGGGCAAATAATTTTTGGATTCTTTATTATTTGTATGGGGACAGAATGTATTAATGCCCACCATTTTCCTTTTTTATAGGCAGATTGTAACACACCATTAATATATCTTTTTGATAAAGGTTCTTTAAATTTTAATAGGTGTTTTTTAATATTGGGCAATTCATTAAAGTTTATTTCTGATTCAACATTATCAATATAAATAATATAATATTCTAAGTCTTTAGAAACAGAAAAATTATTTATATCTGAATTTTTAACAAATGGCTTTATGAAGTCAAGCTCTTTTTTTGAAAAGTTAATATCGTTCAATTCGTCAGTAGTAAGCACATAAACACCTTGATTTAGATTTTTCTCTTTATCCTTCAATCTATCTTTTCCTGTTATTATCCCCTGATTTATATTGCAAATGCCATTGGTTATTTTTTTGCCCGCAACACTATCTGATTTTTTTTCACCTTCGGATTCATTATCTGAGAGCTTTTCGCAATTATCATAAAGCTGACTAATAATGTTTGAAGTCTGTGCCGGTAAAAAATGAACGAAACCAGTCCATGAATTGAGTATCTCATTTTGATTAGCAGAAAAATTCAGTTCTAAATTTCTGTAACTAAATATATTATCAGAATACTTATTTTGGTAAATCGTGCATTTAATATTCGTATTTGGTGAATCATTTTTTTTAAGAACAAAAATATTTGTATGCACACCTGCCTCAAATATTGCATTTTCATTAAAATTTATATATTCAACTATTGAGTAATTCTCAACCATTCTTTTCCTCAGTTTTTTACCTCCTTGCGTAGTTATCCAGTAATTTGGTGTGATGAAGGTGTTAACGCCAGAATCTTTTGTTAGTGAATATGACTTATGTAGGAAAAAATACCAGTAATCCATTTTCTTTTCAAAATTGGGGTCATCACTTAAAGGTTCAAAGAGAGATTTGTTTCCTTTCTGTCCAATGTATGGTGGATTTGCAATGATTATATCAAATCCGCCAGCCCCATTAGTTAAATAAGGATTTAAAACTTCAGGAAAATCTAACTTCCAATCAAAATGAACAAAAGGCTTTTCGGTTTCTTCTTTTAATGCTTTTAGTTCACTTATTAGGCCACTGAAATTTGACATCTTACTTTTGATTTCAGTGTTCCTTTTTATCTCTTTTGAATTTAAACCAAAGCCCGAATCACTTTTGACAATATTAGAGTTGGAATATTTTTCTTTATTAAATGAAAGCTGATTAATGAGTAATTCAATTTTTAAATCCCGAATTTCTGCTGATAACTTTTTCTTATTCTTACTTGCAGGATTGAAATACTTTTTCTGTTTATCAGCAATTTCTTGTAAAATACGTTGAACATTTTGAACGAATACATCTGCTTTCCCAACACTACTCTTACGTTCCCAATCAATTTCTATTATTTCATTTTCAAACTTGCTCAGTAAACTATCACCAACCACAATTTTATATTCAAGATTAGGCAATGCTCTCGGTTTTTCTTCATCAACTACTAAACTAAGCCAAAAGCGTAAACGGGCAATATCTACAGCACCCTTTTCGAAATCCACACCGTAAATGCTATTTTGTATAATATTTTCTTTTACTTCTGCCGGATTCCAATCATATTTTAATTCATAAGCAATAACTTCTTTAATAGCGAAAACCTCTTGAAGTAAACCCATAGGAAAAGCTCCAGAGCCAATTGCTGGATCACAAATTTTTACCGTGTCCAAAAGCTGGTCAATACGTTTTAAATGAGCCTTTGTCAATTGGCTGATATCCTTTTGGTTTACCATATAAGCAACATCGTCTCGATTCAATGCTTTATCCCCTAATTGCTCCATCATTTTCAATTGTCCTTTTCGGGTATCATTACCAAATATTTCTATTTGTTCCCTGTCTATCTGCCGATAAACTGTATATTCCTTGCTTAGATGTGTTGTAAGGTATTCTGTTAAACTCTTCTGGCACATATAGTGGACTATATCCTTAGGAGTATAGAATGCACCTTTGTCTTTGTTATCTTCAAGTAGGTTTTCAAAAATGTGACCTAGCATTTCAGGGTCGACAGCAACAGTATGGTCGTCGGGACTGTCTTCGTAAACTGTAAAATTGAAGGCATTTAGAAAATCGAGAAAGCCACGGCTGGTAGTTATATTTTTTTCAGTTAGAATGGTATCTTCAAAGTCGGGGTTGTGAAAGAGTGTAGGTTTGAAAGTAATTATATGTTCATCATGTTCTTCTTTGTCAAACAAACCGCCATTAAGAAATGGAACTTTTACTTTTTTACCGTTTGGCAATTTAAAATCATCATTGTCTCTTTCTTTATTTAATGTTTCAAAAAACAAAACGGTTAACCAATTACTGTAAAAAGTTTCGTCACCACCTGACAGCTTAAAAAGTTGTTTCATGAAATCAATTAATCCATTCTTATAGGTAGTATCTGTAGCACCGAGCCATCCTTTCTTTTGAACAAAGTAGAGAAAAACAATTCTACCTAACAATTTCTTGGTGAAATCACGAATATTTTTTTCTTGCCCATTAAAAACTGATTTTTTAAACGCAGTCTTATTCAAATGCTCAATAAACTTTTCATAGTGCAATGTATATTCATCAAAGAAGGCTTTGCTTAGTTTTTCTACAGAGAAGGCATTGACCAATGCTTCAAAAGTTATTTTGTTTTCTGTACTAAGTGTTTCAAATCGCTCAGCGGCTGTTTTACATGTTTCATTTGGCCCTAATAAAAAAGTATAACGTTTTGCATGAGTGATTTTTTCTTTTGTGCCTTCTGTTGTCAGCTCACTGTCTTTTGCAACTAATGTCAATCGCCATATATCTTTATTTTGAGGAGTAACAAAATTCACTAAGGCTGCTTGTCCAGTAACAAGAAGTTTTCTTACATACCTCTGAATAGCAACTTTGGAATGCTCAATTCTTACTTTAGGCTGCAATACAATTTCGTAACAGGCTATTTCTGTGTTATCTTCTAGTGTTATCTTCCCATAAATAGAAACTGTTTGTATTGCCTCTTGTTCACTTTTATTTGGCTGTACAGAAGCCGGAACTAAAGAGGAACTTAATGAAAAGCCTGAACCAAAAACAGGACTTAATACTTCTTTCGAAAAAATAATCCGGTCGTAAGGTTTATGTAAAGCGATTTGTATTTGATTGCGATTTGCTGGCATATTTATACGAAACTTTGGGTTAATACAATTTTGGGGTTGACAATTCCCCCATGTAATTTTGAGCCTTTAGTTCCATCATCCACATTGGAAGAAAGGTCATATCTGTCCAGTACTTCAATAAAAAGATTGTCAACAAAATTTACAGGTTCCTTAAGAAACTTTCCATTACTTATGAAATAATCATTGATTGATTTGGGTAACCCTTTAGAACCATAAGTTCCTTTCTTAATAAGTTCTAATGCCCGTTGCATTGCCATTCTCTTTTGCTCTGTTGGTGCAATTTTCATTATGGCATTTAGGTTTGTTATTGCTTTGTTTTCTGCAGGACTCAAATTCTTTCTTGAAATAGTTTGTATATTCTCTTGATTTTTTTCCTCTTTGAAATAATCAAGTCCTTTTACCGTTTGTTCATGGTGTCGGCTGTGTAAAGGAACTGCATTCTCATTTTCATCAGTTTTATAAATTTTAACTGCTTGCAAAAAATTCATTTCTATGATATTGAGTTCGGGGGTAATCAAGCAGAATATGCCGGGATGGTTGTCACTTTTCAAGTACGTGATTGAAGTGTTCTGCAAAGGGTAGTTTATTTCTCCGCTATCTGCCTCTAGCAAAGTTAATTGCTGACCATCTTTTGTATTTCGACCACATCTTGCTTTATTTGGAATTTTGCTTATTTCATCAAAGCGCTTTGGATGTTTCTTTTTAAAATCACGAAGCTCATTCAAATATTTTAGAATATCACTTTCTTCCTTTTGAATTTTATTACCAAATAATGCCCCTTCCCCTTTTTCCTCTAATATTGAAAATATTTTATTGTCTTCACCAAATGCAGTATGAAATGCCTGAAGCTTCCGGAGTGCATTGTTTACTAAATGAATTTGCTCATCGCCATGAGCCGAAGGATAAAAATTATAAACAAAAATTTGTTTAGCTCTTGAACCAATTCTATTAACCCTCCCAATGCGTTGCATCAATCGTGTAGCATTCCAAGGGACATCATAGTTTATAATTAAATTACTACGGTGCAAGTTGATGCCTTCAGCTAATACTTCGGTTGTGATGATAATGTCATAATCATTCTTCCATTTCTCTTCTTCAAGATTGGCATCAAAATTTTCTCTTAATATTGTTTCAACTGATTTTCTATTATCAGCACTTACAGTCAATATTCTGTGTTTTGAAATACTTACAAGATGTTTCGAAAGTTCATCCGCTGTTTCTTTAGATTCAGAGAAGATTACTAACTTTCCACTTTGATTTATTTTCTTTTTGAAAAATTCTGTATTAATCTTTTCTGTAAACTCGTCTAGTTTGGGGTCTTTCTTTACTTTGCTCCACCTTGTCACTAAGTCATCTATTTTTTCTTTGTCGGATTTCAACAAAGCAATAAATTTCTTCTCAAAAGCAGCTGATTGAAATTCTCTGTTATTACCCCCCTTTTCATTGATCTTTGCTTCAATTTGGTCATAGCTCAAACCTTCCTCTAAAAGTTTGTTTATATCGAGATCAGGAGCAACAAATATTCGGTCATTTTCAAACATGTTAATCATGTTATCAACAGCTTTCTGAAACCTGCCTATTGACTGAGTAAAGGCAAAAAAACTGCTTTCCAAACGCTTTACTAAAAGTGTTTTCATGATTGCACTTAATCGCCCTGAAATTGATTTTACATTTCCATAAACTTTTTTATCTTCTTCTTTTGCCAAAAACTCAATCGCTCTATACCGATAATAACCTAACCCGTCAACTTCATTTCCATATTCGTCAAGACCTGTAATAAGTGAAACTGTTTCAAAAAAAAGAGTAGCGAGTTTACCATCTAATTCATAATATAAAGATTCAGGGTCATCTACTTTTGGAAAGATGATGTTTTGATTCTCCATGTCTTCTAAATACTCTTTATTGTTTTCTATATCAGTTCTAGTTCTTCTGATTACAAGTGGTTCGACAACATCATCTCTGAGTTTTTGGAATAAAGATTTAAGCTTTTTTATGTTTAAAATTTTCTCTGCCCCTAACTTTTTGTATTGCTCATTTAAAGGTTTGAAATAATCCTGTAGGTTTCTGATGTTTTCTAAAGTGCTGTTTCTTCTGTCTTGAAATAAATAGAGCTGATTTTCTATATCCTGTGGTCGATTGTTGAGAGGTGTTGCAGAAATTAGAATTACCTTTTTTCTTGTGTCTCCGTTCTCAGCTGGCCTTGAGCGGGGCATTTTACAGACTTCTTGCAAAGCCAAATACATTTCAGTGTAGTCATTTCGGAATTTATGAGATTCATCTACAACAATCATGTCATATTTATCCGCATTAGAATAAGTGTAATCATCTTCATTCAAAATTCGGTGTAGGCTTCCTATCGTAATAAACTCAAAATGGTTTTTAATTTGGAAATCTTCTGTTGTTCTTCGCCAGTTGGCTTCAAGTGCAGGGGGCACAACAACTAAAACTCTAGAATGTGTTCCGTTTTCATAGATGAATTTCTTTATTACCATGCAGGCAATAATTGTCTTACCCAAACCAACAACGTCAGCTAAAATAAACCCGTTATGCTTCATCATAATTGCATAACCCTGGTTAGCGGCATCTGATTGGTATTTCAATCTCATGAATTTGTCTGGCAGAAGTAAATCAATATTGTAAGGGTCGTAATCAACCCTTTTCCCGAAATACTCAGTCAACATTTTGATATAGAGTTCAAATGGAGTGAAGTCGTCTTTAAGATAAGTCCTCTCCTTTATACGTTGTGCTTCGGCATGAAGAATAGGAACGGATTCGGCCCAAAGTCTTTCGAATTCTTCTGTTGCATATTTTACATCTTCGTAATCTCTCAAACTTACATTGAATTCATAATTTGATTCTGGATTTGCACCTAAACCAGCATCAGTTAAATTTGATGAACCTGTAATTACTTCACAAGGTGCATATTCATTAAATGGAACTGGTCTAAATATATAAACCTTTGCATGAATTTTTTTCTTTGGATGTGCTCTTAATTCAATTTTGCCGTCAGTAAGGTCTTTAATAAACTGGATAATCCCATTTTCAGTTATTTTATCATAATCAGCATCCTGAATATTCTTAATAATATCTTCTAAGAAATTCTCGCGCGTTTCCTCTGGATTGTCAAGATAAAGTTGTCCTTTGTCATGATACTTTTTTATTAGTTGGTCAACATTAATTCCTACAAGGATTCTGATTTTAGGAATTTTGTCAAGAAATGTTCTTACTTTAAAATATCCAGAAGTTCTAAAATAACCAACCAGTGCATCAAAATGCCTGATACTTTCAATGTTTGCAAAAACACCCTCAAACTTTTTAAGTAAGCTATTATTATCTTGATTTGTAAAAAACTTTGTTGGCATCTATTTTTTTCTCTTTTTAATTTGTTGTTCCGCCGCTTTTAATCCGTCAGTTAAATGTTCCATTCCTCCAAAGTCTTTGCCTATTTTATCGGCAATAAATTTTGTTTGAACTTCTTTCAAGTCAAGTTTTAGAATTTCTGCAAGTGGTTGCAAGTAGTCTGGTGATGCTGGTCTGTCTCCCCGCTCAACTTTGCTCAATGTTGAAGTGTCAATGTCAAGGTGTGCTGCTACCTTTCGAAGAGGTAACTGCATTGTCTCTCTTGCTTTCTTGATGTAGTCACCAAATGTTTCGTTATTCATTTAGACAATTTATTTTGGACTGATTTGTCAAATATAAGGGTTTGTGTA
>Ga0209480_10000662_pt1 | contig 27227 bp, 21 predicted proteins | sample JI61114C2DNA_FD_187501 | JGI IMG/M metagenome (GOLD analysis project Ga0209480, IMG submission 187501) | Wastewater effluent complex algal communities from Wisconsin, to seasonally profile nutrient transformation and Carbon sequestration -... | ecosystem: Engineered > WWTP > Effluent > Algae... | reverse complement strand
TGGTGGCCGTGGCGATGCACCTGGCCTCGATGTGCCGCGGCCGCCGCTCGTTCTACACCTGCCCGATCAAGGCCCTCGTCAGCGAGAAGTTCTTCGCGCTGTGTCGCGACTTCGGCCCCGAGAACGTCGGCATGTTGACCGGCGACGCCAGCGTCAACCACGACGCCCCGATCATCTGCTGCACCGCCGAGATCCTCGCCAACATGGCGCTGCGCGACGGGCGAAACGCCCGCGTCGACGACGTGATCATGGACGAGTTCCACTACTACTCGGACCGCGACCGCGGCATCGCCTGGCAGATCCCCCTGCTCACGCTGCCCTACGCCAGCTTCATGCTGATGTCCGCGACCCTCGGCGACACCAGCAAGCTCGAGGAGAGCCTGCAGCGCCTGACCAAGCGCGAGGTCGCGGTGGTGCGCTCCGCCGTGCGACCGGTGCCGCTCGACTTCGAGTACCGCGAGACCCCCCTCCACGAGACCCTGACCTACCTGCTCGACCGCAACCGCGCGCCGATCTACATCGTCAACTTCACCCAGCGCGAGTGCGCCGAGGAGGCCCAGAACCTGATGAGCCTGCAGCTGGTCTCCCGCGAGGAGAAGCAGGCGATCGCCGCGGCCCTGCAGGGCTTTCGCTTCGACACCCCCTTCGGCAAGGAGATCTCCAGCTTCATCCGCAACGGCATCGGCCTGCACCACGCCGGCCTGCTGCCCAAGTACCGCCTGCTCGTCGAGCAGCTGGCCCAGCAGGGTAAGCTGCGCGTCATCTGCGGCACCGACACCCTCGGCGTCGGCGTCAACATCCCGATCCGCACCGTCCTCTTCACCAAGCTCTGCAAGTACGACGGCGAGAACACGGCGATCCTCAGCGTCCGCGACTTCAAGCAGATCGGCGGCCGCGCCGGCCGCAAGGGCTTCGACACCCAGGGCTACGTGGTCTGCCAGGCCCCCGCCCACGTGATCGAGAACAAGCGCCTCGAGGCCAAGTCCGTCGGCTCCGACGGCAAGAAGAAGAAGTTCGTCCGCCGCGGCCCGCCCGAGCGCGGCTATGTCCCCTGGGACAGGTCGACCTTCGAGCGCCTGATCTCCAGCGAGCCCGAGCCGCTGCGCTCGCGCTTCCAGGTCACCCACGGCATGATCCTGAACCTGCTGCAGTCCCCCGCCAACCTCGGCGCCTGGGGCGGCGGCTACCGGCGCCTGGTCGAGATCATCGCCGCCGCCCACGACGAGGTCCGCGCCAAGTCCCGCAACCGCCGCGAGGCCGCCGTCCTGTTCCGGGCCCTGCGCGCCGCGGGCGTGGTCCACCTCGTGCCCCTCGACGCCCGCCGCAAGGGCGGCCGCGGTCGCGGCGTCCAGGTCGACGTCAGCCTGCAGGACGACTTCTCGCTCAACCACACCCTCTCGCTCTACCTGCTCGACGCCAGCAAGCGCCTCGAGCTCTCCTCGGAGGGCTACGCCCTCGACGTGCTCTCGCTGGTCGAGGCGATGCTCGAGAACCCGACCGTCGTCCTCAACGCCCAGGAGAACAAGCTCAAGTCCGAGAAGATCGGCGAGCTCAAGGCCGCCGGCGTCGAGTACGAGGAGCGCATGGCCGAGCTGGAGAAGATCTCCTACCCCAAGCCCAACGCCGAATTCATCTACGACACCTTCAATGAGTTCGTCCTGCGCCACCCCTGGGTCGCCCGCGAGAGCATCAGACCCAAGTCCATCGTCCGCGACATGGTCGAGCGCTACTCCGCCTTCAACGACTACATCAAGGAGTATGGCCTCGCCCGCAGCGAAGGCGTGCTCCTCCGCTACCTGATGCAGGCCTACAAGGTCCTCCACCAGACCATCCCCGAGGCCGCCAAGACCGATGAAGTCCACGACATCATCGGCTTTTTGCGCGCCATGTTCGAGCACGTCGACACCAGCCTGGTCCAGGAGTGGGAGCGAATGCTCCACCCGCCCGCCGAGCTCGTCGGCGCCGAGAAGACCGGCCCCAAACACATCGGCGAGGACCCCAAGGCCTTCGCCGCCCGCGTGCGCGCCGAGCTGCACGCCCTGGTCCGCGCGCTCGCCCAGCGCGACTGGGACGACGCCGCGATCGGCACCCGCCAGGACCCGGAGGACCCGTGGCCGGCGCCTCGCTTCGAGCAGGCGATGCAGGGCTACTTCGCCGACTACCCGGAGCTGCGCTTCGACCACGGCGCGCGCTTCCCCAAGTTCACGCTGCTCGAGCCGACCGGCGACCGGACCTGGCGCGTGCGCCAGACCCTGCTCGACCCCGAGGACGACAAGCTGTGGGCGATCGAGGGCGAGATCGACCTGCGCACGGACCCCTTCCCCGAGGGTCCGCTGGTCTGCGTACGCTCGCTCGGGACCTGAACTCAGCCGAAGCGTAGCAGCGGCAGCAGCAGCGCCCCGCAGGCGATGATGATGATCAGCCCGGCGATGTCGAGGACCACGCCGAAGCGCAGCATGGTGCCGATGCGGATCTTCCCGGTCCCGTACGCGATCGCGTTCGGCGGCGTCGACACCGGCAACATGAAGGCGAAGCTCGCCGCCAGTGTCACGCACAGCACCGTCGGCACCGGGTCGTTGCCCCCCGCCACGGCGATCGCCAGCAGCACCGGCACCATCATGCTCGTCGTCGCCACGTTGCTCGTGATCTCCGTCAACGCCAGCACCAGCGCCGTGCTGAACACCAGCAGCCCGAACGGCGACTGGGCCAGCGGCCCCGCGAAGCCGAGCGCCGCGTCCGCGACCGCCTTCGCCAGCCCGGTCTCGAACATCAGCTTGCCCAGCGACAGCCCCCCGCCGAGCAGCAGCAGCGTGCTCCAGTCGAGCTGCATCGCCCGCTCCCACGCCAGCACCGGCTTGCCGTCGCCCTTGCCGCTCGGCATCAGGCACAGCAGCAGCCCGCACAGCAGCGCGACGATGCCCTCGTCGAGGCCGCGGTTGGACCACTCGGTCCACGGATGACCTGGCCCAAAAGACAGCTTAATCAAGGCCGGGGTAAGCCAGCCGCAGACCGCCAGCAGGAACACGGCCGCGGCGCGGCGCTCACCGACGGACATCGGGCCGAGGCGCTGGAGCTCGACCTCGACGTCGTCGGCGAGGGCGTCGAGGCGGGCGATCGGCGCGGGGAAGCGGAAGCGGGCGTAGACCAGCACGACGCCGAGCGCGAGCAGTGCGGTCGGCAGGGCGAAGCTCATCCACTGGAAGAAGTCGATGCGCAGGTGCAGCTGGCGCTCGAGCGCGTCGAGGGCGATGACGTTGGGGGCCGTGCCGATCGGCGTGGCGATGCCGCCGAGCGAGGCCGCGTAGGTGAGGCTGAGCAGCATGCCCTCGGCATGGCGGTCGAAGCGGTGGCGCTCCGCTTCGGGTGCGGCGGCGCGGATCGTGGCGCACAGGCCGAGGGCCACGGGGATCAGCATCGCCGTGGTCGCGGTGTTGGAGATCCACATCGACACGAGGAACGCGACCACGGCGATCGCCGCGCTGGCCCGCGCGGGCGAGCCGGAGATCCACCCGCGACCCAGCAGCCACAACGCCGCGCGGCGGTCGAGGCCCTGCTCGGCGAGGCCGAGCGCGAGCATGAAGCCGCCCATGAACAGGAAGATCAGCGGGCTAGCGATCGGGGCGAGCGCGTCGGCGGCGCTCGTCACCCCGAGCAGCACCGCCAGCGCCGGCGCGAGCAGGGCCGCCACCGCCAGCGGGACCGCCTCGGTCACCCAGAAGATCACCGTCAACGCCGTGATCGCCGCCAGCGCGTGCGCCTGCGGGGTCAGGCCCGGCAGCGGCGCCGCCAGCAACGCGAAGAAGCACAGCGGCCCGAGCACCTTGCCTATGCGCCGTCGCGCCGCCTCGAAGCGGGCCTCGCCCGGCGTGCGCGCCTCGGCGATCACGACCTGGCGCGCCTCGTCGCCCGTCGACGTCAATGGGGCTCCGAGTCGGCGATCGCGTCGACCAGCAGCAGGCAGGGGATGCAGGCGGTGCAGGCGAGGGCGAAGTAGACCAGCGGGCCCTGAGCCTCGTAGACCCAGCCGCTGAAGGCCCCGGTGGCCATCTGCGACATCGCGTAGATCGCGGTGCCGAACGCGAAGTGGGCGGCCTTGTGGTCCGGATGGCAGCGTCGCATCAAGAACACCATCTGGGCGGCGACCGCCATGCCGCCGCAGATCTGCTCGATCGCCAGGATCACCCCGATCGTCGTCAGCGACGGCGCGAGGCCGGCGAGGAAGAAGGCCGGCGCGTCGGCGAGCTGGCCCGCGCTCATCGGCACGCTCGGCGCGGCGATGAGCAGATAGAGCGGCTGCGTCGCGGTCATCAACACGGTGATCGGCACGAGCGCCCGCGCCAGCGAGGTCCGGGCGATCCACGCCCCGCCGATCATCGCCCCGACGATGCTCGCCACCGTGCCGAAGCCGTTGATCACCCCGCGCTCCGCGGTGCTCACCCCCAGCTCGCGCAGCATCACCTTCGACATGTTGAACATCAGCGCGTCGCCCAGCTTGTAGGTCAGCAGGAACAACACCACCAGCAGCGCCTTGTCCTGGCGCAGAAAGCTCAGGTACGCCTCCCGCACGTGGGCCATCCGCTGCGCGCCGCTGCGCGCCCGGACCGCGGTCGCCCGCGCCCGCTCGTTCGCGCCGCGCGGCAGCAGCAGCTGGTGCCCCACCGCCAGCCCGAGCATCAACCCGGCGGCGACCCCGAAGCCGAGCAGCCAGCTGTATCGACCGCCCAGGTACACGAGGCCGGAGTTGCCGACCAGCATGGCGACGCGAAACGCCGCGACCCGCACCCCGGCGTAGCTGGCCTGGGCCGAGCGCGGCAGCGCGTCCATGTAGTAGCCGTCGCAGGCGATGTCATGGGTGGCCGACGCGACGCCGATGGCGACCAGGGTCAGCCAGATCAGCGAGGTGTCCTGACCTGCGCTTTGAGACAGGTCGTGAGCGAGCACGGCGAGCAGGCCGATCAGCGCCCCGAGCACCGCCTGGGTGGCGAAGAGCCAGTGGCGAAAGCTGCCGAACAGGTCGACGAGCGGGCTCCACAGGAACTTGAGCGTGCTCGTGAGGTGCAGCGCGGAGGTGTAGCCGACCTGCGAGGGGGGCAGGCCCGCGGCGGTCAGGAACTCGGAGGCGATCTGGTGCAGCACCGACCACGGCAGTCCCTCTGCAAAGTAGGTGGTGCTGGTCCACGCGACCGTGCCGGCTTTACGTGCTGCAGCGGGCTGCGGTGCGGCGGGCTGCGGCGCGGCGGTCACCAGGGGCGAGAGTACACCCGTGACGCGCCCGGCCAAGTTCTTCCCGAGGGCGCCCAGGGCGTCAGGTCCGCGGGAATATGGGGTCCGCACCCCTGGTTGTCGGCGACATGACTGGCAACACGATCCGCATCCAGAGGTTACGCTCGCCGCACGCGCTGCTCGCCTTTCTCGGGTTTATCGTGATCGGCAGCGGGGCCGTGGCCCTCGGCCACATCGGCCAGGCCGAGGCCGCTGACGGGGCGCTGTGGCGCGAGGGCGCCGGCACGCCGGTGGTCGCCGGCGACTTCGACCCGCGCCGCAGCCTCGCGCCGCTGGTCAAGGAGATCGGCCCCACGGTCGTCAATGTCCGCTCCCACGGCAAGGTCCGCCCGCCTGCCGCGCTCGAGGGCTTCTTCGAGATGGGCCCCCAGCAGCCCCGCAGCGGCATCGGTTCGGGGGTGGTCCTCAGCAGCGACGGCCTGGTCGTCACCAATCACCACGTGATCGACGGCGCCGACCGCCTCGAGGTCAAGCTCCACGACGGCCGCATGTTCAACGCCAAGGTGCTCGGCTCCGACCCCCTGACCGACATCGCCCTGATCCAGCTCGAGGGCGCCAGGGACCTCAAGGTCGCCACCCTCGGCGCGAGCGCGGCCATGTCCGTCGGCGACTGGGTCCTCGCCATCGGCTCGCCGATGGGCCTCGAGCAGACCGCCACCACCGGCATCGTCTCGGCCAAGGGCCGCGGCAGCCTCGGCCTCTACGCCAACAGCTACATCGACTTCCTCCAGACCGACGCGTCGATCGCCCCGGGCTCGAGCGGCGGCCCGCTCTTCAACATGAACGGCGAGGTCATCGGCATCAACACCGCCGTCGGCGGCATCGGCCGCGGCCTCGGCTTCGCCGTCCCCATCGACCAGGCCAAGACCGTCATCCCCCAGCTCAAGAACGGCGGCAAGGTCGTGCGCGGCTGGCTCGGCATCAGCGGCCAGGACTTCGAGCCCGCCGTCGGGCGCGACCCGGAGCCCGGCGCGGTGATCGGCGCCGTAATGCCGGGGACCCCCGCCGCGAAGGCCGGCCTGCAGGCCGGCGACCGCATCGTCGCCGTCGATGGCCACGACATCGTCGGCTTCGCCGACCTGCGCGGCCGCGTCGCCGAGCAGAAGCCGGGCAGCGTGGTCAACCTCAAGGTCATGCGCAAGGACCGGCCGGTCGAGCTCAAGGCCACCGTCGGCAAGCTCCCGGGCGACGACGAGCTGCGCAGCCTCAGTCAACGCGGCGCAGGCGGCGGGCAGCTGTTCCCTGACGGCCAGCCGCGGCTGGGCGTCGACGTCGAGGCGGGCGCGGAGGGCCTGCAGGTGCGCGGCGTCCGTCCGGGCTCGCTGGCGGAGGAGCTCGGGGTGCGCCCTGGGGACCGGCTGAAGTCGGTCAACGGTGAGGCCGTGAAGAGCGCGGCGGACGTCAGCCGCGCTCTGGCGAAGGACCCGGGCCGCGTCGAGGTGAAGGTGCAGCGCGGCGCCGCGACCCATTCGGCCGTGATCGAGCGTCGCTGACGTCTGGGCCTTGTCGGGAGGCGTGCGCCCTGCTTATCCTCCGTGCCGAATGCGCGAAGAGATCCACAGCAAGGTCCTCATCCTCGGCGCCGGCCCGGCCGGCTACACGGCGGCGATCTACGCCGCCCGGGCCAACCTCGACCCGATGATGGTCTGCGGGCCCGAGCCGGGCGGCCAGCTCACGACCACCACCGAGGTCGAGAACTACCCGGGCTTCCCCAAGGGCATCACCGGGCCGGAGATGATGGAGGAGTTTCGCGAGCAGGCAGAGCGCTTCGGCACCCGCATGATCTACGACCTCGGCCTCGAGGCCGACCTCAGCCGGCGCCCGTTTCGTATCGTCGGCGACTCGGCCGTCTACACCGGCGACACCCTGATCATCGCCACCGGCGCCTCGGCGAAGTGGCTGGGCCTGCCGAACGAGCAGCGCCTGCGCCTCAGCGGCGGCGGCGTGACCGCCTGCGCCACCTGCGACGGGGCGTTCTATCGCGACATGGACGTCGCTGTGATCGGCGGCGGCGACACGGCGATGGAGGAGGCCAGCTTCCTCACCCGCATGTGCCGCACCGTCCACCTCATCCACCGCCGCGACAGCTTCCGCGCCAGCAAGATCATGCAGAAGCGGGTCTTCGAGAACCCGAAGATCGTCGTGCACTGGAACCGCGCGCTCGTCGACGTGCTCGGCGACGACCGCGTCACCGGCGTCCGCCTGCAGGACACCGTCACGGATGTCCAGGAGGAGCTGGCCCTCAGCGGCGTGTTCCTGGCGATCGGCCACCAGCCCAACAGCGTGATCTTCAACGGCCAGCTCGACATGGATGAGCTCGGCTACCTGAAGGTCACGCCCGGCTCGACCGGCACCCGCGTGCCCGGCGTGTTCGCCTGCGGCGACGTCGCCGACAAGGTCTATCGCCAGGCGGTCAGCGCCGCCGGCACCGGCTGCATGGCGGCCATCGACGCCGAGCGCTGGCTCGCCGAGCACGGCTGAGACGGAGCGCGGCTGCCCGGGACTACACCCCGGGCGGCTCGACTCGACGTTCGCGGCGTGGACGCACGAAAGCGCCCGGGCCGCGCGCAGCGACCCAGACGCTGAGGCAGCGCCGCCGGGGCTGGTGTTCAGCCGCCGATGGTCGGGGCGATGTAGCCGCCGATGGTGAAGGCGATGATGAGCGCGAAGATCACCAGCGACTCGATGAAGGCGAGGCCGAGGAGCATCGGGACGAGCACCTTGCCGGCCGAGTTCGGGTTGCGGCAGATGCCCTCGAGGGCAGCAGCGACGGCGCGGCCCTGGCCCATGCCACCGCCGAGGGCGGCGAGGCCGACCGCGAGCGCCATGGCGAAGCCGTAGATCGAGCGCTCGGAGCCGGAGGTCTCGGCGCCGGCGGCGAGGGCGAGCGTGGGGACCAGGAAGACGAACAGGAAGGTGGCGAGCTTGGCAACGTTGCGGGTCATGACAGTTCCTCGAGGTTGACGGTCTAGTGGTCTTCGGCGTGCTCGACCGCGAGGCCGATGTAGATGATGGTCAGGAGGGTGAAGACCAGGGTCTGGACGATGGCGACGACCGTGCCGAGCAGCAGGAAGGGCAGCGGCACGAGCAGGGGCACCATCATGGCGACGACGGCGACGACCTTGTGGTCGGCGACGATGTTGCCGGTGAGGCGCAGGGACAGGGAGACCGGGCGAGCCAGGTGGCTGACGATCTCGATCGGCAGGAACAGCGGGAACAGCCAGGGGAAGCCGCCGATCTTCGGGCCGAGGAAGTGGGCGAGGTAGCTGAGGCCGTTGGTGAGGACGCCGGCGACGTTGTAGACGACGAAGACCAGCAGCGCGAACACCAGGTTGGTCTTCAGCGTGTCGGTCGGCGGGATCAGCCCCGGGATCAGGCCCTGGATGTTGCAGACGAAGATGAACAGCGCCAGCGTGCCGGTCAGCGGCAGGTACTTGCGGGCGTTCTTCTCGCCCATCACGTCGACCGACAGGTTGTAGATCGCGCCGATGAAGCCGTCCGTCATCGCCGCCAGCCCGAACTTGCGCTGGGGGATCACGCCCTTGCTGCTGTCGTTCAGGCTCGCCCGATAACGCAGCGCCAGGAACACGATGAACAGAAAGGCGAGCAGCGCCCCGGCCACGTGCGTCAGGGTGAAGTGCGTCCCCTGAAACATCATGAACCGCTGATCTCGCGCGAGGTGCTCGGCGGCACCATGCTCGAGCTGGGCCCAGAAGTCGGGCATCAGGAGCGTGTACCAGGAGTCGTGGTCACCCATAGCTTGGCGGTCCGGAGGTCGAAGAGGTCAGTCGTCGTCGGGGTTGTGGCGGTTGAGTTCCCTGGCGCTCTGCAGCGCCGCGGCCGTGAAGCCGATGAGCGCGAGGAGCACTCCTGCCACCAGCCCCTCGGGTCGGCCGGGCATGTACCAGAGGACGGCAGCGGTCGCAAGGGCAGTGGCCGGCCAGCGCAGCGTGGCCAGGAGCGGCGCAAAGCGGCTGGTGCGAGCAGCCGTCGCGTCGGGCTCGGCCTCGGCGGCGAGCAGCATGCGAAAGCCGGCGCGAGCGAGGCTCTGCAGGTTGAACAGGCCGAGCAGGGCCCCGAGCACGACGCTGAGCGCCTGGTCGCGGCCGGCGAGCGGGTAGGTCAGCGAGGCGGCCGCGAGGGCGAGTGTGAGGGTCCACAAGCCGATACGACGGCCCCACTGCACGAAGAGATCGGCGCGGAGCTTCGAGGCGGGCGTGCTCATCGGTCCGCTCCGTCGCGCGGGTCGAAGCCCGGGGAGCCCCACGTGGGGTGCGGACCGGCGCCCGGGGTGAGGTCCGGAGCGGAGGGCGGAGCGTCTCGCTCATCGGCGAGATCTGCCGACTCATCGGACAAAGTGACTGAGGCCGCGGCCGAGGCCGCGGCGCGGGCGGCCTCGTCGGCCTCCTCGGCGGCGATCATGCGGGTGAAGTTGCGGGCGGTGCGGATCACCGCCAGCACGGCAGCCGAGAGGCCGATGCCGAGGCCGATGTAGGTCGTCCACGGCGCCCAGTGGGTGACGTTGCGCTCGAGGTAGATCCCCAGGCCGGCGCCGACGCCGACCGCGGCGGCCATCTCGATGCCGACCGAGGCGGCCTCGGTCAGCTGGAACCACCGCGCTCGCTCGACGATCGGCGGCCTCGGCGGCCTCGGCGGCCTGCTCTCGTTGCTCATTGCGCCCCTGGTCTACGCGCGCCGGGCCACGATCGCCAGCGCCTCGTCGGCCGCCGCGAGCGTGTGCTCGATGACGGCGGCGTCATGGGCGGTCGAGAGGAAGCCGGCCTCGAACTGCGACGGCGCCAGGTAGACGCCACGGGCCAACATCTCGCCGTGGAAGCGACCGAAAGCGGCCAGGTCGCTGGCTTTCGCGTCGTCGTAGTCATGGACCTCACCGCCACGGAAGAAGCCGGTGAACATGGCCCCGACGCGGTTGCTGGCGATCGGCACGCCATGTCGCGCGGCCCGCGCGGCGATGCCCTCGACGAGCGCCGCGGAGGCGGCCTCGAGCCCGGCGTACGGGTCCTCGCGCTCGAGCACGCCGAGGGTCGCGAGGCCGGCGGCGACGGCGAGCGGGTTACCGCTGAGGGTGCCGGCCTGGTACACGGGCCCGAGCGGGGCGATCTGCTGCATGATGTCGCGGCGGCCGCCGTACGCGCCGCAGGGCATGCCGCCGCCGACGATCTTGCCGAGACAGACGAGGTCCGGGGTGATGCCGTAGCGCGCGTGCGCGCCGCCGAAGGCGACGCGAAAGCCCGTCATGACCTCGTCGAGGATCAACAGAGCGCCGTGCTCGCTGCACAGCGCGCGCAGCCGCTCGAGGTAGCCCGGTCGCGGCGGGACGCAGCCCATGTTGCCCGCGACCGGCTCGATGATGATCGCCGCGACCTGGCCGGGGTTGTCGGCCAGGACCCGGGCGAAGGCCTCGGCGTCGTTGAAGGGGACCGTCAGGGTGTCGTGCACCGTCGCCTCGGGCACGCCGCCCGAGCCGGGGATGCCCAGGGTGGCCGCGCCAGAGCCGGCAGCCACCAGCAGCATGTCGGCGTGGCCGTGATAGCCGCCGTCGGCCTTGACGATCTTCGTGCGGCCGGTGAAGCCGCGGGCGAGGCGCAGGGCGCTCATCGTCGCCTCGGTGCCCGACGAGACCAGGCGGACCATGCCGCCGCGCAGACCGGGGACGACGCGGCACAGCAGCTCCGCGAACTCGACCTCGCCCGCCGCGCACGCGCCGAAGCTGAGGCCGTCCTGAGCCGCGCGGGTCACCGCCTCGATCACGGCCGGATGCGCGTGTCCGAGGATCGCCGGGCCCCAGCTGCCGACGTAGTCGATCAGGGTGACGCCGTCCTCGGTCAACAGGTGCGCGCCATGGGCCGCGCGGATGTACGGCGGGTCGCCGCCGACCGAGCGAAACGCCCGCACCGGGCTGTTGACCCCGCCCGGGATGAACGACTGCGCCGCCGTGAACAGGGCCCGACTGCGCGGGCCGGCCCGCCCGTCCCCGGGCGGCAGGGTCCAGAACTTCGGGGTCTCACGCATCGCTGCCGTCTCCGCCGCTTCCGCCGTCCTCGCCCGACTCGCTGTCCTCGCCGGTGCCTGTTCCTTCGGTCAGCTCCTCGGGGTCGCTCTCGATCGGGCTGGCCGACTCGACCGCGGAGGCGTCGTCCTGGTCGACGAGGCGCTCGATGGCGACGACGCGCTCCTCCTCATGGGTGCGGATGACACGGACGCCCTGGGTGTTGCGCCCGACCTCGGAGATCTCCGAGACGCGGGTGCGGATGACCTTGCCGCGGTTGGTCACGAGCATGATCTGGTCGTCGGGCTCGACGGCCAGCGAGCCGACCACCGGGCCGTTACGGCTGCTGACCTTGATGGTGATGATGCCCTTGCCGCCGCGGTTCTGGACCTTGTAATCGGAGGCCGCGGTGCGCTTGCCGTAGCCCTGGGCGCACATCGTCAGGATCGCCGCCTCGGACTCGGGGTCCAGGACCGTCATGCCGACGACGTGGTCGCCCTCGCGCAGGTCCATGCCGCGTACACCGCGGGCGGTGCGCCCCATCGGCCGCACGTCGCTCTCCTCGAAGCGGATCGCCATGCCCCGGGCCGAGGTCAGCATGATGTGCCGCGTCCCGGTGGTCAGGCGCGCGTCGATCAGCTGGTCGTCCTCCTCGATGGTGGCGGCGATGATGCCGGTCGAGCGGATGTTCGAGAACTCGTCGAGCTTGGTCCGCTTGATGTAGCCCTGCGCCGAGATCATCACGATGTAGTGCTCGCCGTCCTCGACGTCGGCCTCGCGGTACGGGACCATGCCGAGCACGCGCTCGCCCTCGCGCAGGTCGAGGAAGTTGACCAGGGCCTTGCCGGCGCTGTCGCGGCGGCCCTGCGGCAGCTCGAACACGCGCATGCGGAACATCCGCCCGGTGTTGGTGAACAGCAGCACGTAGGCGTGGGCGTTGGCCTCGAACAGCTCGGTGACGAAGTCGGCCGTGTCGCGGCCGACGCCCCCCTTGACGCCGACGCCGCCGCGGTTCTGGACCCGGTACTCGCCGCTCGGCAGGCGCTTGATGTAGCCGTTGTTGGTCAGCATCACGATCATCGGCTCGTCGGCGACGAGGTCGATCGCCTCGATCTCCCCCTCGTCCTCGATGATCTGGGTGCGACGCGCGTCGCCGTACTCGGCGCCGATCGCCTCGAGCTCGCCGCGGATCACCTCCATCAGCAGCTTGGGGTCGGACAGGATCGACTCGAGGTAGCTGATGGTGCTGCACAGCTCGCGGTACTCGCCCTCGACCTTCTCGCGCTCGAGGCCGGTCAAGCGCTGCAGCCTCATCTCGAGGATCGCCTTGGCCTGGCGCACGTTCAGGCGGTACGGCTGGGCCCGCGCGGCCTCGACCTCGGCCGCCGGGCGGCCGCAGCGCTCGAGGAAGCCGGCGAAGCCCGCCAGCGGCTCGCTGCACAGGGCCACGCGCGCCTCGTCCGGGTCCTTCGAGCCGCGGATGATGGCGATGATACGGTCGATCGCGTCGATCGCGACCCCGAGGCCCTCGACGATCTCCCGCCGCTCGAGCGCCTTCCTGAGCTCGAAGCGCGAGCGCCGGGTGACGACCGTGCGGCGGTGGTCGATGAACTCCGCGAGGCAGTCGCGCAGGCTCAGCACCTGCGGCCGCCCCTTCACGATGGCGATCATGTTGACGCCGAAGGTGATCTGCAGGTCGCTCATCTTGTAGAGCGTGTTGAGCACCACCTGGGCCGCGGCGTCGCGCTTGACCTGGATCCAGATCCGCATGCCGGTGCGGTCGCTGTAGTCCTGGATGTCGCTGATGCCCTCGATCTTCTTCTCGCGCACCAGCTCGGCGATGTGCGAGATCAGCTTGACCTTGTTGACCTGGTACGGGATCTCGGTGACGACGATCGCCTCGCGGCCCTTCTCGTCCTCCTCGATCTCGCACTTCGAGCGGATCGTCAGGCTACCGCGGCCGGTCAGGTACGCCTGGCGGATGCCGGCGTGGCCAATGATGTAGCCCGCCGTCGGGAAGTCCGGACCGGTCACGTACTGCAGCAGGTCCCGCGCCTGCAGCTTCGGGTCGTCGACCAGCGCCAGGCAGGCCGTGATCAGCTCCCGGAGGTTGTGCGGCGGGATGTTCGTCGCCATGCCCACCGCGATGCCGACCGCGCCGTTGAGCAGCAGGTTCGGCACCTTGGTCGGCATGACCGTCGGCTCGAGCTCCTTCTCGTCGTAGTTCGGCGCCCAGTCGACGGTGTCCTTCTCCAGGTCGGCCAGCAGCTCGCTGGTCAACTTGTTCATACGCACCTCGGTGTAACGCATCGCCGCCGGGTGGTCGCCGTCAATGCTGCCGAAGTTGCCCTGACCGTCGATCAGCGGGTAGCGCATCGCGAAGTCCTGCGCGAGCCGGACCAGCGCGTCGTAGACGCTCTGGTCGCCGTGCGGGTGGTACTTGCCGATGACGTCGCCGACCACGCGCGCCGACTTCTTGTACGGCTGCAGGTGCGTGTTGCGCAGCTGGTCCATCGCGTACAACACCCGCCGGTGCACCGGCTTGAGGCCGTCACGCACGTCGGGTAGCGCTCGGCTGATGATGACGCTCATCGCGTAGTCCAGGAAGGAGCTACGCATCTCGTCTTCGATGTTGATCCCGGTCTTTTGCTCGCCCGTCGCCATAGGTGCCCGTTAGGGGGCGGGAGAATACCAAGTGCAGGCCCTCCTGGCCACGTATTCCGGGCCGAATCGGCCGGTTTAGGGCCGCCGAATCGAGATCGCGCGTGTTGTCGCCGGCATGTGCTGGAAGGCACAGCGGCCTCCCCGCTCATTATTGCCCCTATCAGACGGGTTTTATGTCCCGTCAAGCTTGCCATCCGAGGTCCATGGGCCCCGAATCGATCCTGAATGTAGTTCACTGGCAATATCAATCGATGAACTATCGGTAATTCTAATTACTGATCCGCGAGGCAGGAGACGCGCCGAACAAGGGTCCGTCGCGGCGCGTGTCGATGTCGGCCGATCGCGGGAATAGCCGGGCGCGAGTCGACGGTTTGCCGGACGGAGCAGCCCGAACGCAGGGCTACCGGGCCTGGCGAGCGGGCGCCGCGGCGAGCGCCGCCCCGGACCGCGCAAGATTGCGGTTGAGAGGCCCGGTGGCCTGCATCATCATCGAAGATGGAGGTATTGAATGGAAGCAACATGGTTCGTCGTCGCGGATCGTAGCCAGGCGCAGCTGTTCGAGGTCGAAGGGACCAAGCTGAAGCCGACCCTCAAGCCGCTGGAGACCATCGAGCACCCGGAAGGCCGCCGGTCGGAGGCGCGGCGGCTGGGCGCGAGCAGCTCGTCCGGCATGCGCGACCTGCTGGTCGAGACCAACGGGATCCAGGAGGAGCAGGACCGCAAGTTCGTCCGTCAGCTGCTCGATCGGCTGACCCAGGCGCAGCACCAGAAGCAGTTCGACCGCCTCGTGATCGCCGCGCCCGCCGACTTCGTCGGCAAGCTGCGCGAGCTGGCCGCCCGCAGCGGCCTGTCGCGCGCCGTGGTCCGCGAGATCATCGGCGACTACACCAACGACACGCTCCACGCCCTCCAGGAGCGGGCCCGCCGGAAGGAGTGGCTCCACTAGTCGAGGCGCACATCACCTGTCCCGCAGGACAGGCTCACTCGCCCGGCTGCACCTCAGGGTCGCCGGGCGCGATCGTTTAATCGCCGTCACTTCGGCTCGCAATAGTAGCGGGCCTCGACGAGGCCGCTCTTCTTGAGCTGCAGGCAAGCGGCGTTGCACAGCTCGATCTGCGAGTGGGGCTTGGTCCACACCCAGCCGTCGTCCTTGGCGCAGTCGGCCGCGGCGGGGACCTGATCCTTGCCGATCCACACCTGGAACAGCTCGGGCTCGCTGGGCTCGGGGTCGACGTCGATCACGCAGCTCAGGGTGTCGTCGAGGATCTGCTGGATCGCCGCCTGGAGCTCGATCTGGTTGGTGACCTGATAGAAGGGCTCGGGCCCCTTGATGTTGGGCTTGCCGCCGGCCTCGGCCAGCGCGGCCAGCTGGTCGGCGATCGAGGGGTCGACGTCGATGCCCACGACGTAGGTGGGGATGCCGACCTTGTGGGCGCCGGCGACCGCGCCGATGGCCTCGAAGATCACCTCGCCGGGGCAGGTCTTGCTGATCTCGCCGTCGGCGATCAGCAGGGCGAAGCGCTGCTTCCCGGGGTCGAGCGCCTGCAAGTACGTGTACGCCTCCTTCAGGCCGGTCTCGATCGGCGTGCCCCCTGCCACCTCGAAGTCGACCGCCGGGATGCCCGCCAGCACGCCCGCCGCGTTCATCGGCGCGATCTCGACCTCGACCCCCGCGTTGACGTCGCAGGCGCCCATGTTGATGAACCCGGTCGCGTCGATCTTCGGGAACAGCTTGACCCCGAAGTTGACGGTCTTGTTGAAGGTGTTGACCACCGACTTCACGACCCCGTGCAGGCTGTACCAGCGGGTCACCGTGGGCGTCTGCGGGCTGTTGTCATGGTCCCACTTCTCCATCGCCATGCTGCCGGACTTGTCGAGCACGAACAGCAGGTCCGGGGGGATCGGCGTGATCTTCGTGGTCTCGATCTGGCACGGCGTCGGCTCGTCGATCGGCGCGGTCGTGCCGCTCGCATCGCTCGTCGTCATCGTCCCGCCGCTCGTCGTCCCGCCGCTCGAGTCCCCGCTGGTCCCCGTGGCGCCCGTGCTGAGCTCTCCGCTGCCGCTGCTGCCCGCGGAGCCCGCGTCGTTGCTGGTGCTGCCGGGCGTCGAGCTGGCCTCGCTCGCGCCGGTGCCCGTCGGCGTATCGGGGCTAGTTTCGCTCGCCGAGGTGATGTTGCTGGCGCCTCCGCTCGCCGACAGGCTGTCGGACTTGGGCTCCGAGTCGCCACAAGCGAGGAGCAGCGGGGAGAGGAACCATGTCAAACGGATCGAGCGGGCGCGGGTCATGGGTGGATCTCCAGGGGCGAAACTAACCTGATGATGCGCGCGCGAGCGAGCGCCAGCAACCATGCGAATGGCCGCCAAAGGCAGGCGCTGCGCGGTTGCGCGCTTTTCGCGCCCCGGCACATCGGGTTACTGTCAAGGCCATGCAGCGCGCTTCGCTTCGCCGAGTCGCCCGGGTCTGGGCCGTGTTCGCGACCCTGAGCGGGCTCTCCGGATGTGCCGAGGACCCCGCGGATCTCACCAGCCAGAGTGGCAGCAGCGGCAGCGGCAGCAGCAGCGGGACCGCAGACGACACCACGGAGCCCACCATCGGGGACCCGAGCACGGGCGTCACCGTCACGGGCCCGACCTCGACCGCGGACTCGACCTCGACCACCGCGCCCACCTCCGGCTCCGACTCCAACGCGACCTTCGACGTCTCCAGCGACCCCACGACCGTCGGCGACAGCGACTCGACCGGGAGCCCCAACAACCTGCCGGTCGCGCTCCCCGATCACTACATCGGTAAGTCGCGCCAGCCGCTGTCCACCACCGCCGCCCTCGGCGTCCTCGCCAACGACTACGACCCCGACGGCGACGTGGTGACGGTGATCGCCGCCGACCCGCTGACCCCCGGCGGCGCCTCGCTGACCACGCTGCAGGACGGTTCCTTTAACTACCTGCCGCCGGCCGACCTGTGGGGCAGCGACAGCTTCACCTACAAGATCTGGGACGGACAGGACGGCTTTGCGAGCGCAAAGGTCCGCGTCGACCTGAACCCGACCTCGATCCCGCTGGCGGCCGTGGCTGCGGGCAAGGGCGGCTTCGCGATCGACGGCGCCGCGCCCAACGACTACTCGAGCCGGGCCGTGCAGCGCCTCGGCGACATCAACCAGGACGGCTACGAGGACCTCCTGGTCTCCGCCCACAGCGCCGCCAACAACGCGGGCCGCATCTACGTGGTGTTCGGCAAGAACGCCGGCGGGCCGATCAGCCTCGCCGACCTCGAGGACAGCGAGCGCGGCTTCGAGATCACCGGCGAGTTCGCGGGCGACACCGCGGGGCGGTCGATCAGCGGCGCCGGCGATGTCAACGGCGACGGCCTCCCCGACATCCTCATCGGCGCCCCCAAGTCCGCGATCAACGGCAAGTCCTCCGGCACCAGCTACGTCGTCTTCGGCAAGCTCGACCTCACCCCCGTGTTCCTCGAGCTCGTCGCCCTCGGCCAGGGCGGCTTCAGCATCGACGGCGAGGCCGCCCAGCAGTTCTCCGGCCAGAGCGTCAAGGGCGCGGGCGACGTCAACGGCGACGGCCTCGCCGATGTCGTCGTCGGCGCGCTCGGGGCCAGCCCGAATGGCCTGTTCTCCGGTCGGGCCTACGTGGTCTTCGGCCGCGACGCCGGCAAGCCGACGCACCTCGCCGACATCGCCGCGGGCACGGGAGCCGGCTTCGTCATGAATGGCGCCGTCGAGCTCGACTTCGCCGGCAGCGCGGTCGCGGGCGCCGGCGACGTCAACGGCGACGGCCTCGCGGACGTGATCGTCGGCGCCTACGGGGCCGACATCAACGGCGACACATCCGGGCGCTCCTACGTCGTCTTCGGCAAGCCGAGCAACAAGCCGGTCGAGCTCAGCGCGGTCGCGGTCGGCCTCGGCGGCTTCCCCATCGACGGAGAGGTGGAGTTCGACCAGGCCGGCGCGGCGGTCGGTGGCGCCGGTGATGTCAACGGCGACGGCCTCGCGGACGTGATCGTCGGCGCCCCGCTGGCCGACCCGAGCGGCAAGGAGTCCGGCCGCGCCTACGTCGTCTTCGGCAAGAAGAGCACCATGCCGGTCAAGCTCGCCGACGTCGTCGCCGGCGACGGCGGCTTTGCGATGGACGGCCAGCAGTTTCGCGACTACGCCGGCTTCACGGTCGACGGCGTCGGCGACGTCAACGGCGACGGCCTCTCGGACGTGATCGTCGGCGCCTACGGGGCCAACCCTGCCGGCAACGCCTCGGGCCGCAGCTACGTGGTCTACGGCAAGCAGGGCACGGAGACGGTCTCCTTGACGGCGGTGGCCAACGGCGGCGAGGGCGGCTTTGCGGTCGACGGCGAGGCCGGCGCTGACTACTCCGGCTTCACGGTCGCGGGCGCGGGCGACGTCGACGGAGACGGCTTCGCGGACATCATCGTCGGCGCGTTCGGGAACGACGCCAAGGGCGCGAGCGCGGGGCGCAGCTACGTGGTCCTCGGCGGCGACTACAGCAACCTCGCCCGCTCGATCGGCGGCCCCGGGCCGGACAACCTCGCGGGCACCGCCGAGGCGGAGCTGTTCATCGGCGGTCGCGGCGACGACACGGTCACCGGCGAGGGCGGGGCCGATATTATCTATACCGGGTCGGGCAAGGACCTGATCCGCCTCGCCGACCTCGATTATCGCCGCATCGACGCGGGCCAGGGCGAGGACACCGTGCTCCTGCTCGGGGCGGGTCTCACCCTCGACCTGAGTCTGCGGCCCCCTGGTGACCTCGTCGGCGTGGAGATCTTCGACCTCGCGGACGGCGACCACACCCTGACGCTCACGCGCCGCGAGCTGCTGGCGCTGACCCCGATCTCCCACGTGATGACCGTCAAGGGCAGCAAGGGCGGCGTCGAGGCCGACCTGGCAGGCACCGGCTTCAAGGACAAGGGCGTCGTCGACGGCTACCACCTGTTCAGCGACGGGATCACCACCCTGCGCGTCGCCGTCGGCCTGCAGATGAACGTCACGCTCTGAGCCGCTGCGGTCTCGGTATCCTCTCCGCCATGTCGAGCGAGCCCCGCCTCGAGATCCTGAGCTCCCGCGGCCTCCCGGGCTGGCTCGCCAGCCAGTCCCTGAGCCTCGCCTTCACCACCTACCAGGCCGGCAAGCTGTTCCTGCTCGGCCTCCAGGCCGACGGTCGCCTGTCCCTGTTCGAGCGCACCTTCAACCGCTGCATGGGCCTCTGCGCCGACGGCGACGGCCTGTGGATGAGCACGCTCTACCAGATCTGGCGGCTCGAGAACGCCCTCCCCGACGGCGCCTCGCAGGACGGACACGACCGCCTCTACGTGCCCCGCGTCGCCTTCACCACCGGCGACCTCGACGTCCACGACCTCGCCGTCCGGTCCGCCACCGATGGCGCCGGCCAGCTCGTGTTCGTCAACACCCTGTTCAGCTGCCTCGCCACCACCTCGCCGCGCGCCAGCTTCGTGCCCCTGTGGCGCCCACCCTTCATCTCCCGCCTCGCCGCCGAGGACCGCTGCCACCTCAACGGCCTCGCCCTCGAAGCCGGCGAGCCCGCCTACGTCACGCTCGTCGGCCGCAGCGACGTCGCCGACGGCTGGCGCGAGCACCGACGCCGCGGCGGCTGCGTGCTCGACGTCCGCAGCGACGAGCCGGTGTGCGAGGGCCTCTCGATGCCCCACTCGCCGCGGCTGCACGCCGGGAGGTTGTGGCTGCTCGAGGCCGGCACCGGCCACCTCGGCTTCGTCGAGCCCGGCCGCGGCGGCTTCGAGCGCGTCGCCTTCGTGCCCGGCTACGCCCGCGGCCTGTGCATCGTCGGCGACTACGCGGTGATCGGCCTGTCGAAGCTGCGGCGCAGTCGGACCTTCGCCGACCTCGAGCTCGGCGAGCAGCTCGCTACGCGCGGCGCCGAGCCGCGCTGCGGTCTGCTGGTCGTCGACCTGCGCAGCGGCGACGCCGTCCACTGGCTGCGCCTCGACGGCCTCGTCGAGGAGCTCTACGACGTCGTCGCCCTCCCGGGGGTCCGCCGGCCGATGGCGCTCGGCTTCCAGACCGACGAGATCCAGCGCATGATCACGATAGGCGACGCGCCTAGCGCAGCGAGGTGAGCGTACGGCCGCCGTCGGCGATGTGCAGGCCGCCGGTGATCCAGCCGGCCTCGTCGCTGACGAGGAAGAGCGCGAGCGCGGCGATCTCCTCCGGCTGGCCGGGTCGCCCGAGCGGATGGGTGCTGCGCGCGCGCTCGAGGAAGGCCGGATAGTCGGCCACCGCGCCGCTCACCGTGTGCAGCTCGCTGACGACCACGCCCGGGTTGATCGCGTTGACGCGAACGCCGTGCGGCGCGAGCTCCAGCGCCATGCACTGGGTCAGCGTGTTGAGCGCCGACTTGCTGACGCAGTACGACAGTAGGTTCGCGTAGGGCCGCAGGCCGGCGATGCTCGAGATGTTGAGGATCGAGCCGCGCTGGCCGGCGACGACGTGCGAGGTCGCCTTGTGGCTCAGGTCGTAGACCGCCTCGAGGTTGGTGTCCATCACCCGCCGCCACTCGTCCGGTCGCGGGCTTAGCACCCCGTCGTTGCCGATCACCCCGGCCGCGTTGACGAGGATGTCGAGACCGCCGAGGCCGGAGACCGCGGTCTCGATGCAGCGGCTGTTGTCAGCCGCCTGCGTGTGCTCGGCGACGATCTCCACGACCGTGACGCCGTGCTCGCGCGCCGCCGCTGCCGTCTGCGCCAGACGCTCCTGCCGGCGCCCCGTGATCGCCACATGCGCTCCCTCCTGGGCGAAACGCAGCGCGATCGCGCGGCCGATGCCGCTGCTCGCACCAGTGATGAGGGCTCGACGTCCGGTCAGATTCATGACGGCGCGCACTCTACCACGCGCCTCACATGCGAAACGTGTACACGAACTCCGCCCCCTGCCGGGCCCGCCGATACTTGGCCCCGCGCGCCACCTTGGCCACACACGCGCCCAGCGCACCCGACTGCAGGCCCGTCGGCGCCGCGTCCTGGACCTTGCCGCTGGCCGCGACCTCGATGCGCAGACCGACCTCCATCTTGCGCATCGCAAAGCGCGAGCAGTCGCGCGTCACGCGCTCGGTCAGCTTGCGCATTCCGTCGGCGAGCTCGATCGACGACAGCCGCTCCGGCAGCGGCGTACGCGGGCTCCCGGCCCGATGCGGCTCACCGCGCTCGTCCGGCGGCTCATCCGGCTCGCCCGCCTCGCCCGCCTCGCCCGCCTCGCTCGGCTCGCTAGGCACGGCTGGCACGGCTGGCACGGCTGGCACGGCCGGCGGCGACACGGGGGGCACGACCGGAGGAGCGTTGTCCGCGACCGGCACGGCGGGCGCGGCCACCTGCGCGACCTGGCTCTTTGGACCGGTCGCTTCAGACATGTCCGAAGGCACCAGTTCTCCGTCGACGCGAGCGAGCTCGGGGACCGACTCACGGCCGCTGCGGTAGGCGTAGAGGACCGACGCCGCGATCACGATCAGCGCGACGAGGCCGAAGAAGATCGGGGACAGGCCGCCGCGGGCGGGCGCGGCGGGGCCGAGGGGCGCGCCGCGCCCGCTCTCGGCGGCGCGCAGGGCCATGGAGAGGTCGCGGATCGTCGGGAAGCGCTGGTCGCGGTCCTTGGCCAGGCTCCGCATGCAGGCGGCCGCGATGGCCTCGGGGATCTCCGCGTCCGGAGCGACCTCGCGGGGGTCCCGCGGGGCCTCCATCAGGTGCGCCGTCAGCGTGGCCATGAAGCTCTCGCCCGCGAAGGGCACTCGACCGGCGAGCAGGCGGTAGAGGATGACCCCGACCGCATAGATGTCGACGCGCGCGTCGGGCTTGAGGCCGCGGATGAGCTCCGGCGCGACGTACTCGGGGGTGCCCATCAAGCCGCTGGTGGTCTGCGAGGGCTGGTCGGGGTCGTAGTTCTCGTCGATGATCTTGGCGATGCCGAAGTCGAGGACCTTGATGAAGTCGGGGTCCTCGCCGCGGCGCACCCGGAACACGTTCTCCGGCTTCATGTCGCGGTGAATGACGCCCTGCGCGTGGGCGGCCTCGAGGGCGGCGCAGATCTGCCGGATGATGTGCACCGCGCGGCGCCACGGCAGCGCGCCGTCGCGGTCGCTGGTCGACGCGAGGTCCTCGCCGTCGAGGTACTCCATCACCAGGAAGGCCAGGCCACCCGCCGTGTAGCCGAAGTCGGTGATGTCGACGACGTTCTCTTGCCGGATGCGAGAGGCCGCCCGCGCCTCTCGAAGGAAGCGCTCGACCTCGGCCGGCTTGCGGGCATGACTCGGGCTCAGGACCTTGACCGCGACCTGCTTGTGGATGAGCACGTGCTCGGCCAGGTAGACGGTGCCCATCCCTCCCGAGCCGAGCAGCTTGAGGATCTGGTAGCGGTCGTTGAGCGTGTGACCGATCAGGTCCTCGGGCACCTCGAACTGCAGCCTCACCGACTGCCCTGACCCGGCCACCAGACCTGGCGAGGCTCGTGACGGGTCCGCGGGCATTCGCCTCGCAGCATAGCGGAAATGCCGTCGGCGATCCGCAGCGACGAGCGGGCAGACTCGCCCGCGAGACCTGCCTCAAAGGTCAGCTGACCGGCGCTAGAACTGCCAGCGGAGCAGCACGCCGAGGTCTCGCGGACCGAAGGTCGGGGTCAGCGCGACCCTGCTGGGCGGGCCACCGCGCAGGCCGACGACCAGCAGGGCGACGCCAACCCCGAGGGCCGCGGTGCCGATCACCCCGCCGGCGATGGCCAGGCGGTTGGCTCCCTTGCCCCGGCGGTCGATGGCCTGGAGGAGCGGGTCTTCCTCGGGCAACGTGGGGCTCATCACCACCAGCGCGTCACCGTCTTGCTCCGCCCGTTTACCGCGCACGAGCCCACTGGCCATCAAACCGACGAAGATCATGCCGACCCCGGCGGTCGCGGCCCCGGCGATGACGAAGGGCTTGTGGATCGGCCGGCGCGGTCCGGGCGGGGTGCCGGGTTCATCGGCCAGCGCTTCTGACGCCGGCTCAGGGACATCATCCCGTGGATATTCGACGGTCGCGCAGTCCAGGCTGGCCTCGTCCGTGCGCGCCGCATCGAGCTGGTTGCGGACCTCGGCGCGCAGCTCCGTGGCGTTGCGCGCATCGGGCGAGCGCTTCGCCTTGGGGGCGCGCTTCTTCTCGGCCGTGTCGATGAATTCAGTGAGGGCGGCCTCGGCGGCGCACAGATGGGCGGCCGGGTGCTCACGCCCGCGGAGCCGTCCGCCGGCCGCGAAGGCGCTGCGCTGGGCGTCGACGAGCTCGAAGAGCACAGTGGCCCGCAGCGAGTGCGTCGGCGGGATCTCCTTGTAGGCAATGGCGAACTCGGCGGCCGCGGCGGCGAAGCGCTTGGCTTCCCGCTCACTCCGACCGCGCTCGTAGTGCTCCACGGCGGTGGCGGAGATCGCCGGTTCAGCGCTCGCGGGACGCGAGGTCAACGAGGCCGCGAGCACGGCGACGCTCAGGGCCAGTCGGAGGCAGATGGACGCGCGCGGCTCGGGTCGACGTGGCATGTACTCGCGCGGACCCGCGCTGGCGGGCTAGCGAAGCCCGGAGGATAGAACGGAGCCGGCGCGCTCCGCAAGCCGAGCCCACGCCCTCACGCCGCTGCGCTCACTGCGTGACGACGGGCGAACTGCGATGCGCGGCCTTGATGATCTCCGCGGCGGCGGCCTGCAAGACCTCGTGCCGGGCCACCCGCTCGAGCGCGGCGAGGGGGCTTAGCGGGTCGTTGAGGCCGCGGAAGCTCGTGATCTGCACCGAGCGCTCCGCCCCGGTGGTCGGGTCGACGAAGCGCGACTCGGCGAAGACGTCCAGCGCCGGCCGAAGGTACACGCACATCACCGCCGCCCGCGGATGCACCTGGCCCGCCAACAACGCCGGCAGCGCGTGACCGGCGACGAAGGTCGAGCTCAGGAAGGCCGGCGACACCAACAGCACCGCGACCCGCGTCGCCTCCACCGCCCGCTGCAACTCCGTCGCGCCGCGCGGCCCGGGGTCGAGGCGAAGGTCGTCCCACAGGTCCAACATCCACGCCTTCTGCAGCGGCTTCAGGTGCACCTGCAACTCGCCGAGCAGGTCGCGGTCGCGGTGGCTGTACGCGATGAGCACGCCGCTGCGTGCCACCGCCGGCCTGCCGTGTTTCCCCGGCTCGAGCGCCGGCTCGAGGCCCGGCTCATGCCGCTGTTCGGCCCTGGCCAGTGGGGTGCTGGGAGTCGCCGACCCGCGCATGCCGCAACCTTGTCTCAACTCTCGCGCGCATACAACCTCGGACGGCGCGCGTCATGTCACTCGTCTGGTAGACTCGCGCCCGCCATGATTCGTCTTGCGACGCTCCCCCTGTGTCTTCTCCTCGCATGCGGCGGCAACGAGGTCACCTCGCCGAGCACAGCGCCGAGATCACCGGCTCCTGCACCGGTCACGGATCAACCAGTAAGCGAGCCCACGGAAAAAACTCCGGCCAAGGCTTCGAAGTCACTGACGCTGGTCGCGCCTACCAGCGGGACCAACGGGGCCAGTGGCCCGGCCGAGCCCGCGAGCGCGGGTCCCGTGCCTGGCGCGATCGACCCCGCGTGGCTGCGCGTCGACCTGTTTCCGGGGGCGACGGTCGCCAGCTCCGGGCGGACCGCCCGGGACGCCGCAGGCCTGTTCTCGACCCAGATGCTGCTGGCGCTCCCCGAGGGCGTCACTCGCGACGCTTGCATCGAGACCCTCACCCAGGCGGTCGCCAGCGCCGTGCCGTCGCTCGAGCGCAAGGACGGCGAGAACGGGCGCGTCACGCTGACCGGCAGCAACGCCGACTACGCGGTCACCCTGATCTGCGGCGAGGCGAAGGGCAAGATGAGCGCCTATCTCAGCTATCGCCGGCTGCGCCCGCTGCCGTCGCCCTGAGCGCCGGCTTGCGCCCGGCTTGGGCCTCGCCGCGCCCGAACCCGCAGGGCCGGGCTCACCGCTGGAAGCCCATCAGGGCCTATTTGCGGGCGCGCTTCTTCTCCCGCTCTTTGCTGAACTTCTTGGCGCCGGGCTTGTTGCGGTTGGCCTTCGCCGCGGTCTGGCCGTCGGCGGCGAGGCGTAGCGGGGCCTCACCGACCTCGGCGAGCAGCTGCCCCTCGGCGAGCTGCAGCCACTGCAGCACGTTGGCGTTCAGGAACGGGGCAGCGTTCATCAGCATGCGCTTCTCGATCTGCATCAACGCGACCTGCTGGCGCAGCGGGATGCGGACGTTGTAGACCTTGACCTGCTTCGGATAGCCGGGGCTGCGAGGATCGGCCTCGCGCGGGTCACCCAGCAGGTGGTGCATCCGGCACACGAACGGCCGCTCGTCCCAGATCCTGCAGCGATGGGCCTGCGGATCGAGGAACGGGCACGGCTCGCCACGCCGCGCGAAGTCGACGCGCCCCTGCTGGACCGCCGTGCTGTTCATGCCGATCTTCTCCGGGTCCTTCCCGGTATGCAGCGCCTGGATGTCCTTGAACTGCTGCTCACCGAGCCGCGCGAGCTCCTGGGCGACCGCCGGGAAGTCCGGCCATGGCCGCGTCGCCCGGTAGATCGCCATACCCTCGACGCCCGTCACGCCCACCGGCTGCTCACGGCAGGCGTGCTGACCCTCCGGAGTGCCTGCGCGGGCCGCCTGCTGCAAGGCCGGCACCCGCTGCGTCACCGCGGCGATATAGGCGTCATGGGCGCTCGACAGCCCCTGAACGGCCTTGAAGAACCCCTTCGGCAGCCGCTTCGTGGTCGCCACATCGGCCAGGTCCGGCAAGGCGGCGATCGTGTCGATCGCCGCCTGGATCGCCGCGACCTGCGGCTCCACTGCCTTGCGCACCCCGCGAGGCACCCGCGTGACCTGGTCCCGTGGCAGCCGGATCCGGCGGCCGAACATCGACTTCAGCGCTTCGAGGACCATCGCGCCCCTATCTAGCAGATGCCCACCGCGGTTTCACGAGCTTCCACACTCCTCCCGTCGTTGCGCCCAGGGGCCTGCGCAGTTAGCGTTGCCGCCACCATGCCCCGCTCCAGCCGCCTCCTCCGCTTCTCGACCGCACTGGCCCTGCTCGGCGCCCTCGGCCTCGGCGCCTGCAAGAAGTCCGGTGACTCCGCCGGACCTCTCGCCACCGGCAGCGACCCCCAGGCCCGGACCACGAGCGGCGGCGTGGTCCTGCGCTACAAGCCCGGCCCCACCAAGATCAAGGAGGACCTCAAGGTCAGCTTCACCGCGTCCGGCGGCGGCCAGGGCGGCGAGATGAAGGCCGACATCACCGGCCTCCTCGACATCAACGACGCCGGCCCCGACAAGCTCAGGGTCGGCTTCAGCATCCTCGATGTCCGGCAGTTCGAGCTCACCGGCGGCATGAAGCCCACCCCCAAGGACGGCAAGCCGGCGCCCGACCTCGCCGCCAAGCTCAAGGAGGCCAAGGGCGCCCGCATCATCGACATGCTCGGCGAGACCGACAAGGCAGGCACCAAGGCGCTGCCGGAGAACGCCCCCAAGAAGGAGGGCGAGGCGGCCGACGAGCTCGACATGAGCTCGTTCGGCAGCTTCCTCGGCCTCCCCTCCGAGCTGCCCAAGGACGGCCTGACCGCCGGCACACCGGTCAAGGTCTCCAAGGAAGAGAAGGAGAACGTCTTCGGCCTCGAGATCGACATGGAGACCGAGACCACCTACACCCTCGTCAAGGTCGACGACAGCAGCGGCAAGCGCCTCGCGGAGATCAAGATCGAGTCGGAGTCCAGCGGCGCCAAGGAGATGTCCCAGGGCGGCAAGAGCATCATGCTCTCGCTCGACGTCACCTCGGAGTCGACCCTCGTCTTCAACCTCGACGACCAGCTCCCCGTGAGCAACCACCTCCAGTCGACCCAGAACTTCAGCGCCGGCAGCGAGGGCGGCGGCGAGTTCCGCGTCGTCCTCGACGCGACCTACGCCCCCGCCGCCTGACCATGCCCTCGCAAGCCGCCACGGGCGCCGTCGTCCTCCTGAGCGGCGGCCTCGATTCGACCACCGTGCTCGCGCTCGCCGCGGCCGCAGGGCGCGACACCTACGCGCTGAGCTTCCGCTACGGCCAGCGCCACGAGGTCGAGCTCGACTGCGCGAGCCGCCAGGCCCGCCGCCTCGGCGCGCGCGCCCACGAGATCGTCGACCTCGGCCACATCGCGCCGCTGGTGGCCGCCGCGACCTCGCTGGTGCGCGGCAGTCCGCTCGCGGTCCCGATGGACGCCGTCCCCGGCGCGGGCCCGATC
>Ga0209480_10000661_pt1 | contig 27254 bp, 18 predicted proteins | sample JI61114C2DNA_FD_187501 | JGI IMG/M metagenome (GOLD analysis project Ga0209480, IMG submission 187501) | Wastewater effluent complex algal communities from Wisconsin, to seasonally profile nutrient transformation and Carbon sequestration -... | ecosystem: Engineered > WWTP > Effluent > Algae... | reverse complement strand
ATTTTCTGCTTTCTGAAAATATCCTTTTGCCGTTTGGCGAATCACCAACTGCTCGCGCCAGCTTGTCGATGCATAGGTTGTTAATTCAATGGGGACAGACAAGAGTCTTGGTTTCTTTTCAATGGCCACAGTCCATTCCCCCGACTGCCAGGTTTGTGTTGCCTTATCCCATCCTGCTTGTAGTTCGATAGATTGTTGCAAACCATCAATCAGCAAACGGCCTACATTTTTTTTGCCGGCATCGGGCGCCATCACAATCAAGCCGTGCTCAGCGCGAGTAAGTGCCACGTATAACAAGTTGAGATTATCCAGGTAACTACGACTGCGCTCCTCTTGATAATAATCGGCAAATAATGTTTCATCTAAGGTGCTCGAATATTTTACAGGCAAATAACCGGCTTGGTCAAACGGAGCTTCCTCTGCTTTCACCCAAAGGTTGGGTGTTCGTTTTCCATGATCAAGTTCCCAGCTACAAAAAGGAATGATTACATATTTAAACTGCAAGCCTTTGGATTTATGCACAGTTAAAATCTGCACCGCATCTACTTCGCCCGAAACCTGTATGGACTTTTTACCTTTAATCTCTTCCCACCATTCCAAAAACACGCCAATATCATTGCGTTCGCGATTTGTAAACTCCATCACCAAATCCTGAAAAGATTGCAAGTAAGCAAGTTCGCCTGCTACTTTTCCTAATGCGAATAACTCGATCAACGATTCGGTTAGCTCATAGAGCGGCATTTTTTTAAGCGTGGCCTTTCGTTTTGAAAAACCTTCTGGTAAATTATTTTCAAAGTCAACCTGATTGGCAACGGTAAACACTTCGGTAAGCGGCCGATCTTCTTCAAGCAGTCGCGAATACTCGTACGCTAACTGCGCACGGGCAATAGCATCTTCGGGGTTTAACAAATAACGCAACGCACTAACGAGTAAATTCACAGAACTCGCGCCATCCAACCTAAGCGATTCATTGGAGACAACTTCATAACGACAATCTGGTTTTGCTTGGCTGGAATTTTTATAATCCAGTAAATATTTTACAATCTGTTGACCTTCGAAATTGTAGCGAACAAGAATGGCAATGTCCTTTAATGATACTCCTAAACGCTGAAGTCGTTCTAAATAAACCGGCACTTGCTCCATGGCGGCTACCTGCCATTTAAGGTCTTCCTCATCTTTCAACACAGCAACAGACACAAACCCGATTTCCTTCTTATGCAATTTTTGCGCTACATCGTGATAGGCATCTTCTGAAATTACTTTTCCGGTTTCGGAAGCAACAATTGTGGCGAGGGATTTGAATAATAGATTATTGAAAGACACAATGGCCTCAGCACTTCTGTAATTATGATTAAGCTCTTTGGTATTTATTCGATGCGTGCCTACTTCTTCTTCAACCTGTTGTTGTAATAAATTGAGATCGCCACCACGCCAGCGATAAACGGCTTGCTTTACATCGCCTACCACCATGCTGGCGAAGCCCTGATCCAACCCATTGGTGAGTAAGGGAAGAAAATTTTTCCATTGCAACCCAGAGGTATCCTGAAATTCATCGATTAGAAAATTTCGATAAAACGAACCTACCTTCTCATAGATAAAAGGCGTATCACTATCCCGAATCACGCCATTTAAAAATCGGGGTGCATCAGCCAATAACATGATGCCATTTTCGTCTTTATATTCTTTCAGCTTCCGCGAAATGTCGATGATCAATCCAAAGGAATAAAAATTATTCAAGGCAACGTCAGCAGAAATCGCGGCCTTGTAATTTTTCTCCCTGTACGCTAACAAGTCAAATAGAATCGGAATCAACTTCTCTTCCGCCAGTTTCATTATCAAGCCTGCCTGTGATGTATCCTTACCTGGAAAATTTTTACTGCTCTGGTAATCTCCTTGTGGTCGCTTGCCTAACTCCTTTTCGTTAAAATCACTAACTGAGATTATTTTTGAAATCTTCTGAAACCATCCATAAACACCACCGCCACCATATTTAAAGTCATCGTTGGTCAATCCATTTTGCTGTATAATACCAATCGCTTCTTTCGCTTTAGCCGCTACCGTTTTTACAAACTCAAACTTTCGCTTTCTGAGTTTAGTCAATAAATTAGGAAAGAAATTATCCGTAGAGACTATTTTAGATACCTCACCTTCAATCTCGCGATATTCTTCTTTAAAGATTTCGTCCGAAAAATTAATCAGGCTGCTGCGAACATCCCAGGATCGCTCGTTCGCAAGATTTTCGTTAGCAAACTCAACTACCCATTTGGTTAGTTGCTCATTGGTGCCCAGTTCATCAATCAAATTATCGATCACCTCTTCCATTACGGGCCCTTGCTCTACCTCCAACCGATAGTCGCCTACCAAACCGGCTTCACGCGTGAACGAGCGAATCACTTTTTGGAAAAAGGCATCGATAGTGCTGATAGAAAACTGCGAATATTTATGGAGTATCTCCGCTTGTGCTTCCTGCGAATACATTTGAAAGGTGGACGCATCCAACCCAAGTTCGTTCCGCAATTCTTCCGAGAGATCATTATCGCGGCCATTGGCAAAGTCATCCAGGTATGCCAGAATACGATCCTTCATTTCCTGCGTTGACTTATTGGTAAAAGTAACGGCCAGAATATGTTTGAAATAATCGGCCCGCGACCTAAGCGCCAATTTCAAATACTCCTTAGCCAACGTTCGGGTTTTGCCCGAGCCAGCAGAAGAGCGATAAATAGAGAAGGTCTTATCCAAATCTGAAAAGGAAATACTAGCCTACGAGTTACGAATTTTGAAGCATAACCCATAGTTTTTGGAGATGATCTAAATTTCATATCTTGAACAATTAAGTGCATGAGAAAACTCTACTTTTTTCTTCCTAAGGTATTCTATTCATTTCCCATACAGTTATTGCTCAATAACTTCAGACGCAATCACGTTCTAATTCTTTGCTGGATTATTCTATTTGCCATGATTACCGGAAGCTTCGGCAAGTATCTGGGTATCCCTTATCTGTTTCTCGATCCGGAATATCTCAACAAAGTAAATTTTACAAGCTTTTTTATGATGGGCTTGTTGACGGCCGGCTTTACCATGGCTTTTCACATCACCAGTTATATTACTGACGGCCATCGGTTTTCTTTTGTAGGATCGCTGAGCAATCCCTTTAAAAAATTCACGATTAACAATAGTATTATACCCGCTATTTTTCTAATCAACTATGTGTATCAAATCATAGCCTTTCAAGTCAGCAATGAATACAGCTCTAACACAGTTCTTGTTCGGAACCTGGCCGGGCTATTTACAGGATACATTGTAATGACCTTGATTTTTTCTATCTATTTTAAATTTACCAACAAAGACATTTTCAAGTACGTAGTATGCCGCATTGATGAAAAGATTAAGCAAAATGTAAAAGTAACGCGTGCCAGCGCACTGAAGAAGCTTGACATTGCGCGCAAAAAACAAGTTCGGGTTGACTACTATTTGAACGGATCGTTTCGTATCAAACCTGTCGAAGAGAATGTTTTCTATGACAAAGCAACCATAATTCAGGTCTTTGATCAAAATCATTTTAATCTGGTTGTTATCGAGTTATTTATATTTTTTATGGTGATGCTATTGGGCATCTTTAAAGACTATCCCGCCTTCCAAATTCCTGCAGCGTGCAGTTTTATGGTATTTCTTACCATTTTTGTAATGCTGTCGGGAGCCTTCTCGTATTGGTTTGGCGGCTGGTCGGCAACAGCAAGTTTAATAATTTTTCTTTTCGTTAATCACTTGGTGGGCGAAGATTTCTTTTCAAAAAAGTACGAAGCCTTTGGATTAAACTACAACACTATTCCGGCCGAATACTCTGTGGCCACTCTTCAAAATCAACTTGACAGAACGGTGATGGAGGCCGATCGGCAAGTTATGCTTAAGCAACTCACCAATTGGAGAAACAAATTTGCACCGGATGCTAAACCTAAAATGGTTTTTTTATGTGCCAGCGGTGGCGGCAAACGTGCCTCTTTATGGACACTCAATGCCTTGCAACATGCTGATAGCTTGACCCACGGAAAATTGATGGAGAATAGCGTACTAATAACCGGTGCTTCGGGTGGTTTAATTGGCGCGAGTTATTTCCGCGAATTAAAATTAAGAGAAAAACTTGGAGAAAAAACCAACCCCTATGCATCTGCTCATCGCCAAAAAATTTCGAGCGACAATTTAAATCCGCTCATCTTCAGCTTACTCGCCAACGATTTGTTTGTGGGGTTTACCAAGTTTACCTATGCCGGTAAGGCCTATGAACGCGACCGTGCCTTTACATTCGAAGATCAATTGAATCAAATTACTGAAGGCTTGATGGATAAACCTATTCGCGCCTACGCGGATGTAGAAGGTATGGGCATAACACCGATGGTTATTCTGGCCCCTACAGTAATCAATGACGGCCGAAAAATCTATATCGCTTCAAAGCCAGTTTCGTTTATGAATTCGGAAGAAATGAACTTCCCTGACTATCATCAGTTGAAAGTGAGCGGCATTGATTTTCTTCGTTTCTTCAAAGAACAAGACTCGGAAGACCTTCGGTTTCTTTCGGCACTTCGAATGAGTGCAACTTTTCCTTACATAACTCCTAATACCACCTTGCCCACCGAGCCACCTATTCAAATTATGGATGCGGGTATCTCTGATAACTTCGGTATGTCGGATGCAATCCGGTTTTTGTATGCTTTTCATCACTGGGTTGATGAAAACACATCGGGCGTAATTTTTATTTCCATTCGGGATTCTCCTAAGCTAGGCACTATTACGGCCAAAGGCGGGCAAACGATTATTGATGATATCACTCAACCGATCAGCAGTGTTTATAACAATTTCGAAAACTTTCAAGACATAGGCAGCGATATGTTAATTGGGCAAGCTCACTCGTGGTTAAACGTACCCATCGATCGGATTGACTTGCAATATCAGTCAGAAAATTATTTGCCCATGTTACAAAACATGGATAGCATTAGGCAAAACAGCACCCGGGCTTCTTTAAGTTGGCGATTAACTACCCGCGAAAAAGATGGAATCACAAACGGCATTAACTCTGAACGAAATAGTAAAGAGTTAAAAAAACTACTTAAACTTTTAGAATAAAGGCATCTCTAAAAACTCCTGTTTCCATTATCTCAACCCCTGCCTCCAACGAAACGGTTATGTTAATTTGATCCTGATAAAAAAATACGTTGTTTTACTTTGTGAAGTTGCATAAAGCAACCACCCGCAAGTTTGTCTTGATTGCTATCAGGCAAAAATTTTCTGGCGAAAGATGCTAAAAAAGATTAAACAAAAAATTATTCTGTTTTATAGGTTACTGAGGCGCGAACTCAATGATCAGGTATTTAGTCAAAGCAAATTTACAATAGTTCATGTTTTGCGAATTACCTATCAGGTCAGCGGCACGCTAATACCGTTGGCTACGCTCGCTGCGGTTGGATTAGTTATTTATGATTTTGGTTTCAATCCATTTTATAGTCATGATGCCGGATTGTATCGCGCTCTTTTATTAGTGTTGTTGAGTTTTAAAATTCTGTTTGTCATACGCTTTATTGCTGAATGGGTTGAAGTAAAAAAAATAAAAGCACACCTCTACAATTTTGCTTTGGTTATTCTGGTCTACTATCTCCACCACGAAGCAAGAAAAATAGTTTCTACCGATACTGGCGCTACTCTTGATTTGCTAGTGAGAAAATTAATTTTCTATTCCGGCATTGTATTTCTTTTCCTTACGGAAGCATCCGGACTGTTAAAATATCTTTATCGTAGGCGGCAAAACACCGCATTTATTTTTATTGTAAGCTTTGCGGTTATAATAGTTGCGGGAGCACTTCTTCTTATGTTACCAAAGGCAACATTTGGAGGCATCAGCACAATCGATGCTTTTTTCACTTCGGCAAGCGCGGTGTGTGTTACCGGGCTCACGGTTGTCAATACTTCGACAAATTTTACGGGGGTTGGAAAAATTATTATCCTCTTCCTGATACAAATCGGTGGATTAGGAATTATGACGTTCACCGGTTTGTTTGCCTATCTGGCAGCAGGCTCAGTTTCATTCCATAATCAAATGGCCTTAAAGAGTATGGTGAGCAGCAAACGCATGAGTAATGTGATGACCATTGTAGGACGAATCATATTGGTAACTCTTTTTTTTGAAGCCATTGGCGCATTTTTGATTTTCATTTGCATCGATGAAAACCTATTTCCTCAAAAAGAGCAGCAAGTTTTCTTCTCAATCTTTCATTCCGTTTCGGGTTTTTGCAATGCTGGCTTTTCAACGCTTCCGGATGGCTTGCATGAATCAATCGTTCGATTCAATTATCCGATGCATCTAATTATTGCTGTTCTGATTGTTTTGGGTGGAATGGGTTTTCCAATAACATTCAATGTCTTCTCTTTCGTTCGAACCAAGGCTACTAATATTTTTAATAAGCTTCTTAAAAATCCTTCGCAGGAATATCAAACCCGCCTCATTCAGGTTAATTCAAAAATTGCTCTTGCTACTACACTTATCCTATTGGTATTTGGGTTCTGTACCTATTTTTTATTTGAACAAGATGCTTCACTTGCCGAGCACCCTACTTTGTTCGGTAAATTTGTCACCTCATTTTTTGGTTCTGTAACACCCCGCACGGCTGGCTTCAACACGGTGGACTTAACTAAACTAACACTTCCAACAGTTTTGATTTATTTGTTGCTTATGTGGATTGGAGCTTCCCCCTCCTCTACCGGTGGCGGAATAAAAACAACCACGGCAGCAGTGGCTTTTCTGAATCTTCGCACCATTATTCTTGGAAAGAATAGAACAGATGTATATCGCACTCAAATTGCAGAGCAATCCATAAACAAAGCGTTTGCGGTTATTCTCCTCTCTTTGGTAATTATTGGACTGGCAGTACTCATGATTTCCGTGAATGACGGTAAGCACGGTCTTTTGAAAATTGCTTTTGAAGTTTTCTCTGCCTTTAGCACGGTGGGTCTAACCTTAGGCATCACGTCCGAACTTTCTGAAACAAGCAAAATGGTTTTAATCTTTACTATGTTTATTGGCCGTGTTGGCGCACTTACTTTGTTAATGGCGTTTGTTACTGAAGTTCGGCAGCAGCCTTATCAATATCCTGTTGAAGAAATAATGTATTAACTTTTAGATTATGAAATTCATTGTATTTGGAATTGGAAATTACGGAGCTTCATTAGCAAGCAAGTTGGTGGAATTAGGCCACGAAGTTTTTGGAATTGATAGCGACCCTGCCCGAACTGAAAAGCTTAAGAATCGAATAACCTATACGGTAACGATGGACGCTACCAACCGCGAAGCCATTCAAGACCTTCCTTTAAAAGAGGCCGAAGCAGTGATTATTGCCATTGGTGAAAATGAAGGTACCATTATTCTGCTTGCGGCTTTGCTAAAACAGATTGGTGTAAAGCGAATCATCTCCAGAGTTACATCAACGTTGCAAAAAACTGTATTAGAAACTATGGGTCTAACTGAATTTGTTTATCCCGAACAGAATTCAGCTGATCGGATGGCCTATCGGTTAAGCTTTGACGGCATAATCGATTCGCATCGGGTGTGCGAGCAATATCAGATAGTAGAGGTAAACGTACCCGGCCGATTAGTTGGAACCAAAGTTTCGGATGTTGATTTTATAAGTGGCTATGAAATTCAGTTAGTATCGATTAAACGAAACTTTGAAGAGAAGAATATTTTAGGTGCTACCCGAATGAAAAAACACACCTTGGGAATTCTAACACCCAGCACTGAATTTAGAACTGGCGATACATTGATTTTATTTGGTGAATCCAAGAAAATAAAAGCCTTTCTGGAACACTAGTAATGAGTTCAAATCTCTTTTCACAAAAGGTACTCCAATTTTTCAGCACGTTAAAAACACCTACTGCCCTGCCTCGTGGAGTGCATGTACTTAATCCCTATCAAGAGGCTGAGGTTTTCGATTTGTGTAAACGTTTCTATACTCAGTACTATGCTGATGCAAATCCGCGAAACATCATTCTCGGAATCAATCCTGGCCGCCTTGGTGGTGGCCTTACCGGAATTCCGTTTACAGATCCGATTAAACTTCAAACGATTTGTAACATCGAAAATGATTTATCAAAGAAAGCAGAACTCTCAGCTGATTTCATTTACCTGATGATCGCTGCCTACGGAAGTCCCATTGAATTTTATAAAGATTTCTATTTCAGTTCTGTTTCGCCACTTGGGTTTACAAAAGACGGCAAGAACTTAAACTATTATGATGATAAGAAATTGACAGAACGATTAAACTCTTTCATTCTTTCATGTATTAACACACAGTTACAATTTGGTATCCGAAAAAAAACGGCCTACTGTCTTGGCGAAGGCGAGAATTATAAGTTCTTATCCAAACTAAACGAGCAGCATCAGTTCTTTGAAAATATTATTCCGCTAGCTCATCCGCGCTTCATCATGCAATACAAAAGAAAAAGTGTCAATCAATATATTAATGCCTACTTGAAAGCATTCAGCCACATTTCCTGAAACGGGCAATTTTTCTGCATCTTTGCGCCTTATAAAAAATGACTTCCCGCGAACAACTTCAAAAAACGCTTGATCTTATCAAGCTCGAACGTCAGGCCGACTTAGAACAATACCGACAAAAGGTATTGCAGCGTTCGTTAACGCAGCGTGTAAAGGAAGGCGTAACGTGGTACCCAATAAGATTAATGCGTGATTACATTGGCACCGGAGAAAGAATTATTTTAGAACTGCAACGCATCCATCAACTCGATCAACCGCATAGTTTTCAAAGCGGCAAACTTGTAAGCCTGTTTTGTAATGCATCGGGCAAACCGGAGAAGGAACATACCAATGCCGTAATTAATTATGTTCAAGATAATACAATAACTATCACGCTTAATTGTGAAGAGTTACCCGATTGGATTAATGATAGTCAATTGGGTATAGATGTGATGTTTGATGAGATGACGTATAAAGAGATGGAACATGCTCTTAAGTCTGTCATCAAAGCTGAAGACAATCGAGTTGCTGAGCTACGTGAAATTTTTCTGGGCGATGTAAAGAACAAAAGCAATGCGGGTGGATTCAACCCTGAACACACGGTTGATTATCATGAATCAATCAAAGTATTAAATGAAAGTCAGGTAAAGGCGGTCGACCGGATTTTACAAACTCAAGATGTTGCGTTCATTCACGGGCCGCCAGGCACCGGTAAAACAACAACGTTAGTTCAGGCAATTGTGCTCACCAACAAAATTGAAGGCCAGGTTTTAGTGTGCACACCCAGCAATGCCGCTATCGATTTGTTGGTTGATAAACTTAGTACACAAGGATTAAATGTAGTACGAATTGGTCACCCAGCACGGGTAACAGAACAAACCTTAAGTAAAACATTAGATGCACGCATTGCTACTCATGCTAGCTACAGTGAACTACGTGCCTTACGCAAACAAATGGAACAAGTGCGGGCTGCTGCTTCCAAGTTCAAACGCAATTTTGGTTATAATGAAAAAGCACAACGCAGGCAATTAAAAGAAGAAGCTCGTGCATTAAAGTCAGATGCTGACATGCTGGAGTTTTATATCATCAATGATTTATTACAAAAAGCTGATGTAATCTGTAGTACTTTAGTTGGCTCATCTCATCCGGTACTCCGCGGTCGAAAATTTAAAACCGTTTTCATTGATGAAGCTGCTCAATCCTTAGAGCCTGCTTGTTGGATTCCACTATTAAAATCTCAACGCGCAATTCTGGCGGGTGATCACTGTCAGTTGCCACCAACCATAAAATCAAACGAGGCTGCAAAAGGCGGGCTTGCCCTTACTCTTTTTGAAAAAGGAATTGCCAAACATCCAGAAATGGCTACAATGCTTCAAGTTCAATACCGGATGCATGAAGCTATTATGAAATTTTCATCTAGGTATTTTTATAAGGATGAATTGGTTGCACATGCATCTGTAAAAACAGAATTGCTGCGACCAAATCAATTGCCAATAGAATTTATTGATACAGCGGGGTGTGGCTATACTGAACAACAAGATCCGGAAACATTGAGTCGGTTTAACATAGAGGAAGCCAATCTACTCATTCACCAAGTTGAAAAATTAGTTGAAGAAGTTGGAATGGAAGAATGGCTCGAACAGAAAATATCAATGGGCATAATTACTCCTTACCGAGCGCAAGTTGATCATTTATTAAAACTCGCTGAGTCTTCACATACCTTGGAGCCCTTGCATAAACTAATAACAATCAACACGGTGGATGCCTTTCAAGGACAAGAACGAGATGTGATTGCGATCAGCTTCGTTCGCAGCAATGAAAAAGCTGAAGTAGGATTTCTAGGTGACATACGCAGAACCAATGTAGCGATGACACGCGCCCGCAAAAAACTTATTATGATTGGCGATAGCGCAACATTAGGTTCGCATCCTTTCTATGTTGAACTTCTAGAGTACGTGCAGGGTTTAGAGTATTATCGAAGTGCCTTTGAGGTCTAATCTATCCTTGCAAATAAGAAAAAACAATTTTGTAATTAAGATTGTTAAATGAAGAGTGTAATCTCTTCATAATTTAAGACTCACAAAATATCTTTTGGTAACACTTTCCGCGTCCAGGTTTTAATTCGCTTTCCAGTCCCAACTTCTGAATCTGGATTAAACGCTGCAGTTGTCTCCCAGGAATTTTCTGGTTTAAATTCCGTCTCCATTCCTGCAAGGACATTGCCAGCTATTTTCTTTGAACGAATAATGGTAACACACTCTGTGTTTAAATTTGCACTTCTTGGATCGAGGTTGAAGGTTCCTATTACAGCAATCTCACCATCAATCACCATTGACTTGGCATGAAGACCAAATATTGGTTTATAGTCAAGCGCAATTTGTAATTCAGAACTCATGATCCTAACCCGTTCTTCTGCATCTGGCCTAAATTCAAAAATTCGAACGCCCGTGCTTAACAACTTCTTTCTATCAGTTTGATAGCTGCTAAAGGCTTCCACATTATCAGTTGAAGCGAGACTGTTTGTTAAGATTCTAATCTTTACACCGCGTTGAGTGGCTGATTGAAAAATTTTTCGACTCAACTCGGAAGTAATCAAGTAAGGTGATTGAATGTCGATGGTGTGTTTGGCTTTTTTTAGCAACTCTATTAATGCACTGGTCGAAACTCCCCCTCCACCTAATCCTTGCGAACCATCATTCTTTCCAGGAACATCAGAAACAAACGAAACGCTGTCTAACCAAACCAGTTCATCATTTTTTTTGATGGAAGTAAAAACATTTGGCAGGTCTTCAATTCTGGCTCGCACTTGTGGCCAAAAGTTTTCAGGATTGCATGCATACGCATGAAGTCTATCGAACCGGGCTTTCTCAGTTATATTATTTGGTGCTTCGTCTGCTAAATTCAAAACCGGCACACTTAATGGATTATTCCAGAATTCAGTAAAAGAAGTAGTAACCTCACCAACTGCTTTTCCCATAAACAGCACATCGCGATCTCTGAAATTATATTCATGATCGTAATCGAAATATTCATCTGCAATATTACGACCACCTGTTATCACTACTTTTCCATCAACGATAAACGTTTTGTTATGCATGCGCTGATTGGCTGATCGGAAATCAGTAAGGAATTTCTTCGCCTTGCTGTATAGGTTCTTACCAAGGTTAACGCCTGGATTATAAACTTTTATCTCAATGTTTTCGTGCGAATCCAACGTTAGCACATCTTGAATATCTGCATCGACCATAATATCATCCACCAGAATACGAACCTTCACACCTCGATCAGCAGCACGCACTAAATAATCGCAGGCGATAAGTCCCACGTTATCAAAAGAAAAAATAAAATATTGAATATCGATTGATTGCTCGGCATACTCACTAAGCCAGGCGCGCGTAATCATGGCATTGCCACCTTCCTCCAACACATAAACTCCAGTTTTGTCATTCATCAAGGGCGCAATATCTTCAAGCTCATGCGACAGACTGACCGAATCATTTCTATGAATGCTTGAACAGAAATCTTTCGCTTGCACGGGAATTTCCTTTCTTGTTTCCGAACATGCATTCAATAAAATCAATAAAAGCAAAGGGTAGTATTTCATTTTTATTTGGAATTACATCTTAAACACGTCATAAATCTGAGCAATGTTAAATCCATTCTCACTAACTAATTTTGCTTGTTTGCTCTCTGGGTTTAAGATTGGATTAGAATGATTTAAGTGGATAAAATAAATTTTCTTCTTCTCAGTTGCCGGCAGATCAGCAAACAACTTCATGCTCTCTATTATAAAAGGATGGGGTATCTCCCGAATGTCGCGGTTGTTAATTTCTACAGCATCAAAGAAAGTAGCATCTATAAAAGCATAATCTACATTATTAATTTCATCAACTATATTTCGCTCCCACTTCTCCCATTTATCAATATCCGGAATAAACAATGCTCTTTTTGTTGGTCCTTGAATTACATATCCAACTGTTTCCGAATACTCGTCCCGATGCGGAACCATAAATGGAGTAACCGTAATAGTTGAGGTGAGCCGTTCTGATTTTCCAGCTACCAACTCTTTAACCAAAATATTTTCAGTAGAAACCAATTGGCTCCACGGTCCATTTTCTTCCAGAAATTTTTTCATGCACGGCATCGCATAAACGGTAATTCCTTTTGTGTTCATGGCTTCTTTGCCCAGGTACATCAATCCACTATAATGACCAATGTGTGCGTGGGTTACAAAAATTCCATCAGGCGTTTCTTTCACTTCATTTGCACCAAACTGTTTCAATATTTTCATTTGAATGCTAATATCTGGCGTTGCTTCAAAAAGATAACTGGTTTTGTTTTGGGGATCAATGAGACCCAATGAAACAACTTTCCTGCTTTGATCAGGATTCTGGAATAAATCTTTACAACACTCTTTTGTGCAACCTATGTGTGGTGAGCCTCCATCTTGTAAAGTACCCAAGATGACCAACGAAGTTTCCTTTACTGGCGTGGGTTTAAAGGCTGATAACTCTTGCTCTTTTTGTCTGCATGAGCATAGTAACATAGCTACTATAATTATACCTTCTAATCTCATTCACGCTTAATTTACCAGATACAATTTACAAGATACAAGTTATCTGTTGCTCGCTAAAATGGGTATGTAACCGTTCCTGTTTTCTACCTGTTTTTATTATGTTAAAAGTATTACTATTGGGAGTCTAAAAACCATCTTAGTTATGAAGAATAAATTCTCCTTTCTATTGATCCTCCTATTAGCCTTTGCGCTCTCTGTTTCTGCTCAGGACAAACTGAAAAGCATGCCCGGCTATAGCCAATATCAAAAGATAGCTCCTCAAATTCGCAACTCCGTAAAGCCGGGAAGTATTTCTGCAAAATGGAGCGATGACGGTAGTTCTTTTGAATACCAACAAGATAAAAAAATATACAAATACACCATTAAAACTAAAAAGATAACGGAGGTTGGTGCTGCGCCCGAAATACAATCCCCAAACTTCAGGCGACCGGCACGTGGCAGACAGTTTGATTTTGCCAATTCACCCGATGGAAAATGGAAAGCTTATACAAAAGATCGGAACATGTATGTGAGTAATGTGGATGGCAGCAATGAAATGGTTATTACTAAAGATGCAAACGATGAAAATCAAATTAAATATGGGATTGCAACCTGGGTATATGGTGAAGAACTTCGCCAAACAACTGCTATGTGGTGGAGCCCCGATAGCAAAAAAGTTGCCTTCTATAAGTTTGTTGAAAAGGATGCAAAAAAATATTATGTACTCCTCAATCAATTAGAACTCCAGGACTCATTGGAAATTGAAGCGTATCCAAAAGTAGGTGCTGATAACCTTCCGGTTGATTTGATGGTGTACGATGTGGATTCAAAAAAAGTAACTCCGTTCGACATTCGCGATGGCAAGCCTTTTAATGATGGAGCGCTGGGTACATACATTTATGGAATGTCGTGGACGCCCGATGGAAAAGAATTACTTTACCATAGCACCAACCGCAAGCAGGATATTATGGAGCTTCGCGCGGCCGATCCCGCAACCGGAAAAAGTCGCACCGTGGTGCATGAAGAATGGCTTGCCAGCTTCACGCAGAACACACCAGAAATACAAGTGCTAAAAGATGGCAAGCGTTTTATATGGGCATCCGAGCGAAGTGGCTATAGCAATTATTATCTCTATAATTTTAGCGGCAAGCTCATCAACACAATTACCAATCATGCGTTTGAAGTTGCACGCATTGTTAAAGTAGATGAAAAAGAAAATACACTTTACTACATGGCGCGCAGTGGTGATAACCACATGAAAATGCAATTACATAAAGTGAAATTAGATGGAACAAAAGATGTGCGATTAACCAATCCCATTTTTGATCACTCCGTTACGCTTTCGCCTGATAATAAATTCTTTATTGATGTAGCACAAACACACGACACTGCACCTTTCACCAACCTGATCGACTCAAAAGGAAAAGTAGTTGCTGAGTTGGCCAAGAGCGACCTAAGTAAGTTTGAGGAATTAGGTCTTAAAAAAGTTGAAGTATTTACATTCACTTCCGTGGATGGTGTTACCCAACTTCATGGCATGATTCACTTTCCATCAACCTTTGATCCCTCAAAAAAATATCCAGTCATCTTGAGTAATTATGGTGGCCCTGCTACCAATGCATTCAGAGAAACATTTACATTACCCGATGCACTCACCGAATACGGATTCATTGTGTTGAACATTGATGGCCGGAATGTAGGTGGCCGAGGAAAAAAACTTTTAGATCAACTATACGGTAACCTCGGTATTGTAGAAATGGATGACTTTGCTGCCGGAGTAAAATCGCTATATGGTCGCCCCTATATTAATAAAACCCGAGTAGGTGTTTATGGAACTTCGTATGGAGGCACAACTGCCGCAACGTTGTTGCTTCGTTATCCCGATGTATTTCAGGCAGCAGTCGCAAACTCAGCCGTTACCGATTGGCGAAACTATGACAATGTTTATACAGAGCGCTTCATGAATTTGCTGGAGAATAATCGAAAAGGATATGAGGCTTCAAGCCTTATGCCAATGGCAAAAAATTTAAAAGGCGAGCTGCTCGTTTTCTTTGGCACTGCCGATAATAATGTGCATCCTGCCAACTCGCTGCAATTCATAAATGCATTACAGAAGGCCGGCAAAAGTATTGAAGTTCAATTAGCACCTGATGGCGGGCACACGGCATTAAACCGCGAGCGCATGATGGAGTTCTTTATAAAACATTTAGTAATGAAGGATTAATTGTATTTGGTTATTCATTACATTGATACGTAATTTTTATTTTCCACGTTCTAAAATTCAAAGTATGTCAATAAAAAGAAGAGATTTTATCCGCGTTTCTGCCGTTGGTGCCGGAGCCGCAGCTTTGTTATCGGGATGCTCCACACCCGTTGCCGAAACCAAATCATCCAGTCCGTTGGATAATTTAAAATCCATTACTGATAACATCGTGCCCATTTCTCTTGAGGAGCGTAAGGCCCGAATAGAAAAGGCACAACGGTTAATGGTAGAAAATAAAATCGATGCTATCTACTTAGATGGTGGCACAACCATGGAATATTTTACCGGTATAAAGTGGGGCAATAGCGAGCGCATGATGGCGGCTATTATTCCTGCCAAAGGTGAAGTAAAATATGTAGGGCCACATTTTGAGGAAGAACGAATTCGCGAGTTGATGATATTAGGAACCGATATCCGCGTATGGGAAGAACATGAAAGCCCTTATAAAGTAGTTGCGCAAATATTTAAAGACTTCGGCTTAAAAGCGGGGCGTATAGGTATGGAAGAGCGTGTGCGCTTTTTCTTATTCGATGGCATTCGTAAAGAAGCGCCAGCATTTGAATATGTGAGTGCCGATCCAATTACAATTCCTTGCCGCATAATTAAAAGTCCGGCAGAAATTGCATTAATGCAAAAAGCCAATGAAGTTACTCTTGAATCGTACAAAGTGGCTATCGCCATGCTTGCGGAAGGAATGACGCAACAAGATTTTTCAAACATTGTTTCGCAAGCGCATTCTAAATTAGGTGCGCGCGGTGGAGCGTTTGTTTCTTTTGGTGAGTACACCGCATTCCCACACGGAAGTAGCACACCTCAAAAACTTAAAATGGGTGATGTGGTATTGATGGATGGTGGTTGTAGTGTGGGCGGCTACGCGTCTGACATTACGAGAACTATAGTATTTGGTGAGGCAAGCAAGAGACAGCGTGAAGTTTGGGATGTAGAAAAGGCAGCGCAAGCCGCTGGCTTTGCTGCCGCAAAATTAGGTGACCCTTGCGAGAATGTTGACATCGCTGCACGCAAAGTAATTACCGATGCTGGCTTTGGTCCCGATTATAAATTACCAGGCCTTCCTCATCGCACCGGTCATGGAATTGGTATGGATGGGCACGAGTGGGGCAACATGGTGCTCGACAACAAAAAAATTCTTGAACCGGGTATGTGCTTTAGTGTTGAACCAACCATTTGTATTTATGGAGAGTTTGGGATTCGCCTGGAAGATTGTGCTTACATGACTGAAGCCGGAGCGAAATGGTTTACGCAGCCAAGTATTGCAATCGATAAGCCTTTTGCATAAAAAAGAATCAAGGGCAACGCTGGTTATTGATAATCATTAAAATGCAGGGTAAAGCAGTTTTTGTCCTGTTGGAATCGGTAATCAATTGACATTCCACTGGCATTGACAATCTCCTGTACAATGGCCAATCCTAATCCAATAGAGCCGATGGATTGATCGGAACGTGTAAAGCGTTCAAAAATTGATTCTGGAGATTCAATAGCCGGCCCGGTGTTTTCAATAACAAGCCTCTTGTTATCAACTTCAATGTTGATTGCCCCACCTTGCACGTTGTGCCGCACTGCATTTTGAACCAGGTTATTCATCAGGATTTCAAACAGTCCACGGTTGATTGTAGTAACAGGATTCGCCAAATAACTTTTGTTAACCGTAATCTCTTTCGAAGTTAAGGCACTTTCATAAAGTGAAAGTGAATTGTCCACTACGACTTGGACAGAAACGCTTTCAAGTTGGCTAAACTGTTTGTTTTCAATTTTACTAAGCAGCAGTAACGAGCGGTTTAGATAAGATAATTTTTGAAGGGCGCTTGACAATTGCTCAATCAAGTGCATTTCCTCCTCTCCTAGATTTTTGGATTGAATGAGCAAATCAATTTTAGATTGCATCACGGCAACGGGCGTTTGCATTTCATGTGCAGCGTTTTCCGTAAATTCCTTTTGCTTCTGATAATCGCGACCAATACGCGTAAGCATTTTATCAAGAGAAACATTCAAGGAATTAAATTCGGCTGTTGCCGTTGCGCCAAAAGTGAAGTTGTTCTTTGTTCCTATTTTATAGGCACTCAGAAAATTTAACGTGTTGTAAAATGGTTTCCATAATTTCTTGTTAATCCACCAACTCAAAGCCATCAACCCGATAAAAAGAATGACGAATACAACAAAAATTGAAATAACGATTCCATCGATTAAATCCTCGGTTTCTATAGAAGCCTTACGAATATTAAGATGATAGTGCCCCGTACCAAAAGGGACTTCCGCATAAAGAATGCGAAAGGGCAAATACTCTTCTTCTGATGAATTAAAAATTAACGTGTCTTTAAAATTAATAGCCTGTTGAACAGGCCCTGGCAAAAATCGCATGAAGCTATCTCCATCAGGTGCAGAATAGTTGCTAGTGTCCTGCTTAGTTTTCAAATAATTTTCAAGATGGTTTTTCGTATTCAACAAAGACTCATCCATGCTTTTGTTAAGCTCGGAAGTGATGATGAAGTAAAAGGTGACCCCTGCCAAGAGGAGTAACGGCACGCTGAGCAACGCATAGTAAATAGTAGTTCGCGTGAGCAGCTTCATAAATTAGTTTTGAAATTATACCCGATACCATATACCGTGCTGATGTAATCGGCACAGCCCTTCTCCACTAACTTCTTCCTTAGATTTTTTACATGTGAATAAATGAAATCCAATTGATTGAAATGATCGGCATAGTCGCCCGACAAATGCTCGGCAATGGCACTTTTAGAAACAACCCGGTTTTTATTGGACACAAAATAAATCAACAAATCAAATTCCTTGGCGGTAAGAATTACTTCCGTGTCATGTACAAAAACTCTTCGATCTTCCGGTTGAATTCGAATTTCATTAATCTCAATTTTTTGTTCTCCTTCAAAATTCTTACGCCTTATCAAGGCTTTGATTCGGGCATTTAATTCAGCGAGGTGGAAAGGCTTTGATAAATAATCATCAGCCCCTAATTCAAGACCTTTTATTTTATCATCCAGCGAATCTTTGGCAGAAATAATGATGATGCCTGCTTTTGATTTTTCTCGCTTCAGCTCTTTCACAATGTCCAACCCATTGCCACCGGGCAACGACAAATCCACCAGCACACAATCGTAGTTGTAGTTTTTAGTTTTCTGCGAACCCTTTTTAAAGTCCTCAGCCGTTTCAACCAAATAATTCTCCTGTAAAAGGTATTGCAGAATTCCTCTTCTTAGTTCCGGTTCATCTTCTATTAACAGGACTTTCATTTCCGAAATTTTAGAAAAGATTCTGTACAAAATCTGTAAGGATTACCTAAGATACAGGAATCGCTGGAATCAAGTCCACCGTTATTATTTTGTTGTGCGCTGGTCTCTTTACTCCAACTCTTTCACTCTTAAATTCAATGTCGAGTCCGAATACTCAACCTTGTCCAACTTAGGTTTATTGATGATAACATCAAGGACGAAGAGATTAGAAATTGTTGGTCAGCGACCAACAATAACAAAGGGAGTCACGCTTCGTGACTCCGTGCTTAAATTAAACTTAAGTGTAAAAGAGTTTTCAATCCAAATTTGGGATGCTAAGGCTATGCTAAGAATTAGACGGATAACTTTAATTACAGGAAGTTACACTTCCCATCCCTTACGATACACTCTTCCCACAAATTGATTGGCCTCTTCCTGGTTGGTTATTTTCATATTCAATCCATCCCACAATAATTTCTTACGAGCGAAGAATTCTTGTTTACCCTGGCTGTTTTCTTTTCGTAACAAGTAACTACGGATGGCCAGGTTTCCCATTAACACCGTTTCGGTCATCGGTCCTGCGTAATCAAACGATGAGGTAAGCCCTTTATGCTCGGCACTATTAAAGCCCGCTTTGCAAGCATCTACCCATTTGCGTTGATGGCCGTATTCCGGCTCATCTACTGATCCTACTTCAGGGCCAAATTCTGTTGTGCCATCATACAAGAAAAGTTTTGGCATTAATGGTGCGCTGTCATTGATGTTGGTAGAGATTAATCCTTTATCACCAATGATCAATACTCCATTAGCGCTTTTTGATCCTCCAATGTCCATGCTAGCCGGGATTATTTCAGGATGTGAAGGCCTGATGCCGCCATCACTCCAGGTCATTTCAATAGGTGATTTACTTTTTGCAGTAGCACCAAAATGTAAGGTGATGAAAGATGAGGCCGGACATCCTTCGGGATGATAATCAGGCCCACCCATCTGCGAGTAAACTGCACCCACACTACATTCGGCATCGGTAGGATACATAAGTCCTAACGTTCTGAACGGGATATCAACTAAGTGACAGCCCACATCGCCAAGTGCACCCGTTCCAAAATCCCACCACCCTCTCCAGCCAAAAGGATGCAGGTTGGGAATATAAGGTCTGTTCGCTGCTGGCCCGAGCCAGAGATCCCAATTCAAATCTTTTGGTTTCTTACTTTCATCTGCTGCTGGCATGGCAAATCCTTGAGGCCACACGGGTCTGTTTGTCCAGATTTGAACTTTGGATATTTTACCAAGAGCACCGGAGTCAATCCATTTTTGTACCATCCCCAATAGTGGGTTTGATCCGCCCTGGTTTCCCATCTGGGTTACGATTTTATTTTTTCTGGCCATCTCAGTAAGCATACGTGCTTCACGAATGTTATGGGTCATTGGCTTCTGTACATAAACGTGTTTACCTCGTTGCATACAGAAGGTGGCGGCAGGTCCATGAACATGGTCTGGTGTTGATATAGTTACGGCATCAATGTCTTTCTCTTTATCCATCATCTCCCGAAAGTCAGCATAGAGTTTGGCCTTGGGAAATTTCTCAACGGATGCTTTCGCTGATCCCGAGAAATCCACATCACAAAGGGCAGCTACTCGTTCACGTCCATTAACAGAAGCATTGCGAATATCACTTGCTCCTTTTCCGCCAGCGCCAATAGCAGCTAAATTCAATTGATCACTCGGTGCTGTGAATCCTAACCCGCCCAATACATGCCTGGGCACAAGTAAAAAAGAGGATGCCATAACACCGTTTTTGATAAAATCTCTGCGCGATAATTCGGATTGTTTTTTCTTTTTATTCTTCATGGTGGAAATCTTAAAGTGATTACAAATTAGAATTGAGATGAACAGACTAAAAATACAGAAAAGAAAGTATCTGGTGCTACAAGTGGTTTATTTATTTAGCCCTTTTTATATAGAAGGTCAATAAAAAATCATACTGCTTTTAAACTTCCGAACTGCTTCCAATGATAGTCAAGATGTTTCCAGATTAAGAAACCCAATTTTTTTTCAGCGCCAAAAAAGGATGAGCCCCAGAGTTAGAAGATTAGAGATTGTTGGTCAGCGACTAATAAAAGGTAAAAGTCAATCCTGAGCGGGATGGGAATATTAATAAAAGGAGAATTGAGATTCATTTCTAGCACAAGTCTGGTCATTTAGTTGGAACACGCGAAGGATCTCATTTGTTCTTGTTGGTCGCTGACCAACAAGTTTAACTCTATTGAAGGGTTACAGGGGATTAGAGGTTGAACCAAACCAAAACATCTTGTTCTTAAATTTTATTTTATAAACCCTAGAGTGGAAGCGCAGTCTACTCATTTCAACAAGTTCTTCACTTACTAAATTTTCAAAAAAGAGACTACCTATAATAAGCTTATTGTCCTCAGCACTGATAACATAAACATACTTTCTCAAATAAAAGAAAAGCATCAAAATTAGGCATCCATTAAATATAGATAGCACCAATGCAGCGTCTTCTTTTCCTTTTTCAAGAAGGTCAAGAAAAATAAAACTAGACACGACCAGATTGATAATCAAAATTATCAAACCACCATAATACATTAATTTTGAAGCATACGTTTTCATATGATCCGACTGATTCTAAGTAATTTCTTTACTCGTTTTTTATTGCAGTCAGTCTTACAACCTGACGAGTTCAAATCTAAAGTAAGACATTTATAGATTATTATAAAGACTCCTGCTTGCAGGAGTTGCTCAATAAAACTCATTGTTGGTCAGCGACCAACAATAACTAGGGCGTTCTTGGTGAAAGGATACGATTGTGTTAGTATTTTAAAATTTTATTTGTAATGAGTTTGGTTGACCGCTCTGGATTCCCTAACCATAATCTGTCTAGATAGTATAGTTATTAATACTCCTTAAGTTTACGACTAGGTTATAATACCAAAGGCGAGGAGATTAGAGATTGTTGGTCAGCGACCAATAGTAACAAGCGGTAGGGGCTGTTGGCAGTTCGTTGTTGTTTCTTTATTTCATTCCTCTACCTAAATGTCCAACTTTTACAATAAGTTTTTTTCTATATATTTCTTTGGATAATCTTATTGGTCCAAAGGTTGTTATTTTTACGGGGCTTACACCACAAAATTGTAACACTAATTTTTTCATAGCATTATTGCTGGGCTGTCTATTTATAAGCCAATAATACCATACAGGTTGGTCAAGTGTAGATATAATTCTTGCCGATTTACCTGATAAGAGTTTGTCCCAATGAATAAGCGAACCTTCTTTTTTCCTAAAAGCTAAATCAGGAAGAAATAGTCTGTCAATAAATCCTTTCATTATAGCCGGAAATCCACCCCACCAAACAGGATATACCCAAACTATATGGTCTGCCCATTTTATTTTGTCCCAAGCTTCTACTAAGTCTCCTTCAAGTTCGGTTCTCTTTCTGTAACCAAATTGTAAATTGGGACTAAATTGTAAGTCGCTAATAACAATTTCCTTCATATCTGCTCCTACCCCTAAAGCACCATTTTTATAACTTTCGGCAAGTGCAAAGCAAAAACTTTCTTTGTCGGGATGTCCGTTGATAATTAGTATTTTCTTCATTTTTTTATGTCGTCTGTTGTTAATACATCCGTTTTACAATGACCACCAACGTGAGTGCATTTTGCATTTGGCCCATTTTTGAAAACTAATCTGTCCAACGTGAACGAAAGGAGCAATTCCCATTCCACGCAGAATCTCGTTTAGTACTCCGCACTTCAACTAAACATAAATGTAAAAGAATTTCTAATTCAAAATCTGAGATGCGAAGGCTAGCCAGAGTTAGAAGATTAGAGATTGTTGGTCAGCGACCAACAATAACTGAAGGCTACCCTCAACAACAATTAATTTGACCAACATCAACTACTGAGATTATTAGTCGAGTTCTATAAATATTTTTCCCGTTTTAAAATCAATTACTTCATTATACTCTTTTACTAAGCTGTAGTGAGATTCATTTCGGATAATCATGGATATAGCGTCTTTGTCTGATTCAGACATTTGGTAACCGTAAACAATTCCTTTTAATGATGAACTTTCAATGAAAACCGATTTTCCGTTTGGTGTCTTGTTTGGATATTTTTCTTCAATATAAATCCTGACTTCCTTTTCATATTTCCAATTTATGTCTTTGGTCGAGATTATTGGAACGTCAGATTCAAATCCAATTTGACCGCCTTTATCATAAAGAGTTATTGTCGGTTTCACACCATACCGAATTGAAATTATCTCAAAATCGCTATCATAGGTCTTTAGACTTCCTAACAGATTTTGCTTGTCATAGATTAAACACAATCCACCATGCTTGTTTGCATAATGTGCCCACATTAATGATTCCGTAGGGCTTGACGAAAAGCATGAAATTCTGTATTTATCCAATTCATTTCTAAACCAATGAGCCATGTAAAAGTCAAGAAAACCTTGGCTTTTTATTGCCTGTTGTGGATCCTCATAAAACTCATAAAGCCTGTTAGATATAATGAATTTGTCAATGGCCTTCTCACTTGGATTAAAGTCTACATTTTCAACTTTAACAAGGCCTTCTAATTGGTCATTCATTAAGTCTGGCGAATTGAACCACATCTGGCTTAATAATAAATTCTTGAATGTAAATTCAGTCAGAGATGTGTATTTGTATATGAGATTATCAGCCTTCATTAATGCCATATAATTTTATTTTATCAGGCGCCCACATTAATTATGAGATATGAGTGCATCGCTTACTTCATACAAGTTTCCTTATAAAACTCCACAAACAAAAATGTCAGGTCGTGCGACCTGACATCAAAAAAAATATTTTTTCGGATTTAATCACTACATCTTCTCCCCCAACGTTACACCCTTCATCTCTTCCTGCTTCATAAAAGGCTGGTTGTATACCCGCTTGCCAGTAGCTTTAAAAATGGCGTTGGCCACTGCACCACCAGTGGGTGGTAAGGCGGGTTCGCCCAAGCCCGTTGGGTCTATGCCGTTGTTCATAAAGTGTACCTCTACTTCAGGCACTTCTTTTAACCGGATGAGTCGGTAGGTATTAAAATTCTTTTGTTCGGCAGCGCCATCTTTAAAAGTAATTTGTCCATACAACGCATGGCCGAGGCCATCTACCATACCGCCCATTACTTGTTGGCGGGCGCCACTTAAGTTTACCACTACCCCACAATCGGCAGCGGCATACATTTTCTTTAATACCGGGTTGCCATTTTTCATTTCTATTTCGGCCACTTGCGCAACATAACTGCGGTGCGAAAAATAAACACTAAACCCTTGCGCCAAATTTTTCTTCTTACCCCAACCTGATTTTTCAACGGCAAGATTTATAACACCAATCATCCGATCAATGTCATATTTGATTTCACCAGTCGGAGTCTTCTTCGCTTTCTCTAAAAGTTCTAACCGAAACTGAACGGGATCTTTCTTTGCGGCTAACGCTACTTCATCTAAAAATGCCTGCTCGGCAAAGGCCAGAAAGTTTGTAATTGGCGCACGCCAGGCACCAGTTGTTATCGGTGATTTATGTTCTATCGAGTCAATCAATAAATTATCAACTGCCCCACTCGGAAAATTATCTTCGCGCGTGCTGTTGCCAGCATTGATTCCTGCGCCTCTAAGTTTATAACCAACCAGATTTCCTTTTGCATCCAGCGCTGCTTCAAACTTATAGCGCACTGCGGGGCGATAGCTTCCACCCATCATATCGTCTTCACGCGTCCACGTAACTTTTACCGGAGCTTTGATGATGCTACTAAGTTCAGCGGCTTCTAATACATAGTCGGCTTTTAGTCTGCGACCAAATCCACCGCCTAATCGCGTAAGCTCAAATGTTATTTTATCTGGCGCAATACCCAACAAGGTAGCCGTTGCATTGCGCGCCATGTCTGGTGTTTGTGATGGACCTACTAACTCAACACCATCGGCACGCACGTGTGCAAAGAAGTTCATCGGCTCCATAGGCGTGTGCGATAAAAACGGACATTGATACTCGCGCGAGATTACCGTTGGTGCCGATTTGAATGCTGAATCTACATCACCATCTTTTCTCCTTACGGTTGCTTCTTTACTTGTTAATAATTCTTTGAAGATGCGATCGTGATCGGAAGTGCTTTCAATGTCGCCCTCTTTTTCATATTCAATCTTTAATGCTTTGCGAGCTTTATTTACTTCCCAGGTTGACTTGCCAACAACAGCAACATTATTTTTAAAGGTCACTACATCTACAATACCCGGCATTGCTTTCGCGGCAGCATCATCTACCGATTTTATTTTCATACCAAAAGAAGCGGGTCTTTGAATCATCGCGAACAACATTCCTTCGCGGTAAAAATCAAGTCCGTACAATGGTTTACCCGTAACCATTTCCAGGTTATCGACATTATGAATCGGTTGACCGATAATCTTAAAATCTTTTTTATCCTTCAATTTAACATCAGCCGGAACAGGCAGTGCCCCCGCTTCGGCAGCGAGTTCGCCATACGTTAACTTTCTTCCATCAGGATGAATAACATAGCCAGTATCCGTTTTTAATTTATCGGCCGAAACTTTCCAACGTTTTGCAGCAGCCTCTACTAGCATCTGTCGCGCGGTGGCTCCTGCTTTGCGCAAGCGTTCCCAACTATGAGGTATGGCTCCACTTCCCCCTGTTAGTTGGCGTTCATATTTTTTGTCGAGCAGGGCTTGAACAACTTTTACTTTCTTCCAATCGGCATCCAACTCTTCTGCCACAATCATTGGAAAGGAAGTTTTAATATTTTGACCTAACTCGGGGTTCGGAGAAAAAATTGTAATCACATCATCCGATGAAATCGACAAGTAACTATTGAAGTCAACCAAGCCAGCAGCGATCTCTGACTCACTTACGGCTGTCAAAGCAGAAGCATTGCTCCAATTAAATCCTAACAACAAGCCACCGCTCGCAGTCAAGCCCAACTTCAAAAAATCGCGTCTGTTTGTTTTGGTAAGAGTTTCCATGGGCGATTATTTTTTTCCTGAGGCTAAAACAATGGCTTCTTTAATGCGATGGTAAGTGCCACAGCGACAAATGTTGCCATTCATAGCAGTACCAATTTGTTCTTCCGTGGGCGATGGGTTTTTAGCAAGCAACGCTGCCGCACTCATAATCTGACCGGCCTGGCAATAGCCACATTGCGGCACATCAATTTCTTGCCACGCTAATTGCACGGGGTGATCGCCTTTTTCGGAAAGGCCTTCTATGGTTGTTATTTTTTTATCGCCAATAGACGAAATAGGTAGAGAACATGATCGCACTGCATTGCCATTCATGTGGACGGTGCAGGCACCACATTGTGCAATCCCACATCCATACTTTGTACCAACAAGACCGAGCGTATCGCGCAGCACCCAAAGCAAAGGAGTATCGGCTAACACATCCACATTACGAGTTTCACCATTTACATTGATTGAATAAGTGGCCATAGTTATTGAAGTTAGATTTTGATAATTCGAAGTTTGAAATTCGAGAGGAAGGTAGGTAATTCTAACCTTATACGGAAGTTAAAATTTTGTAAAAGCGATATAGTGTTACGAATGGAGATTTTCGATTCTATTTAGGATTTTTGTTTAACCACAGAGGGCACAGAGAATGCACAATTAAAACAAAATAAAGCATTAAGATAGTTACGGAATTAAGCGCATTAGGATTTCTTAACCACAGAGGACACGGAGTTAACTCTAATGAAAATTAAGGCAAATACTGGAAGATTTGATGAATTGAAAATCAAACATTAATACTTAACTTCCTTAACTCTATGTCACTACCATTCCACGAGAAAGCATCCGCAAAAATATTTGAAAGAGCTCGTGCCCTAAAAAAGGTGATGACACCTGCTGAGAATTTACTTTGGCTAAATCTTAGAAATCGAAAGACTATGGGCTATAAATTCAGAAGGCAGCATCCCATTTCTAATTTTATTCTCGATTTCTATTGTCATGAATGCAAGCTGATAATAGAAGTAGATGGCAAAATTCATTTGGTTGATGACAATGTCGCTTATGATTTACTGAGAACAAAAGAATTAGAATCGTTTGGACTGCGAGTAATCAGGTTTACCAACGAACAAGTCTTAGAAAACATGTCGGAGGTATTGGTTGAGATACGAAAGAACCTCACCCCTGCCCCTCTCCTTGGTGGAGAGGGGAACATGATTTAGATACTGTTCCCTTCTCCTGGAGGAGAAGGGCTAGGGATGAGGTTTGCGTTTCTTTGCTCCCCTAACCGCCTCGGCTGTCCACGGGTCTTCGGGCCAATGATGGCGCGGGTAGCGCATGCGAAGAGACTTGCGCACTTCATGATACGTGGTTTGCCAGAAACTTTTTAAATCTTGCGTTACCTGCACGGGTTTGTAGCCGGGCGAAAGCAGATGCAATAGTATTTTCGTGCGACCTTCATTTACGCTTGGCGTTTCCAATAGACCAAACATTTCTTGCAAGCGCACTTCCATAATGGGTGTGCCGCCATCTTGAAAGTAGGTTACTTTAATTAAAGATCCACTGGGTACGGTAATCCTTGCGGGAACAAGTTTATCCACCCTGCTCGCTAACTCCCACGGCACAAGACTTGAAAGTATATTTTGTAAATCCAATCGCTGAAAGTCAGCACGCTTTGCAACAGTT